>Ga0307507_10002042_pt1 | contig 43760 bp, 46 predicted proteins | sample 7_EM_MG_FD_207223 | JGI IMG/M metagenome (GOLD analysis project Ga0307507, IMG submission 207223) | Populus trichocarpa ectomycorrhiza microbial communities from riparian zone in the Pacific Northwest, United States - 7_EM | ecosystem: Host-associated > Plants > Roots > Unclassified | place... | reverse complement strand
CTTAACAAACCCCCCCCCCCCCACGCTCTCTTCCTCCCAACCACCCGCCACCTCTCTCTCTCTCCTCTTCCACGTCTCTCCATAAGTCACCCTGGAGTTCAAATTTCCGTAGTTCTTCACTCCTTCCATCTTTTGATTCTACCTTTGAATCTATACAGTCATTCTTTCTTTTCACCCGATTTTCCGCTTTCTAGCTTGTTGAAGCTACTCAGTGAGCGATGAGTGACCATTACGGAACTATTAGTAGTTCTTCCAAGCGTCCCAAGCTAGATAATAATTCTTCCGAGGAGCTTATCGTCACCGGTGCCGGCCCTTCAATTGTCTCTAATCCTCCGGATAACCCGACAGCTCCACCGACTCGCCAGGCCCCCGAGCCCATAAGCTCCGCTAACGGGCTGGCTACACCTCCGGTTTCACAGAATGTTGTCAATACTGAACCGCAACCCCCGCAGGGTATGAAGCGGCTTTGGGACAGGCTTTGGGAACCGCCACCGAACCCGTTAGGGGGAATTATCAACAATCCGAACGGGGGTCCAAACTTTGGTGATGGTACTACGAATTTTGGAACGCCCATGCGGGAATACCGACCCCCAGCTTTCCAGCATCCTCTTGTAGCGCCCCAACAAATTTATCCACTGTCGACTCCTCCCGTTAAGAACGGGAATGGGAATAGTAATGGGAACGGCAGCGGGAACGGCAACGGCAACGGCAACGGCAACGATGGAGGGAAAGCGCTCATGGCTGGGCCTGACGTTATAGACCTTACGGGGGACGACGACGACGTCAGAATAGTATCCAACAGAGTTGTTACCAGAGATGTTCAGATTGTTCATCCGAATGTTTCGGAAGTGTGCTTTGGATTGATGGAAAAAATGTATGTCACGGCTCATTCTCTTCCCGCACCAGTTCCATTGGACGACCGGTTTACCTCTCATTGGCCGAGAATACCAGTCTCGTTGAAATGCCACGGCGACAGTTTGTCGTTGTGTGTGGGGGTTATAGACCCCTTCGGAAAGGAATTCGGTTCTCTTGATACCAATAGTGCGAGAGTTTTGGTTCCGTTGCTGGAGAGGAACTTGGTACGGCTTCAGGCAAGTGTCCTTGCGAGAAGGAAGCAACCAGATCATCTCCCTGGACCCGAAACCGACGGTAAATGTAAAACTCCGCTCGAAATGCAGGCCAATGTGTATGGGCCCGTGATGAATATGAGTGCAATAGCAAAAGTTTTGGCAGACAAGAATGGACGCCTAAAGAGGCCCTCTCAAACTGATGGATTGGAATACGTCCCACCCGCTGCTACCCCCAGTGGGCCTCGGGTCCTGCCAGCACAAGTTGATACGGAGGCGGCAGTTTTCGGCATGCTTGAAGAACTGCAGAAGCAGGTCGAGAGTCTGCCTGATGCTGAGGCTGATCCACGGATCACTACTCCTCTCTTAAAGCACCAAAAGCAGGGGTTACATTTTATGATGAGCAAGGAGAGGGATCGTGACTACACTGACTCGAAAGGGAATACCTCTCTCTGGCGCTCGTTCGGGCATGGCAGTCGTGCAATGTATGAGAATGTCGTCACCTGCGAAAAGACAGAAGCAAAGCCCGACGAAGTCTACGGAGGCATTCTCGCGGACGTCATGGGTCTGGGGAAGACTCTGCAAGTAATATGCCTAATTGTTAGTTCCCAAGAGGCTGCGGCGGCATTCGCGGCACCTGTTGAAGGCGAGCGTCCGCCCAAGAGGAAGAGAGTCAAGACGACCTTAGTCGTTACTCCCCTCAGCACTATTGGGAACTGGGAGGGGCAAATCAAGGCGCATGTCAAATTTGGTACACTCAATGTTTACGTGTATCACGGACCGAAGCGAGAGCTCAGTATCGAGAGGCTGGCTCAATACGATGTCATCCTTACGACTTACCAGATTGTTGGAGGAGAGTTTTCTAAGCATACGGCTGGTGGTGGTGCGAGTGCTTCGAAAGGTAGCTGTCCATTTCAGAAGCTTCATTTCTTTAGGATAGTCCTCGACGGTTAGTCAACCTCTCCCCCACAGATGCGCATGAGAAAGAAACCAACTAATTAACGCAGAGGCCCATATGATCCGCTCTCCCTCTATCATGCTCACAAAGGCTATGCTTTCTTTGAACGCTCAGAGACGTTGGGCTGTTACTGGCACTCCGATTCAGAGTGAGTTCCTCTCTGTTTGAGCCTTTCCCTGGGCTACGAGTGGGCTAATTCTTTTCCGTAGATCGTCTTGGGGATATCGCAACTCTAGTCAAGTTTCTTCGCATTGCACCTTTTGATGAAAATACTGCCTGGAATAAACATATTGCAGCACCATTTAAAGCAAGCCCACCCCGCACGCAAAACAGTGATATTTCACTAATTTATTTGGCTTATAGAATGCGAATATTGAATCAATTGCGAACCTTCGTCGTATACTTCATAGTGTCACTTTGCGACGCTCGAAGAATACTATTAATCTACCCCCCCGAAAGGACGAAGTGGTAAAGCTCCCCCCCCCCCCCCCAGGAGTACCTATTGCTAATGTATCATTGGAGGTCTTTCTCGACTTTTCTAGCTCCGAGCAAAAATTATACGAGGCCACTATGGAATTATCCAGACTCAAGTTAGATCTCATTCTAAAAGAAGATCGTGTCGCTGGGCGGAATTACGTTCATGTGTTGCAGAGTATCTTACGTTTACGCTTGATTTGCGCTCACGGAAGTGAGTTGGTAAGTGATAGTGACACCGCCGGAATCACTTCCACACATGCAATCAACGTCGATGAGATTGAGGATAATGCCAGTGAGCCTTCATGGTCTGCTAAGGACGGTTATCAAATCTTCCAACTTATGTGTGACGCGAACGAGGACGTTTGCGCTCTTTGCGAAGCCAAAGTTAGCACCAACAGTGCAGCCAGCAGCGCCGGCGATGGAGACTCATCTTCGAATAAGAAGGCTGTTGTCATAGGCCATCTTACCGCATGTGCTCACCTACTCTGCAAAGGCTGCGGGCCGAAATTCGTTGAAGAATTCGGTGGCGCTTCAACGAGCGTCGGACACGGCAAACCTTTGCGTGGGAATTGCCCCCTCTGTGGAGAGTACGTCAAGCCCACTCTACTGGATATCAAGAGCGGCTACAGTGATGATTCGGCCCAAGATCTCCCGAGGAAGAAGAAACTAAAGGGGAGGTACAGCGGGCCGAGCACGAAGGTCAAAGCCCTTATTTCATCTCTCCTTGAGAATAAGAAGGCGAGCACGGCTGGTAATCCGATCAAGAGGTTTGTCTACACTCTTCCTTCCTTCCCTATCTAAAATTGCATAATGGATTATAGCTAATTATCGCACAGCGTTGTTTTCTCATGCTGGACCGCCCACATGGACCTTATTGAAATCGCGTTCAAGGATAACGGCATCACCTTCGTCCGCCTGGACGGCACCATGACCCGCACCCAAAGAAATCGCGTGATGGAGGACTTTGAAAAATCACCGGAAATTTCGGTCATCCTGATATCTATCATGGCCGGGGGTCTCGGGTATGTCTAACTCCTACTGTCACTATCATCCCGCCCAGTCGCTGACGAGGACTATTGTATAGATTGAACCTGACAGCAGCGTGCAAGGCCTACGTCATGGAGCCTCAATTCAACCCTGCTGCGGAATCCCAGGCAATCGACCGCATACACCGTCTCGGACAGACTCGTCCTGTCACCACGACTAGATATATTATGCGTGATTCCTTCGAGATGAAGATTGTTGAGCTTCAGAAGAAGAAGACCGAGCTTGCCAATCTTTCCATGTCCTCTGGGAGGCTTAGCGGGAAGGATGCTATGGAGAAGAAGTTGAATGTATGATACGATTTATTCCCCCCTGGCTTGGAATGGTTATGGCTGACTGGGGTTTGCGTACAGGATCTCAGGACACTGTTTAGATAGCCCTTTCTAACCCTTTGTCCTCGCTCCTTTCCTTGCTACTCGTGCTTCCTTTCTTTCATTTTCCTCTTTCTTGCTTTTCGGTATGGGTACGAACGTATTACCTTGGCGGGTTTGTCTAAATGCATACATTTACTTAACCTCTTCTCTCTTTTCTCTCTCTTTTCCTCTTTTTTTCCTTTTTCTTGCTCTTTGAGAGGTGTTCTTTCCTTTCCCTCCCCCATCTCTAATACCTTTTTCCCACCACTACCACTTCTTCTTCTTTATTATGGCTTCACACGATATGCAATATGACTGCGGTGCTCTTGCTTTCCAATTTCGTTTTTTTTTTTGCTCTTGTTGTCCTCTCTTGCTTTTCTTTGTTGCTGTGAATACATTTGGAAACTGGTCTTATCATCACTCATCATCTAGAGGGGGTTTCCAGATCATTTTCTTGTTTGCTTGTTAGCTAATTTTGTGGTTGGGTTTGTGTTGGGAATACGGTAGCTTATCATAGCCTAATTTAGTGGCGAATGAAGAAACGAAGAAATAGTTGAAAAGGAACTGGAGAAGGGATGGTGGGCGGGGGTAGTATTTTTCATGGAGTTGGTGTTGGTTTTTGCTTGTTTGCCTGGGTATGGTTGAATTGCTATGGGAGTCGGGAGGAGCGTACTGTACCCGGTTTGGAATAGGCCTCGGGAAAGGATTCACGGCGCTAAATATGATATTATTCTTTCTGCTTTTATTTCACCGTGCCATGCGCAGTTATACTTAGCAAGTAGCTTTACTCTACCGTGCTAGGGAGGGAGGGGGGGTTTCTTTATTCCCCAACCATTGATTACTCAAGCCCTCCTTCTCGCCTCCCCTTCTAGATCAAACCTATTGAGTGCGTATCGGAAGAATCAATCATTTTCCCATCAGTGATAAATCCGGAAGTATATATAGCACTACTTCCTATAACCATACTTTATCCACACATCACGATACTCAGAAGTCCTTGAATTGCCTTATCACTGCTGCCATAGGTTATTTTTTTTCTTCTTCTTATCATATAGCTTTGCCACCTGATAACAGCCCTTTGTTCCTCCAAACCCTCCTGATCATAGTATACATATCGTACTTGATACTCGGCTCAGCCCATCCAGCATTTCTCTAAATAAACGCATATCATACGTACAGATATATAGATAGATAGACAGACAGACAGACGGCCACCTTGGGAGGTCTCCGCGATCACATAATATTTCATCCTAAGGGTCCACACTAAATAACTGTCATATCATTGAGCTCTGTAGATTGTATATGTTCTATCCCGCCAGTCAAGTATCGAAGGAAAAAAAAGAAAAAGAAAAAAAAGTTCAGCTTTTTCTATGCCCCTATTGAAATGTATCAGAGGAGATCTTTGCTAAAGGGTATTATAGCTTACTTCTGAACTCAGATGTTTATTAAAGGGAGTTTTTTTTGACTTCAAGGTGCGTGTTTCTACTATAATACTGTATAGGAGCAAGTTCTCTCCTTAAAAACCTCTACAGTACCTATATATCAACAATAATATAACTCCTATAATACCCAAGCAACAAACTAATTAAACCGAAGTCTTTTTTTTTTACTATCGCAAGGTCCTCGAAGTTTTTTTTTTCTTTTCTATGATACTACCGGCCTTGGTGATGCTAGTTGGTTGAATACGATAAGATTCCTTGTTATAATAATATAGTAAATACATACTTCAAGATGTCCAGCCTACCGTGCTAATTTTTAAAAAGCAACGGGATAAGGTTCAACTTGCCTTGTGGGATATCATAGATAGGAATAAAAAATTTCCTTATAGGGAGGGGGAGGAACATATCTCATCCATCCCCTTGATCAAAGGGATATGCACTTTTTGATAAAGTGAATTTATTGGTTGGTGAGATGGGATATATTACGCTAGGAAACGGTATGTATGTATACGAGTGACAATTGGTGTCCTGATGGGTTTTTCCTTTGGTAACGGTTTATTGTATGGAAGGACTGTTGTATCATATCGCATTATCTTGTTGTACCGTACTTGTATAGATAGGTAGTGACGTAAAGGCTCGAAGCACATAACAAATGAAAAAATAGATAATAGATAATGAAGAGTACTTATTGTTAGTTAGAACTGGCAATGCGTTCGTTGTATGCTACCATCCCTTGCTCTAATCTATGTGCAGATTTCGCAGCTTTTTTTAGCACGGTTAATGGCATAGGTTAACTTTATTTAGATCTTTATGGACTGTACTGTACCAGTAGTATGAATATGGTCATGGAGCTCTTCCTGTGACCTACGGTAACCAGTTGGAAAAAAAAAAAACTCTCATCTGTCTATAATATTATTAATAGCAGGAGCAGTCATTGGTACTCACTCGGGTTTTACTCCCCTCCCTCCCTTCGTGTAAAGGAATTCGCTCTAAATTACATATTATTATACATACAGTGTTGTCCAGTTTGCCTTTTTTTTCCTTTTCTTCCCCATCTTTGTTGTTCGTTTAACGCCTTGATTTCCTGATGTCCTCGTTGGATCGGTTTTCGGGGGGTCACACTTTGGGTCGTATTTACTGACTCTTTATTATTTATGAGTGCTGGGTGGGGAGTATCGTATTATGGTATATCGCGTTTATTTTTTTACCAAGACAAACGGTGGACCCGACTTCAGTGAGGTTCTATTATACGTGATGGGGGGTTTTTTTTTTGTCTCTTAAACACCCATCCACGCGACTGCAGTACTGCCCTCCAGACATCTCGCGCATATCACATCACATCTAGGCGTTTTACGATACAGTGCTCCGCGATATCATACTGGTCTACTGTTACTGGTACAGGTACCGGTGCAGCGTGCAGTACTGTACTGACAAGGCGAGACGAGACGAGACAAGACAAGACACCCCGCAACCCCCGAACTGGCATTTTCCAAGCCTTTTCGTCCCGTCGTGCTGGAGGGAAGGGAGGGGTTAAAAAGTCTTGGGTTGCTTCTTGACTGCATGACACTGCTCGAGTAAGAAAGATGTAAGCAAAGGTGGTAGGTTTTGACGGTTATAATATGCAATAGTAGCCGTTGTTCACGGGCGTCGTTCAATTACGAGTGAGTTGTTGTGGGGTGGACTATGATGATGCTGAGATGAGTTTTTTTTTCTTCTTCTTTCCTCTTGTGAGTATGATATGGTATGCCTGGCTATGAGTAAAAAATAATATTTGGGTTGTGTTGATAGTGTTAGTGGGTATTGCGCTCGAGTGCCGGTAGGTGACCATGGCATCATAGGTGGCTGGATATGGTGGGTTCGAGCCTAAGTTGGATGGGGGTTTTTGTGAAATCGGGCATTGTGGTCGTCGCTTGGTCTGTTCTTCCCTGCTGGTTTATGGTGCTTGTGTGATTGTGAGATTGGGTATTATACTCGAGTACTTGTGCTGGTATCTTCTTTTGGAAGAGCGCACGGTACTGTGCTCAGGAGAAATTCACTTTTGATCTTTAGAGAGGGGGGGACGGGTGAAACTGGAAAGTGCGAGGAAAAAGAAACTTGATGGTAGGTAGGCAGAACAGCCGGGGGAGGGAGAGATGGGGAGAAAGTGGGTTAGAGGGATGGAGAAAGAGGAAGAGGAAGAGGAAGTGCCGGTACTAGTAACGGTTCAGACGGAGTGAAGCTTTTTACTGTTGGAATATATGGCGGTTGATAAAATAACCACTAAAGTATATACCGGCCTCTCACTTATCGTAGGGCTAATTAAACATCCTCGTATTGTAACTGCAGATTTGCTTCATCACTCACTATTCTCAAGTTGAACTCACTCCCTCCCTTCCTCCTTCCCTCCCTTCTTACTCCTTCCTCTTTCTCACTCTCGCTCTCTCACTCTCACACACACTCTCTCTCTTCCTATTCCCCAACAAAGTTTGGAACAACCGCCCTACACAACCGCAACCGCAACACCCTAGGCGACGCGCAACTGACTTACCCTCCCTTGTCCCTTGACCCGAAAGTCTGACCTCCCCCAAACCATAGTCAACTCCAATTCGACGCCCGTTTTTCCCCTTCTCATCCTGTCCTCACATTTCGACCTTTTTTTCTTTTTTTTTTTGTCAACTTCCCTTTGCCGCCGTCTTGCGATTCCATCGTCCTGCGCTTCTCCCCCTCCCGGTATAACTCTCGTTTTTTTCTCTTGGTCTGCCGGTCTTTGTCTCTGCCTTTCGTTTCAGTGACTTTGCCGTAAGTTTAATTTATTCTTTTGAGGATTATTTCTTCTACGTTGTTCTCTTCTGCTCGTGGTGGTGGTGGTGGTGATTCTTGTTCATCCCCACTCCATCTTACCCTACTCCCTTCTTCCTCCTTGCTTGTCTTGTCTGCCCTACACTTAACCACCACCACCAACACCATCACCGTGTTTCCTTGCTCTTCGCCTTGCTAGTTGAGGTTTGACTCGCTGCAGATCAGAGAGCAGAGGGAAAGAAAAAAAGAAAGAAAGAAAAGAACAAAAAGTCTATGAAACGCTGGCGGATTCTCTGCTAACTACTTGTTCTTGGTTACTCTTAGCTATACAGATCAACGGGAAGTTCACTCGTTATACTTCTCAACATACCCACAGCCGCCCACCATCACGACCCCCGCCAAACGAAAAAAATAAAAATACCCAAAACCTCATTCCCTTCAAGGACTATTCTGTCTCGCTCGTATTTTCCGATTCCTCTCTTAATCATAGGGTTGCTCGGAAATCTTGAGGCTCGACATATCTCCGTGATTGATGCGGAGTCGACGCTCCTCCCGAGACTCGAAGGCCTCGATCACTGAGGAGAGTGAAGACAGCGAGTCGCCCCCGGTTGATGAGCACGGAGAGGGCCAATTGGCTGCTGCGAACAAGTCGCAGAGTCTTGGTGGTAAAAAGGAAAAGATAGGTAGTCCTTCTGCGAAAGGTCTTTGGAATCCGCCGCCAGACCGGGAACCGCTCGACGCGACGACCCCACCAGCCCTTTCGAAGGAAAAGATGGAGGATACCCGAAATTTTAGGAGACCGCGGTTAAAGTCCGCTTGGTTGTGCCCCTTGTCGACATTGGGGGTTACCTTTCTCTCCGCGTTCGTCTTATGGGCCACGATACAATCGTTCAGGGAACGGCAGTGTGATATCAAGGGGTGTCGGATGCCGCAGATGTCCCCCGTGTACATCCGGGAGAAGGATTTCGACACGGAACACACGAGGTTTGCCAGCAAATATAATCTCTATCTCTACCGGGAACATAATGTGGACATCGAATATCCGGTATGTTATTTTCTTTTTCTCTCTTTTTTTCCTTTCTTTTTTGCCTCCCTCCCAAAGGCGCCTCTACTCCTTTTTTTTTTTTTTTGACCGTCATTTGACGTTTCCCGAATTGTCGCATAAAGGATCTTTGGCCGATTTTAGAGGCAAGAAGCGAGTTTGCAAAGAAGAATAATCGCCCTGAACTCAATGGTGACCCATTCACCATCGATTGTTCTCGATCTCAAGTTCTTCCAAGTCATTTGCTAAGGTGCTCGCAGCCCAAAGGGGTTCCGGTACTTTTCATCCCCGGGAATGCCGGCAGCTACAAGCAAGTACGACCAATAGCAGCAGAAGCCGCACGATATTTTAAGAATGCAGCAGCCAAGGATGAGTCGTTGTTAGAAGCGGGACAGCGGGGACTTGATTTTTTCACGGTGGATTTTAATGAGGACATAACAGCGTTTCACGGCCAGACCATGCTTGATCAGGCTGAGTACTTGAATGAGGCGGTCTCGTACATTCTTTCGCTGTACCACGATTCACGAAAGTCCACAATGGATTCGGACTTGCCGGACCCTAGTTCTGTTATTCTATTTGGCCACTCGATGGGTGGGATTGTCGCCCGCACCATGTTGATTATGCCCAACTACCAGTCGAATTCCATAAACACCATCATAACAATGTCTGCCCCACATGCTCGCCCGCCTGCACCATTCGACAAGCAGATAGTGGAGACGTATGACGACATTAATAATTATTGGCGCAAGTCATTCTCGGCAAAGTGGGCCAATAACAACCCACTATGGCACGTGACTTTGGTCTCAATTGCTGGTGGAGGATTAGATACAATTGTGCCTTCTGACTATGCTAGCATTTCGTCTTTAGTGCCTGATACCCATGGTTTCACTGTATTTACGTCTTCCATTCCCAATGTGTGGGTTGGCGTAGATCATCTTGCAATTCTTTGGTGCGATCAACTCATGAAGGTTGTAGCTCGCTCTATGCTCGATATTGTTGATGTAAAAAGGCCTGGGCAGACAAAGGCTCGTGCAGAAAGGATGAGGATCTTTAAAAAGTGGTACCTCACCGGCATGGAGCCAATTGCAGAAAAGACACTGCCGCATAAAGGTTTGATATCAATGCCGTTCTCAATGGAACTCTACCATGTACTAATGATATTAGACCCTACCACTCTTTTGACACTTGATAATTCGCATTCCATCGTCAATCTTGGCCAGAGACTTGTTCTGCGGCAGTTGGGGGAGTCACAGAAGCCCCGTGCTTACTTAATGCCTATTCCGCCTTCACGGGAGTCGGGAAGCACTAAGTTTACGTTGATGACTGACCAGAAGCTAGATGGAGCAAGGGGTGGGAATTTGGAGGTGCTTTACTGTAGCGTTTTCCCCTTACAAACTGGACAGACTGCTGCTTTATTTTCTATGAATATGGATCTATCTGGAGATAGCTCTGGCTCGACACGCCTTGCTTGCAAGAATGCTGCTGAGGATGTGATTGAACTTCCTGCTTCCGTGCAGACTTCCAGACAGCCGTTTGAACAAACCCGGCCGTTCTCTTACTTGCAGTATGACCTTGAGGACATATCTGAGCATCAGTTTGTGGCTGTTGTGGATAAGGCTAGCAGAGTAGCGCAGGGCTGGGTGATTGCAGAGTTTGTTGAGAAGAAGGACTCGTATATACGATCAAATACCAGCCTTCGCGGCTTGTTGATGGATGGTATTCGTACAGTCTTGCCAGAAGAGCGGCCCTTCGTGACAGAAATCCATATTCCTGTAATGCACAGCAGTCTGCTCACCTATAAGATGCACGTGGGCGTGCAATCATGCGGGGAGGATGGCCAGCTCTTCACTCCGCTTCTCCGCCAGTACCTTGTCGACCCGTATGAGTCCAAGTTCTTTGTCAATGTGCACTCTGCGGACCTCAATCTTCACGGATCTGCTCCGTTCATTCCCCCGACACTCCGACCTAGCTCCAAGCGCGGTCTTTCGTTGCAGCTTTGGCTGGATCCTACGTGCAACAGCACTGTTGAAGTTTCGGTTGAATTCGATTTTCTCGGGAGTCTTGGAAGGCTCGCCATGCGATATCGGACTGTTTTTGCTGCATTCCCATTGTTGGTTGTCGCACTTGTTCTTAGGATCCAATTTCAGGAATATGACAACAAGGGTATGGTTTATCGGAGGCCATGGTTGTATGGAGCTTTGCTTTGTTTGCTAACTATGCGTAGGCCGCTTTATGAGTTTTGGGGAAGGTCTTGATAGGCTCATTCCTAGGACTCTGCCATATGTTCTGGTGGCGCTATCAGCGTTGGCTATCTCGCTTTCGTTCGCTAAGGCTGAACAGGACAATCCCGTGCCGTCGCCTCTGTCAAAGTCCGCGACAGAACAATCTACCACTGCTGTGGAGTTTGCGAAGAATGATTTACTTGTTGGGCTGCAGGATCCCTTCTTTTGGTTCCTTGCACCACTGTTTGCTCTGATTGCTGTTGGCGTTTGCGTTGTTCTGAATTACGGAGCGATGCTGAGTTTGCATTCATTGACCATTCTTTACACGTTCTTTAGCAAGTGGCCGACCTGGATTGGCAGTGAGCTAAGGTGTGTACTGAATATGTGGTTATGTGAGGGTGGTGCTAATTTGAGTTGTAGATCACCAACGATCACTCCTGCATTTTCCACTAGTAGTCCGAGACGACGGATAATGACAACCATGATGCTCCTATTTTTTGTTGCGACGCTTATTCCTTACCAGTTCGCGTACATGGTTGCTTGTATTGTACAGATTGCGACTTGTGTTAGGGCGTTGAAGTTTGCTAGAGAAAATGTTTGTCTTAAAGTTTCCTAAATTTGGGGTTCTTTTTTTCTTTCTTTCTTTTTCTTTTTTACTAATATGGCTGTAGGGATACTCTGAGCGATCTGGCACGTACTGGGATTTCTACCATTACACGCATTCGATTCTCATCGTAATGCTCTGGATCCTGCCAATTAATCTTCCAGTCCTAGCTGTGTGGATACATAACTTGACAGTCCACTGGCTCACACCATTCTCCTCCCACCATAACCTTCTCTCGATAATGCCATTCATCCTACTCGTCGAGACATTGACTACGGGGAATATGATTCCCCGAATCAGGAACCGGTATGTTGCTCCCCATTTATTTTTCCTACTTCTTGGTGCTGGGGGATGTGACTAACAATGAATAGACTCTGGCTGGTAACAGACTTACTCCTCCTAGGCCTAGCAGCATATGCCGCCTTATATGGCGTATCATACGCCTATCGCCTCCACCACCTGGTAAACTTCATCGCGGGGTGGCTCGTGATTGTTCACTTTAGCACAGCGCCGCCGACGATATCCGGCATAATAGACTTATTTAATGACGATGGGGATGATGATGGGTCGAAGAAACGCCATCAATGAGGAGCTTATAGGAGACTAGGAGAGATTTACATACCTGTCTGCCTACCTTACCTGCTTAGGGAAGAAGTAGTGAGGTATAGCAAGGACTTAAGATCTTGTAGGATTATTATAAGCGAGAGGGGGGTTTTTTTTTTCGTTTTTTCATTTTTTCCATTTTTCATGTTTAGAAAGTTCATCGAGCAGCAAAGCGTTGGACTGTTTTGGATGGCGTTGTGTATTCTTTTTTTTTTTTACACTTTCCTTTTCTATACTTATTCATCTTTCCGTTTCCCTTTTTTTCTTTCACCATCTCACTTTCTACCTTCTGATACTAACCTTTTTCTCACCATTATCTCTCTCCCAACATCCCAGCCTGGCCTTTCACTTTTGCAATACTCTGTCCCATCCATCCATCCATCCATCCATTCCACTCGCTTGATCTAACACCGCCTTGGCGAGCCGTAGCGTGGCAGACAATCCATTTGCCTTCACTTCCCTTCACCTTGATATCATACTTACCTACTTACCTACCTATCTACTGTATACTACCCATTTTCTTTTCTGTTTTCTCTTTTTCCTTTCCCCTTTTTGACCGGCTGGTTGGTTGGCTGGCTGGTTAGTTTAGTACTGTAGGCCCGGGACCGGATGGAACGGAACGGAAACGGAACCATTATTAATGCCTTTTTTCATTGTACATATCTTTGAGCTCTTCCTTCTCTCACCTTTGACTAACTGACTGACTGACTGCTGGATATCTATCTCTCTTTCTTTCTTTCTTGCACAACTTTTGTATTTGCCGTTATTGTTACATATCATATCACATCATATATATCAAGAGTGAGTTCTTTTTTTTGAGAAGCTAGGGTGTTTTTTTAATTTATTTTAATTTACGTTTCCCCATTTTATCATTACATATTTGTTTATTATAATAAATGTTGGTTGTGTCGTGCCGTATAAGTAGTAATAATAGTAGATAGCTTGCTTGGTATCCGTTTATTTATTTGTTGATGTAGGATAAGACGAGATGATGTTGGGGGGTGGTGTAATACTATAATAATTGCGACTCGGGGAGGGGAGGAGAGGGGGATTGAAAATAAGCCAAGTTATTTACTTATCCTTTCTTTTCGGGGTCCGGGGTAGAATTAAAACGGTCTGTTGTAGTAGTAGCAAGGTGGTTTATCCCGTTAGCCACTGGATAAGTTCAATGTCTCGATGGGGTAGGATCAGGTGGGGGAGGAGGAGGAAGGTATGGAATAAGAACGGGATGCAAACCCAGTATAATCCCCACTCATATCCCCGACACCCTGTAACTTATCACCTTGTCTGGTGACAGCGGTGATTCGGACTAATACCCCATCGTTAATCCTAATACTTCTACCCGTCCCTTCCCCTTCCCCTCTCCCTCCCCCCTCCATTTCCCCCTCCTCTTCCTCCCTTTCTTTCCTCTTCTTCTCCTTCAACAACCTCTTCATCTCCTGAAGCTTACTCTCCCTCTTCCCCTCCCAAGTAATCCCCTCTGCGCAGAGCGCAGAGCCAACGAAGACGCGCATACCCGCGCCACACATGAGGAAGACCCCGAGGGGGCTCGTCCCGGTAACAGTGCCGAACATGACCTCTCCAGGGAAGGCGTGGAACATGAGTGCTTCGAAGGTGATGGTGAAGTCGGCGCCACCGTCGCTAAAGATGTCGTTGCCGGATGGAGGAATGCGCCCGCGAGAGATGTCGAGAATCTGGATGACGGCAATCATGGTACTGTTGTTTGCGCTGGTCTTGCCCTCGTAGGAGTAGAGGATATCAATGAGGGCGCGCATGTAGTAGCAGTGAAAGAGGACGGGGGGGAGGTGGATGGTGACGCTTTCGGTGGATCTGTAGAACATGGCCGTTGGTTGGTTGGTTTGAGTTTGGGTGCGGTGAGGTGTGGTACTGTGTGGTGTGGTGAAGTAGTAGTGGTGGTGATGGAGAGAAAAGAGGTGGTTGTCCTAGGAGGAATATAAAGTGGTGGGAACTGTAGATTGGTGCGAGGGAATACAATTGTGACGGTCTGGGGAGGTGCCATTGTGACGGTGTTTGATGAGCGGAGTAGGGTGGGGTGGCCGTTTTTGTTCGGGGTTTCGCATCTCATGAGATGAAGGAAGAGTAGTTGAGCTGGGCTTTAGGTTTGGTGTTTAGGCTCTTGATAACCCTGACTGATATATCGAGTCCGTCATAGAAACTCACTCGTGCACGTTGTTGCTATCGTAGATTTCGAATCCGGAAATTTCTGCCGCGACGCTGCACTCACCGTTCTTCTATTGCCTTTTTTGTGGAGCATCGGGATTTCGCTTGCGTCTTGTAAAAGACTGTTTGTGTCATGCCGTACCGTAACTGATAGCACTTGTAGCACCTTATGGTGAATTGAACGCTATATGCCCAATTCGTGTGGCGCTCGGCACGAAGGTGGCTGGAGGCTTCACAGTAAACATCTGCAACCAACCAACTCGTGGCACCACCGCTGCCGAATGCATAGAAGCCTACGAGCAGTTCGAAGCACCGTACTCGAATCGTCCAAGCTGCAGCCCTAGAGGCGCACACAGCCATGCACCCGGTCTGATGACATGGACAGCGCGGCACCAGTACTTTTTCTTGAGAAGAAAGCACGAGGTGGGCCTAAGGCTGAGTACGAGTACGGTACAAGACGCACTTGAATCTTGGGCCCCACTTTGTGACTGAGTTGGCGAACCATCGTGCTCAGTCAGGTCAAGTGGGGAAGCATCGTGCTGAATCCGTCCACCCGACGTTGGCATGTCTCAGAGGTCGTAACCGCAGAGGTCGGCCAGAGGCACTCTCGTGCACGAGATCGAGATCTCGCGGCATGGTTATTAATAGTATGAGTCACGGAAGATAAAGTCGAGTCTGGAGATTCATAAGTTTTTGGATTAATTGATAACTTTTTTATTTTTAACTCTCCATCTTTTTTTTTTTATTACTGGGAGGGAACGAACTTTGCTAGTCGTTACCCTTACCATATTCCACACTAGTGATATCAGGAGTTGTATCACCGCTGCCACTTTGGACAACGGGTGTCTCCTCTTTCTCCTTCCCATTTCCGGCCCCCTCCACTGTCTCCTTTTCGGATGGGTTTTGAGAAAGAAGGCTACGAAATTCGTATTCATGAATCGTGAGGACTATCTCGGTTCGGTCCCTTAGATGAATGGGGTCCCTTAAGTGAATGGCTTTGACTCCCACACCCGGAAGGAGCGCAGACGCTGGCGTATTCCAGATTATCTGCTCCACGACACCCTTTTTTTTCCCGAGGCAAAGATACATTAAAGGTCGAAGCGACATGGCCATGTGTTTCCGTATACCCGGCGAGCAATGCTTTGGCGCAGCCAGGATGCCAACAGTTTCCGGCCTCTTCGATGAAACTGTGCCGTCGAGCTCGCGGATAGCAGCAGGGCCGATCTTTGTGCATTTGCACTGCACCAGGGCATCATAGACTCTAGGTTTTTGGGATTGCTCGGATGGTAGGTTTGGGATTGTCCAAGTACCAAGCAGGTCCACACCTTTATCGCCACTCCCTCCGGTTCGCTCTAGTGACATTCCAAACGACCTGAGAGCCTCTTTCACAGTGTACCTTTAATCAACCCAAATGTCAGGTCCAATTCCACTATACATGCGAGAAAAAACTTTCGAATAGAAATTATACCGAAGCCAAGATCGGGAACGTACTCATAAAGCGTCCCAACATATACAGTAGTATGGGTTGGTAATGCTATCCCTTTTGCATATTTGAGAAACGACTCGAGGTCATGGTGCAAATCGCTGGTTCGCACGGAACCGGTAGCCTTGCACGAGTATCTTTTGTTGGTGCCGGCGAGGAGAACAGGATATGGGATGAAGCGGCGTTGAAGGGTGGCACGCATCTTTTGAAGAATTGTCGAGAACCGTTCCCCTACTAGTGATGTGTAAATGCAATTCTAAACAATCGCCAAAGGAATATGCTTGTTGCCCTCTCTTCCCCTTCCCTTTCCCCGACAGTTAAGGTCGCACGGCCTGCTCGTTCGCATGGCTGGGAACTGAAAAAAACCTGGCTTGAGGGCTGTGACCTGGCGGATTCTCGACCAGCCAGTACCAGCCTGGTGCAAAAAGTGATCGTAAAAACCACTGGTTCCAACCAACCACTTTTTTCCGATCACTTACCCTCACACCCTGGTACATGCCAAGACTACCCCGCAACGCCCAATCACAGGTTGTTGTGACAGGTAAAAAAACACGTCGTTTCGAATCACCCGACCAATGAGGAAATTCTAAAAATTTTTAAAAGGAAATTTTTTCATCAATCGGTTCAAGTGGGGTATTTTTTCGTGCCCCTCCTCGTTCCCACTACCGCCTCAAGGCCCTTTTATCCCCCCTCCCCCTCCATCTCATCTTCCATCACCGCTCCTTCTTCCTTAACCTCCTCTCCCCAATCTCGTTACCGTTTTCTGTTTAATCGCTCTTTTCTCTTCTCTACAAAGTCGTTTGTATTCATATTTTCATTCAAAATGGCCGATAATGACGAGCAGGTAAGGCGTTTCCTCCCTCTAGCAAGGAAGGGAAAATCCCTTGGTTTCTCGGTTTTTTTTTTTTGCCTTTGCTTTCCTCGCCCCAGACATCGGTACTGACATTCTATAGCACAACCACACCTTTGAATCGGCTTCGGCCGGCGCCTCTACCACCTTCCCCATGCAGTGCTCTGCACTCCGCAAGAATGGGTACGTTCCTGCATTCTGGGTCTAAAGCATATCCACTTACACTCCCGTTTAAAAAGACCTCGTAGCCATACTGGTCAATTTATGTAACCCTGGCTGTTGCTTGGTTGGCACCAACATACTACGCCAGCCACAACTACATGAATGAACTAGTGTGGTTATGAAGACTTTTCAAACGGGAGTGTATGTGATATGTGTGCCTTTTTCCAGGTACTAAGATACATCTAACTTTTTTTTCTCTCTCTATAAAGGCACGTCGTCATTAAGGGTCGCCCTTGCAAGATCGTCGAGATGAGCACCTCTAAAACCGGCAAGCACGGTCACGCCAAGGTCCACTTGGTCGCCATTGATATTTTTACCTCTAAGAAGTTGGAAGAACTCTGCCCTTCCACCCACAACATGGACGTCCCTAACGTCAGCCGTACTGAGTACCAATTCTCTTACATTGACGATGACTTCCTCCACCTCATCAAGCAGGATGGAAGCGAGAAGAATGATGTCAAGGTCCCCGAGGGAGAAATTGGTGATAGGATTAGAGAAGCTGAGGATCAGGGCAAAGATATCTGTAAGATCCCACCCTCAGAAATCCCATCCCCCATGTGCTTGCTTCCAGAATTCATGTTAATTATCAATTTTTTTCTCAGTGATTACTATCATTTCCGCTATGGGAGAGGAAGCTGCTATTTCTCTTAAGGATGCCCCTAAGGCCGATTAGTCAGACCTGTTTTATGTGGACGGCTAGTATAGCTTCTTTCTTCGTCCCTTTCCTTCTCTCTTCTTTTTTTTTTCCTTCTCTGGGAGCGAGTTTGATCATTGGGTTTCAATCAAATCAATTGGAGCTTGGGTGGGAGGTTCATGAAAACGAGATTTTTTTTTCTTCTTAAACCAAAAAAAAACAAACCGTCCTTCACCCTTTGTCTGAAAAAAAAAAAAAGACGGCAGAATATCTGCAAAGGGAGGGAAATAGACGGGACTTGGGATATTATCACAGGATCTCAATTTCGTCGTTCGCTGTGTCTGCGAATTAAAAATAAAAATATTATTTATGTTCTTGCGCTCTAGCTTCTCAGCTCACCTTCTCTATGGGTCCCCCATGCCTTATTATGGGCTTTTTCGAATTCACAAAAATGGGCTTCTGACAGCAAGCAGTACAGCCTGGTAAGTAAATCGATGGATTACAGTACCGTACTGTATCAAGAGAAAAAGCAAAATAGAAATAAGCATCCGATCAAAGAACTCAATCACGATGCAAGTAATCGTCTTCCCCTCCCGGGAAAAAAGACCGATAGCCTGTGATATTATCTTCAATTCCATTACCAGCACAGTGCCACGGTATGTACCATACCTTGCAAAGTAAGCTCCTCAAGCACAGAGGGTCGCCATATAGAGTAAGTGTCTGGTCGACCGTAGCCAAGCCCATCAATAAAATCATCGTCGTACGTGCTTACTGCTCATAGCGTGCATCTATCATAATATTATCTATCTCGCGATATATTAGTTCCTAAAATTTAATGATAGTAATAATTCTTTGAAAATTGTAATCTTTTCATCAGTGGGCGGGAACGGGCTGAGAACTTGCATAGCATGCGTTGGAGTGGAGAGAGCAGGGAAAAGGCGGGGTCTCAGCCCAACCCTAGCAACCCCACAAAGTGTCAAGTTGTGGTATGGGCTGCCGCATTTGAGGAAGGGAGCCATGAGTGCGTAGATTTGCAAGTAAGAAACATCGTAGCTGGTTCGTACAGTAGGGGAGAAAGGGAAGAAAAAAGGGGGAAGGAAGGGAGAGAGTGAATCGCACTGCCTGTCCCTTTGACTTGACCGTTGTCACGGCGAGGTGAGGGTGGTAAGTAACATCCGTTTCTGCCTCTCTATCAACCCAACTTTTCATAACAGTATCAACCTGAACGCAAGTACTGGCCGGAACTACGGTGCTGTTGGATTGGCAATGGAGTACAAACGTCTTTCGCGCTGCGGCGTCGATGGGTGTAAGCAAACATTCTTCTACCTGGACGATGGACAGTGGTTTTGCAAGAATGGGCATCTGAGAGAGGTATGGCCTTGTGATAGGTATGGGGTGTTATGAGTAGCTAATAGGGATTAGGGAGAGCTTGAGGTATCTGCGGACGACGAAGGCTTTGGCACCCAAGGATCCAGGGCTACCAGAGCGACGCAGGAAAAGGAGAAAAAGGAAAAAGGTATGATAAATTGTTGTGGTGCAAACAAACTACTTCTTTCATTTCCCTAGCTGGGTTGGTTGGTATGGAAATGTTGACCAAAAAATCGTACCATAGTGCTCCGTGGCCGCAAAGGCTTTGAGCTATTCCTTCAATGTTATCAATTAATTCTTAGGAAACAAGTTCACTGGTTGGTGTCCGAGAAGCATTTCCCCAAAGAACTCGAGGTATTTTTCTTGCAGTGGCCCTTTTTGTTACTTTTCTTTTTTTTTTCCCCTTCTTTTCAACAGGAACGGCGGCAACCAAGCCAAATCAAACGGGTAGGGCTGACCAGACGTAGATCGTCGTCCGGGATCTATGGGTTCTGCAACTGCAAAAGGTCTCCACTACAATTCCTGCGACCGCAGATGATCCACCGAAGGATAGAGATAGGTATGATGATGGTGATGATGATGGTAGAGACCCAGACGGGGCGGGTGACGTTGGGTCTTCTTCGGTGGAGTATTCTTCTCAGTCTTCGTACTTGTATACGAGTGACGACTCGCAATCTACGGCTCAGAGCAAGGCTTCGCAGGGCGCACGACGGAAGAGGAGGAGGAGGAGGGTGCCGAGAGCTGCGGATAGACCAAAGTTAATTGCGTCTGTGGGGATCTGCTATCTAGGCTTGATTGTGCTCGGGGTTGCTGTATCACTGGGGGATATTCATCGGTGGGTCGAGGAGCAGGGGGTTGTCTACCTGAGGGCCATCAATGAGATTCCCGGTGAAATGAGGCAAAAGCTTGATGCAGAGTATTATGTTGCTTTGGACCCAAGGGTTTGTTTCCCCTCCCTACCCTTCTCTATCTCTCGCAGGGGTGTTCCCCCCCCCACCCACTCTGAGTGGGCAAACGAGGAGGGGCTGATGTGAGTGGGTGGCCAGGCTCGTCCAACACTGGGATTACTTCATTCAACAGTCCAAGGACTGGTGATCATGTATCAGGTCACTTTCGGAATGTCATTTCCTCCCTTGAACACCACCCTACTTGTATTCAAATTCATGAAAACCCTCGGTCTTCCTCGTACGTCTACTTCCCCCCCCCCCTCTTCCAAAAATATCCTACGTGAAGAATGACTCAAGGAAATCCTAATACGGTAAAATGCTAAAGTGGAAATATACCACGGCTTCAAACGTCTCGCGGGCCTGATATCTCTCCCATTCACATGGAACGGCCTCAGGCACCGCAAGCGAGTCACCAATTGGCCCGAAGCCCGTTTAATGGCCCTCTTGATCATATCAACAAAACTATTATACGGCCTCGATGGAGTAAAACGTACACCTAAATCTGCGGCCGAACCGGCAGCTGTAGGGCTGAAATGGAAAGCGTGGGATGGATACCTACGAACCGGCAATGCCGAGCGTCGAGGGTTCCTCAACGAAAACGTCACACCGGGAAGTGAAGGGGGGGGAGGGGGAGGAAAAGATCTGGAAGTCGACGTAGAGGAGAAGGACGTATTTGACATGACTGGAGAGGAATTGGATAGATATATGGATTGGTTCGAAAAGAATTGGGCAGATGACTCTAATACACCCCGTACGTTATTATTATTATTTTCTATTTTTTTACCTTTTTCTTGAGCTTATTTTATGCATTTCCCCCAATCCCACCCCACCCCACCAATTTACCTTTTTTCCTCCAAAAGCCTAAGAGCAACAACCGGCCGCAAACCTAGCTCGTTTTTTTTTTACTTTTTCTTCTATCCTTCAAGTTTAAGTTTACTTCTTTTTTCCGTGTGACATTCGATGCATTAGTTCCTCCAGGGCAGGCTCACTTACATTTGCATGTCTTGGACGGACCATCCATCCGTTGCAACCACATCAGTCACTAAACAGATACTTAATTTATTCCCGACTGGCCGCGTGGCGGCCGAGGAAGCTGAAGCCCACCAAGTCCACGATCGGCCCCGGAGTGGGGTTCCCACAAATGAGCTGGGGCAACATGATGCCACAGATGAAAGGCTGCGAGAGCTAAATTCTCAAATTGAGATGTACCCCGCCCAGCAGCAGCAACCGGAAGGAGAGCAGGAGGATGAGGAGGCGGAGGAGGGGGGGAGGAATTACTCATCACCGCATCGAGGAGAGCATGTAACCAGGCCGGGAGATCAGTATCTTTGGCATTCCATCCAGACTGAGTTGCCTGTTGAGCAGCAGACTCTGCTACAGGCTGGAGCAGATCTGTTGGCTATCACTAGGGATGATTTGGCCAGGGTTGTCAAGGCTCTAGAAACCCAATTCAGGGGTCTGGTTAAAAACCAAAGAAGGAAGGAGATGCGAGGGGGGAGAATGGATGTTGATTGACAGACGATGCCGGTACCCTGTCTGATAGGCTACAGAACTTGTGGCATCTTGGAGCATGATTTTTTACTATTGGTCTATTTTTTTTTTCTTCTTCCCACTTTATAGCACACCGTAAAATCTATGTCCGTTTCCCGTAAACTTCATGGCTGTTTATTTGGATCTTGTGGCTTTACGCCGTGACTGGCCTGCACCTACTATCGCAATAATTCAGGCACAGACCATGCGCTCTTCCTTGGGTTCTTATGTCATAACGTAGGGGTTCTTCTATACAGAAGTTGTACCCTTAAACAACTAAATAATTTAAAGAAAAGAGAAGTCCCCCCCTATGTACTCTTCCGGATTCCTCCCGGTAGGTCGGCTTGATTCTGGATCGACAATCAGTTCTCAATGGTTGGAAAACATCCGAATTTTAGTTGGGCTATCATCGCTAGTTTTCTATTTTGAGGGGCCTCTGGCAGAAGTATGTGAAACGCAATGCATCCTATTCTACTCCTCCATTTCTTCATCTCCACCTCCCTCCATGCTCTCTTTGGCCAACCTCTCAGCCTCGGCAACTAGCTCCTTTGGGACCTCCTCATGTTTTCCCCATCCCTTGGCAGCGACGCCCTCCCCGAGCCCCTCGGCTGAGCCCTTCTCGAGTCTAACCCATGTCATCTCCAACTCGAAATCCTTGTCTTTTGAGTTGTCGTCGTGAGCAAAGTAGATGATTCTAGCAGCCTGTTTAACAGCTTCCTCGACAGTGATGTTGGGAAGGGGTAATTTCTCCAACTCGGCTTTAGCAGCTTGACGACCTCGACCGGTTGCGGCTCCAAAGTAACCCTGTGTTAGAGCAGATGTTAGTGTTAAGATGGGTGCGGCCCTGGGCGTCATCTAGAAACCTAAGGCTCGGGAGTAGGTTTAAACAGGGAAATGTCTCGTACCCAGCCGACGCCGCTCGGCTCTACCATCCACAATCCTGGCCCCCCAGCTTCATCCATACCACCAATGATCGCGGTAACACCAAACGGTCTCACACTAGAGTAAAGAGTATATGCCTGGGCATAACCACCCATTGCGTCTGCCATGCTGGAGATCGGGATCGGGCTACGGTAAAGCTTGCGCCAGTTGGATGCTTCGGTGCGAGCACGAGAGGTAAAATGACGAGCATCTGGGATAAGACCAGAACAAGCCTGCAGGTTTTCATTCGTTAGTTTTAATTGGGGGTTCGGGCTGTTGATGCTGGGGAAAAGTGATTGATGGAAAGGGGGGGCCTCACAATTCCGATATGGTTATCAACACTAGCGATCCTCTTGTTGCTTCCTGGAACCAACAGTTTGCTCCCAATCAATTTCTCAACAGCTAGGACGACACCATCTTTGCAGCGGATTCCAATAGCTGTTCCACCATTTTCTACAGCTTTTGTTGCATATTCTACCTATAGTAATCCCTTAGAAAGTAAGTAAGGAGTCTTAGTTAGGGGTTTGGTGGGGCCAGAGAGAGCTGTACTGACTTGAAAATTTCTTCCGTCGGGGCTAAATACGGAGTTGGATAAATCATAACCTGTACCGATTGATGTCTGTAAATGTCAGCAGATAACACCCCGCAGTGCAGGCGCTGCTAGTTGCTATCACAACACAGCAACAAAATAGCACTCGTAGGCAGTGAAAAGAGAATAATTACCATGACGAGGAAATGATGGATGCTTGATCAGATGAGTAGATGATGGCGATGGCGATGATGATGATGATGAAAGGTAGAGTGGGGTTTCTGTAAGACGATGGAGATAGCAGTTGTTCAGTCCTGAGACTTTCTTGAGTGGGCTGCGGCTGCTACACAGAAGAGGGCATGCGAGTCGTTACGCACTAGGCTAGACCAAATTAAGCGATGGAGGGGCAAGCAACCCAAACCTCGAAGTTACGGTTTAGTGAATTTTCTTGATGTGTTCCTATGAGGCTCCACAAGGGCTCAGGGCAACTCATCGATACGGTTACTAGATACCGACACATATCATACCTGTAGTCTCACCGTCCAGCCACACAGCCGCTGACAGGATGACCCGCCCAGAATTATTATTTTTTAGTGTGAACCGATTATTGATTGGCAGGGCTTGCCAGTTGACCCTACTCGCAGTTGACCTCAATATTATTTTATTTTTTCTATTGCTTGAAGATACCTGCATCTGACAGATGAGTAGCAATTATCATACATTGTGCATCCAAGGCACCGCTGTAAGTTACTTCTTACAGAACCTACACCGCCCCCAACCAACACCCAGGATTTATTGTCACCTTGAACCCCGTCAGAATGAGAGGGTTTGCTGGTGCTGCAGACCTTTCTGGCTCACACAGACGCCCCATGGTGATGGACTACCGTACTGGAGTAAGCTTGACAATCGGTAGACATCGGCTCCATGTCTTCATCCAGTTGAGATTATTGAACCAGTGGGTGTCCAGAGGGAACCCCTCCCCATTGGCATTAAAATCCAAGACCAGGCACCGTCAGCTGAAGAAAAGAGGGGTGTATGAACCCCCTTAGACACTTGCAATAATAATATATCTATTCCTCCTTTCTTGTTGATCTCTTTTCTCCACTTCTCGATTTTCATTATTTTTATTTTTTTATTCACAACATTGCCCATTGCACGCTACACATTGCACCGCTCAAGGCGTCCAACCACCCCCGGCAAAAGGTCAAACAAAGATAAACAAACAAAAAAAAAAAGGTTCACTTTTATTGTTTGCTCCGCGTTACCGGTAGGCCTTTCGTTGGTTGTTGGTTTCTCGGCCTGGAGGATATCATATATCATTAGAAGGTCATACCATAGCTCTCCCTATCTACACAGTTCTACGGAGGTAAAGGATCCGGAGCTTCCAAGGCAGCCCTCGCGTCATATTTTTATTTTATTTCATTTTTTTCACTTTAAGGCAATAGTAAGATCTTCTCTATCCGCTGCGTCTCCATCCTTTCGGATTATTCGGCGTACACGTGGGACGTCTTCAGCTGATTTCAGAACAATGGCCGCATAGGTCGCCAGTTCACTCACAAATTTCCTTTATCGATTGCTGAGCTCTCTGACCCACCCCCGCCAACCCGGGGAATGCTCCACAAAGCTCGTTGGGGCTTGCTATCAGAGAGACCTTGTAGAAATACTATTTCCCCCTTCTCGTCCTCCCTCCGAGACCTACCTCCCGGCCATAGGGAGTTCTAGGGCCTCTCTTACGTGTACTCTTCTCTTTTGTACAGTCGCACCCTGTCTTCACCATGGCGGAAACATCCCCTCCTCGACACCGCCTAACTGACCTTCATATTCAACCTCAGTATTTCAATGTCCAGTCCAATAATATACTCCAAGCTCAGCTTGTTGCTAGTCCTTCCTCTAGCGAGCCGTTGTCTTACCGACAATCAATAAACTCCGTGCCATCCTTAATTTCTTCCTCTGTTGCCCCTTCTCCCCCTCTGAACAACGATTTTCAAGCAGGAATGGCTTTCTGGACACCAAAGACATGGCCTACCGGCAGATCAAAGCATAGCTCCTCCTCCTCGTCAGATCTTAGCCACATTCGACGAGAGTCCCAGTCCAATTTATCTTCCATCATAACCACCCCCTCGAGTGCCCCCTCGAGTATCCATACTACTACCGATCCTCCCAAAACACCAGCTCAACCGCGTTCAAAAACCAGCTTAATCAGAAGAGTTTCGAATAAACTACGAAGAAGGGCTTCATCATCTACCCCGAAAGATTCAGAGGAGCGAAGTGGGCCAGTTCTTGCACGGCTTCGAAGCGACAGCTTCAATGGCGGAGAAACCGGGCGTCTCGGCATACAAAAGAAGGATGAGCCTTTCGAAGACGAAGATCACGAACAAGCCATTGAAGGAGAAGAAGACGGAGCGAGAACGAGTACCAGTGTGGAAACTCCCCATCCGGATGAGTCAATCGGGGCTATTGGAGTTATGATACCCGATATCTTGAAGAAAGGAACGGCAATGACTAGAGTTACGAGAAAGAAGAAAGTCCAACGAAAATTTTCTATAGATCCCACCGCCGCCCGAGTAGCCTGGGATGCTACGAAGCAATCGTCTAGATTCTATATCGACGATATTAAGGAGATCAGGTTGGGGGCGGATGCACGAAACTATCGAGAGGAATTCCAGGTTTCGTCAGAGGTGGAGGACAGATGGGCCACGATAATATATACAGAGCCGGAGACCGGGAAGCTCAAAACCCTTCACGTCATCGCACCTACCATTCAAATACTGGAACTTTGGACAGCTACATTGGATATAGTAATGCAGTACAGGACGGAAATGATGGCCGGTTTGTCAATGCCTGGAGAGAATTTTGTTGACGCTCATTGGAGAAGTTATATGGAGTCTCAGTGTCCTGCAAAAACTCCCAATTCAAACGATGAGAAGCTGGGGTTTGAAGATGTGGAACGGCTGTGTCGAAGGTTACATGTCAACTGCTCAAGACAGTTTTTGAAAGACAGGTTTAAGCAATCCGACAAGGACAAATCCGGATTCCTGAATTTTGTCGAATTTCGTGAATTTGTTCGGTTACTGAAGCAAAGGGATGAAATTGTCGATATTTGGAAAGACGCTGTCACGGACAGAAAAGCTGGGATGTCTATTGACGAATTTCGAACTTTCCTCAAAGAAGAGCAGAAGGTGGACATCGACTCTGACCCGATGTACATTGACAAAATCTTTCGAAAATTCACTCGGCCGCCTTCATCTCAACAGCAGGTCACACAGAAGGAAGGGTCAATTGTCCGGATGTCAATGGATGCATTTTCTGATTTCCTCCTATCTTCATCTTATAATCCCCCATTGCTCCCCGCGCCGCTGGGTAACAACCTCGATCGGCCACTGAATGAATACTATATATCTAGTTCACACAACACTTATCTTTTGGGTAGGCAGGTAGCTGGCGAATCATCAATCGAAGCTTATATACGCGTCCTCAAACGCGGCTGTCGGTGTGTTGAGATCGATTGCTGGGATGGCGATGACGGTAGACCAATCGTTACCCATGGCCACACCGGCACCTCCGATATCCTCTTTTTGGACGTCATAACGGCCATCAAAAAGTACTCCTTCGTTGCTTCAACTCTTCCTGTCGTACTTTCATTAGAAGTCCACTGCGATTTAGAACAACAGGTTGAGATGGCGAAAATTCTTCGCAGTGTCCTAGGTGACGCACTTGTCGTAGAGCCATTTATGACAAACACGTTAATTCTACCAAGTCCAAACGCATTAAAGAATAGGGTCTTAGTCAAGGTCAAAGGCAGCTCCAAGCAAGATACACTAATTCTAAGCAACGACTTTAGTTCAATGGAAAAACGGGCCGGGAGCACCAACAACCTTCAAAACTCTCCACACCAACCCTCTCTCCCTAAGAGCGGCATACCAAGCGAGAACAGCAGCTCTACAAGTGAGTCTGAAGGTCAAGACGAAAGCAAGGTCAAGAGGAGGCAGGAATCTGTGAAGATTGCGCATGAATTGGGTTCTTTAGGTGTTTATACCAGAGGACAGCGATTTTCGAACTTTGCGCTGCCCGGTAAGCCCTTTGCGCTTCACGTTCCCTAACCAATACTAACTATGCATCCCTTCAGAAAGCAAAACATCCAACCATGTGTTCTCTTTTCAAGAGAAGAAATTCGAGAAATTCGCAAAAGATCCAGAGAAGAAGGTTCAATTAGAGAAACACAATGTCCGATACCTTATGCGAGTCTACCCGTCTGGATTCCGAGTCAACTCTTCGAATTTCGATCCAATCGGGTTCTGGCGTCGAGGGGTTCAAATGGTCGCCCTCAATTGGCAGACTTACGATCTAGGCTTGCAGATCAACGAAGCCATGTTTGCTTCTGAAGAAGATCGTGGTGGATACGTTCTAAAGCCAAAAGAGCTCCGGGGCTCCAGGGCTACTTTCGACCCGCCTGCGGATGCAAACGCTGCAACACTAACAAAGAACAAGAAGGTTACAACCTTTTCCGTCGAAATAATTTCCGCGCAGCAATTGCCAAAACCCAAAGATCACAGGGACAAAGGCCTTCATCCATTCGTGGTGGTAGAAGTTTTTTCTGCAGACGACAAGGCGAAGGATAAGTCGGTAGCCGAAGGTGGGATTGGGGTTGATTCGAGCGATGCCAAAGGTATTAGCGGGCTCGGAGCTCCCCAAAAACGACGAACAATGGTGGTGAAAGATGACGGCTTCCACCCCCTGTTCAGAGAGAAAATGGTTTTTAAAGTCACGACCAAATTCGAAGAGTTGGCGTTTGTGAGGTTCTCAGTGTACAACGCAGATGACGGTGATTCGAGCGATCGAACGCTCATCGCTACCTACACTGCGAAACTCCTCTCTCTTCAGCAAGGTAATATATCACTCAAAGCACCCCACTAAGCATCTAAAGATGCTAACTTTAAAAAGGCTACCGACACCTACCCCTTTATGATCTTCAGGGAGAGCAATTTCTTTTTTCAATGATTTTTGTCAAGATCAGTGTCAGCTCGGTCTCGCTGGCCGACCGAGAACCACTCATGCGAGCATCAACAATGGAAGCGCTCAAATCTACAGCAAAGTCGGTCCTGCAGAGAGGCTTTTCCACTAATAGGCACTCGGTGAGACGCTTGGAAAGCGAAAAGGTGGGTAAAAATGGTGGCCAGGAGCCAACAGCACCAAAATCAGGATAGATTTGATTTACCGGGTTACTTTGGTTTGGGTTGGTTTACAGGCGTTCAAATATTCATTGGTACTACTGCTTCTACCACTACTACCTTATAATTCTTTTCCTTTTTTTCATTTTCTTCCTTTTCTTTTTCCTACATAACGGGGTTTTTCCTCTCTCAGAGGAGCAGAAACCCACCAGAGCAAATTTGGAGCGATCCCTTTTTTCCTCTCTACATCCTTGGCCTTTTCCTAGGGATGATGGTTGGTTGTTTGGGCTTTCTATCCCCCCCTTAAAACATAACCAAAAGTATCATAACTTAGGAATAAGTTATGCTTCCGGCACGGGAAAACTATCTGAAGATTTGCTCTCTTGACTACCTTATGTATCGGAAAATTAACATTGGATTGGAACTTTCCCTTCTTTTTTTTTTTCGGGTGCGGATGCTAGCATTCACTTTCTCCTTTTGGGTAACTTTTTCGGGTATGCTACTCTCACAAAAGTATCGTATCTATGATAGCTCCTAGTCATAGATACTCACTCGAGCTGAATCTCGTCTACAGGCGTCCGCCCGTCCGTCCGTTCATTCAATGCATTCCGTGGCATTTCCATCTTTCTTTGGCGTAACATGTCCTACTACTCATCGAAAGAGCCCTAAACAAGACATGCGCTCCGACCGCTTCGGCACAACCAGATCGGCGGGTAGGTCGAAAAGGGCGCTCTCATGATATATTCTGTGGTTCTTCTGTAATAGTGATGCTATAATCTTGCTGCGAGGGAGCAGAACACCCAACGTGATAGTACTGTATGGTGCCAACATCACTCTCACATTATCTAATCATAATCCCCCAAATACCCGCATACTACACAGCACACTATTCGAGAACCACTCGTAGTGGGTTGACGTTTGTGAACACGACTGCTATCGCATACCACTAAGATCAGGGCAAACAGGGCAAACCTCGGCGGTACGCAACAGCAGCTATTCATAAACATCACCCCATTATTATACGAGTATCGTACGGACATCAAATGATGACTTGATATCCTAAGCCCATCCTTTCCTTATCCCTCCCCTATCGTACCGCTCCTAACGAACCCCAGCCCCCACGTTCGAAGTCAAAACAAAGTGAGGCGGAAAAAAAGAGCCCTCCCGCCCGCTGTCATGCTTACGCCACTGATACCGCACCTTTTTCTCTTCCCCAACTAAAACCCTTTGGTCCCTAGCGGAGCTGTCTCCGGGGATACCGGTACCGGTACTGTAAGATAGAGCAAGCCGCAGGTGCGGGTGTGTGTTTCTCGAGTACATAGCGTACCGCACGATGTTTCGGGATAAGCTAAGCCTCCTTTTTGTCTTTCGTTTGACACATTTTATTTGACTAGTGTGTGAGGCAGAGAAGGTAAGGAGGGGGAAAGGGGTGGTTGTTTGTGGGCTGTGATAAGCTTCGGGTAAAGATTTAACGCTTGGATCGGTGAAATAGTGTGTTGTGTAGTGTGGTATGGCGTGGTGCGGCTATTGTGACGAGGATCATGGGGGGTCACTCGGATGCTCGATCTGTTGATCTCGAGGGGTGTTTTCTTTTTTCTCCTCTCCCTGCTGTGCGTGGTATGTTGTGTTGTGTGGGTTGATGCACCGGTATTGTATGATAGAGTGCGTGTGGAGGTGTGTGGTATCATCATACTGGCCTACTTTGTGGGACATCGTAGTGTCAGTGGTTAGAGGGTTGGGCTAGTCTTATTAGCTGATGGGAGGTAAAGTATGAGAAGGAAGAAAGTTAACGGTGGATACCGGTAGTGTGCATATGGACACTAAGGTTTTACCAGATACGCTATCGGGGGATATGCTGCTACTCGTATATGGAGCTTTGGTGGTGCTTGCGGTGGTGTGGTTCGGGGTTTGTTTCCTGGGGACTTGATTGCGGGTTACTCCACCGTAGTTAGTTGGCCGGGAGGGAGTATGGGGGGATCTATGAATTGGGGATACGTAAAAACTGCGAAGCTCCTACTACCTAATTTAACACTAACGAAGCTAGATCCTAGCATGGTCAGCCCTGGTAGTAGAAAACAGAAGTGGCCAGCTTTGGAGATATCATCTGGAAGGGACCCTCGATATATTCCCAGAAACGGCGAATAAAGACAGAAAATTGGCTTGCTGGGGTCCCCTGTGCATACCATAGAGCCTCGGATGGGGAAACTATCACTTTGGTTTACCTCTAGGTGAGCCGCAGCAAACTATAGTATGGTACTTGTAGTAGGCCCAGTAAACACTGTAGAAGAAACAAACCACCCAAAGCTTTACTTTACAGTCAAAGCACACGCCTAGATCCTCGAACGAAGAAACCAGCAATCGATATTTAGGCAAGTCAGGTGCTCCACATATTTAAATAGGGGAAAAAAAGACCACATCCATGAAATCCCCATAGAGCCTCCGATCGATCCAGACGACGACTAGAGCTTGGAATCGAATACGGTAGCCTACGTACAGTAGAATTGTGTCCCCAGAGGTTTCACACACACCCGCGTAACCTCTCCGCGAGATTTATAGTTCTCGCTTCCAAGTAAGAAAAACGCAATAGCTGTCATTCAAAAACAGGCAGGTAAGTTAGTATTATAGCTATTAGCCTGTGCGGTAGGTAGTATGGATGAAGAGGGGGGGACCACTCCATATAATATCATACATGCTTTATATTATATATATATATATATATCTACACTAGAATACCTTCAGCCCTATATAGAAGGAAAGTGCTAAAATGGCGTCATACCCTATAATATCCCCACACGTATATAATATTCCATTTTGTGATGCTGGGGGGGGTATATTTCTTATTTCGGGCGGGTTTAGAATACTTGGCTATTGGAGTATATATATACACCGGAGAGAGGTCTCTTATGATTTTAGCTTAGTTCTTTGGTGGGGACTTGAGATATATACTTTGTGTCACTGATAAGTTACGGTACTGTACTGGTACTGCGTTCTTTCGAGGTAGCGGGTCTATTAATTAGTGCGGTGGATTGGATGGCATACTTGGTCAGGAAGTATCCAACTCAGGCACTCCCGTCAGTGTCCCCCCCAGACAGACAAAAAGAAACTACATTGCGGGCCATTGTCATTGCTTAAGAGACCAGCTATCACTAAAAAAAAAAAAGTCTCTGAGGGAGGATGAGTATTTCACTTCTATACCCTTCCAAGCAAGAAACTCAGGATCTGATCACGTCTGATGTGCGAAGTGGTTCCCCACTGCACACCCCCACTACTGGAACATCCGCAGAAGTATGATACACTTACGAGCAGTGGTACTGTAAGCGCAGCAAATTCCCACCATAAGATTAGATATTCCCGGGGTGGGAAAAACGCCACATCGCCATCCCATGCAAGGCGTATATAACAGTCAGCGGGACACTCCTACGGTAAAAGGGGGGCGCCTTATGAGTGTCTCACTACAGTATATTGCTACCGTAATGTATCGACCGGGGTCTACCGGCGCGGATATAAGTGCGCGATTCGTGTTTAAAGGGGGGAGCGAGTTGTACCATACTGCACTTGTAGTGCTAAGTAGGTCTATGACTCCCAGGGTCTACGGACACAGGTGCGTGTGCGAAATCCGTGTTTGAAGGGCAGCTATGTTACGAGTACTGAGCAGGCCCTTAGCTCGCAGGGGCCCACGGAGATCCCGGTTTAGGGTAATTAAAGGTGCTTACGAGAGAAACGGGAGTTGTAAGGGTATGCAGATGAGAGTATCGGGCTCGGGGTGATATAGGATCGTGCTAGCACATGGCGCTCCGGACCCGGTATTGCACTAGAGACAGTGCTTGTACTATACCGGTGCAATAAGTATCTAGAAACACAATTACAATTGTTACACAACCGCCCCACCAGCGAAGAAAAAAAAGCCCTGCCTCATTTCCAAATACCTTATGTCAGAAAGTGCAATTGCCTACACCCGGGGGCAGGTGCCGTTCCGAGATGCCCGGAATGCCGCTCATTATTATGAGTGATATTCCATGAATCACCATACCCAGCACTGGTAAGACAAAGTACCAAAGATATGTGCAATGCCATAGTCTGTCGAGAGAACGTGTTATTCATCATAAGTGTCACACAAAAAAACCAAATTGCCTGGGAATAGGAAATAAATTTAGAGCTAGCCACCCCGATCCCGCTCGGATATCCGCACCCTCAACTAACCGGCCCCATCCCCGATCCCCATTGAACCGAAAGGGAGATTATAAAAATCAAGGAAACAAGGCCCCAGACCACTCTATACAACCTCACGCCTCAATTTTGGTATGCCAGAAAGAACAACCCACTAGCAAAGACTAGCAGATCATGTCAAATGGTATAGCGGTTTAGTACCCGTCCTTGCCCCACTTGTTATACTTATCGTGAAGTTCCTAAGGACCCAATTAACCTTTATCCTGCGTACTAAATTTAGAAAAGGGAAACACACCTTTGGCAAGCTGACGTTGGGAACAATAACAGAGTGCAAAGCACTTGGAGCATCCTTAGGCGCATTCCTAGCGTCTCCGCCGGGATGGTACTTGTACCTAAGTTATTCCAACCCACATCAACCAACGAATCCAATTATAAAAGAACAAAGGAAGGAATACTTGAAGTGATCCCTAGCAGAGGTCTCGGTCGGCTCACCATGCCATGGCATTCCACCCTTAGCAACGTTGATACGGCCCTCTTCGGATGTTGCCGAGGTAGGCTTTCGTCCTATCGCACCACAATTTGTTAAACCCTCATCCTATTCCACGGCGGGTGGGGCAGATGATAAAACCTACCAAAGTAAAAACCGGCAAGTCCAAAAGCACCGGACATTACGGCGAGGAGAATCTATATCCATCCTATGTCAGCTTCCTACTGCCAGCCGACCGGAGGGACGGGGAGCCAAGTAGGGTTCAAATAAACGGAAAGGATTCCCATACATAAAGTTCAGGATCGCGCTTCGCACCCTGCTTCAACATGGACTTTCCAGCGTTGGATACAGCTCCAGACATTGTTCTGTTGTATTCGTTGATGGTGAATTGAGTATTTCTATGGGATTATGGTGATGATTGTTTGAGGTCAAGGGAAAACGTCAGGTCACGGATAGTCAAATTCAAGAAATACTTGGATTTTGTTTCGCTGTGGCTGATAGAACAGGGTTTGTTGTGGCGGGCAGCCACATGGTGGGGCCCTGACTTTTTTTTCTTTTGACACTCTTTTACCTTTCCCAGCGAAAAGGTGGGGTGGGATCACGAGATGTCACTTTCGGTTTTTGTTTCCGAAGTCCGGAGCATTGAGATTGTTCTGGCGTTCATAGGGCAGTCTTTTGGGTTCTTTGAGTTATCCCGGCTCTAGTAAAGAATTGTCGTTTGTTCCGTATGCTATTACGATACGTCATAATACACGCTTAAATTTTGATACAAAGCGTTTTCGTGAAATGGCAATGGTAGAGCCCGAATAAAAAAACCACCAGGATCACGCATGGAAAGTAGAGGAACCCAATGGAAGCATGGACCAAAAACTGCACCAGACAACAACCTCCTCTCGTGATATCCTTGCAGAATAGCTGATTGTGAGTAGAGATTTTTCGATTCATTTCAACAAAGAAATTAGATCCCGAATTTATACAGTTTATTCTATGGGAATACGAACTGAACAGTCCATATCCTGTAGAACGGGATTATGCTACTAAATTACACCAGAACTCCATTCCCCTTTCTGTTTTGAATAGCGTGTAGCCGGCCGGTTCAAGCGCAACTACTCGTTGATTTTCGCAAGTAATCTGCTCCCAAGTTAGTCTCCGATACCTCGAACAATTGCATCAAATGGAGCGAAACGAATGACATACTCATGATCTCTGAAGAGATGGTACTCCTCATCTCCAACCTTGACCGGGCTCCCACCATACTATCATATCATCGTCAGTAATGGGTAATTTGCACCACGATAGAGATAGGGTATATTATATACCTGAGGGATCAGGACTCTGTCTCCAGGCTTGACAGATACCTCGATTCTCTTTCCTTCCTTGTCAGTTCCTCCGGGGCCGACGGCAAGGACCTTAGCCTCAGAGAGCTTCTCAACAGTGGACTCCGGAAGGTAGATCCCAGAGGCGGTCTTTGCCTCGGCCTTGACACGCTGGACCAAGATGCGGTCGAGGAGAGGTGCAAGTGACTTGATAGAGCGAAGAGAAGTAGCCTAGCAAACGAACAAACCATCAGAGAGAAACCATATATTCCACCCAAACCTCGAAACTCACCATTGCAAATATCAAGAATGACTCAGAATATCAGCAGTCGAGGATATTTTATCAAAGAGAGTGAGAGCAATTGCACAGATTATACCGTTGGGCAGAGAGGTGGTAAAGAAGGAAGAGAAGAAGAAAAGAAGAAGGAGAAATTCCAAACCCGCTAAAAGAGGCCCTCAAATTTGTGCCATACAAAAAAAGTCTTGGCGGAATTATCCAGAAACCGAGATGGTCCACTCCCCACACCACTATTAGCAACCCACCATCATCGCACGACATCGCAAAACAGACTCTACATCAGCTCCCTTCATTCTCGCCTCTTCACCGCCACCCGCATTTTCATCAATTGGGACATGAATTCTTTCAGGACCGCTAGCAGGATCGCCCTCAGAGCGAATCCCACCAGAACACTTCTTGCCCCTCGCAGGAACTACGCCGAAGCTGCGGGACCGGCTGATAAGATTCGGTTGTCGTTGACGCTTCCTCATCAGGTAGGGTGGTTGTTTCTCTTTTTTTGAAAACATCTAGAGACTTTGAAATGGATCTTGCTTGCTGAGTTTGTTTCGTTTTTACTTTTTAGTCTATCTACAAAGCTTCAGATGTGTGAGCCTTTTCCCACCACGATCTTCCTATTCCCCGGCTAGTTTAGGGGGAATACATACGAAGCATTGGAGAAATCCTATCATTACGAACCTCCACCTAGCTAACCAAAAACCCTACGTTACAGCATTCAGGTCAACATCCCCGCCGAATCCGGCGATATGGGTATTCTTGCCAACCATGTCCCATCGATTGAGCAGCTCCGACCCGGTGTAATCGATATCATCGAGGAGAGCGCCGGCAGCAAGCAATTCTTCGGTTAGTGAACTCCCCCAGCGGTAAACCCGCCAGTCCACCCCCATCCCATTGACAAGAGCATCATATAAAATACAGTATCCGGAGGCTTTGCAGTCGTCCAGCCAGACTCCCAACTGAGTATCAACGCCGTCGAAGCCTTCCCTCTGGAGGACTTTAGTCCTGAGGCTATACGTGCTCAACTCGCCGAGGCGCAGAGGATTGCCGGCGGAAGTGGTGGTGAGCAAGATGTTGCGGAGGCCAAGGTTGAAATCGAAGTCTGTCTCAACCCCCCCTTGCCCTCCCCTCTCCCCCAACCCCAGATTTCGTGACGCCGAGAGAGCAGGCTAGTGAGCGAGAATGGATTCCGATTCATCGATAATTGACACTTCAAACGTTACAGGTTCTCGAAACTCTCCAGGCAGCTTTGAAATAGACCTATCAGAAGAGTTCGCTGTAATAAGGCTCTGGGAGCTCCTTGACTTCTTTCATTTTTCGCTCTGTTTTCGTGTCTTTCTTTCTCGCTTCTACTACCACTTCATTCCCAACCTTTTCCTTTGGGCAAAATATGCATAGACAAAGCATAGGAGAAGGGGGAGGAGGAGAGAATGGAAGCTGTAAAACTCTTTAAAAAAGAGATCGGGTCCTTTGCGATACCACACCACACCACACATACATAGATATACCCTCATACAAGTATAAAAACGTACCACCAATCAAGACGCTCTCAAACCCGATTCATCGAAATTACTTAGCTTCCTATACCGGTGCCGGACTGTATATATACTCGAGTACATGTATTACATACATGACCCACTAACTACCACCAACCAATAAATCCACCCTTCCCCTACTATACTAAATTACACTCCAATACCCCAACCCAAGGCCAGTTTTACATATAAACCACAGCACAGGAGAACCCCTTCAACCACTCCCTTGAGCCCTCCTTCCTCCCTCCCACGCCTCATTCATCCACCGTTTCAATAGCAAAGAGAAAAAAAGCTATAAATGCGTTGTGCGAACAAGCAAGGCTACCCTTGCCTGTCTGCAAAGCAAAGCAAAGCAAAGACAACGACAATGCCAAAAGAAAAAAAAAACTACTGTACGTGGAGCTTTTACCCCCTAGGCAATAGGCATGCACGCAAGCGAGCAGGTCTCACAATGGAGTAGAGAAGAACAGGATGCGAGTATGGTATGGTATAATACGACGGTATGGTACGGTAGGGTAGGGTTATGCCATGCCATGCGCAAAACAGTGTCAGGACAGGACAGAAACAGGTACTGTAAGTGCAAGGCTCTGACGGTGCTGTTCCTGGGGGTACGGTGCTGGTAAGGGAGAGGAGAGCCTGGCGTTTGGGCACACGTTGTTATTTAGATCTCATCTTGTGGGTTTTTTTATTATTATAATAATAATGGGTTTTTCGGGTACTGTGCTGTGTGCGGAAGTGTAACTATTATTCTTATTATCGTATTGTACCATATATTGCACAATTAACTATTCCGGTGTGGAGTATCCGAATATTCGAAGTTCTGTAGGAATTATGATCTGAGTCTGAAGTATGGGCACTCAGATGCCCACTTGATACCCGTGTTGGGAGATGTCATGCCCTCTGCCTGTAATCGTGTGGGTCACGTATGGTGTTCGGGCAAGTGCAGTTCAAGAAGGATAAGAATAAAATGCAATTTAGATGAAAAAAAATAAAATGGAAAGCGAGGATGAATGATGCCCCTCGGAAGATATAATATTTCGATATCGCAGGTAGATAGATGGAAGGAACCAAGCTCCTACGCCCATACCGTACCGATTCACACCCCGTGCCATCTGCCTTCCTTTCTTCCTTCCTTCCTTCGTTCTTTCATTCATCCTTTTTCCGCACGTTTCGCACGTTCGCTATCGCCAAACCAAATACCAGCGTATAATACCGTACTCTAAGCTTGAAAAAGAAAAACGGAGAAAAGACAAGCACAATAGAAAGAAGGAAATAATGTGGAAAAATAACTCAAATGCGGCCCTATGTTTTTTAAAAATAAAAAACCAATCCAGTCTTTTGGGAAAAAAAACAAAAAAGAAAAAAGAAAAAAACATAAACCTAAACTACTCCAATGCAAATCTTTTCCCTTCCCTTTCCTAACACCAAGTGAATACCGGATTCCTGGACTTGACGGCCTCTAGCCTCTCGACGATAACCTTCCTCTGCGCACCTTCGCTTCCACCGACAGCCGAGTATCCCAAATCGCCCTCTGCATCATCATCGTTGTATACGTTTCGTGGAGGGCCTCCAAGGCCACCTGTCAACGAGAACCTCCGCCTTCGAGGATCGAGAAGGCCCAGAGCATCCTTCTTTCTGGGCGACCCACCCCTACCGCTAGCATCGAAGCTCTTGTGATTTAGTCTTTGGGGTCTTGGGGAGCCTGGAGCGCCACCACCACCACCACGGATGCCTGCGCGTCCCGTTGGTGATTTGGGGACGGCAGTTTCCGCCGTGGACTGAGGTGAACCTGGAATAAGAGCACTCTGCTGATCGCTGAGCTCACCGCCGTTACTAGACCCAATACTAGTAGTTCTAGATATTCCCAGCCTCACGGAACTTGGTATCTCGTAACGTGGCGGCGAGAGTCCCAGTCCCAGTATATCGATCTCTCGAGGCAGAGGTGCCGACGAGGCAGCGGCCCCTATATCCATCTCTGCCTGCTCGTTGTAACCTTGTTCAACATCACGCTCCCGTCGACGCCTGGTATCAGACGTGGTAGGTACACGTAATGGAACTGCAACCGGAACTTCCATTTCATCATCCTGCGGTTTTGGTCAGCTGTTATTTGGCTTCCTCACCAGGCTACAAGCTCTATGCAGAAATGCAACGTACCCAGACGTGGACCCTCGTTCTCCTCGTCAATTCTAGAGGACCCTGGTCAGGTGTTTTCAAGGTTTCAACTACATTGAATGCCTGACCCTTCAATACCGCGATCTGCCTCTGGAACATTCTCTCCTTGAAGTCTGAGTCTTGTTCAAACAATCGACGAAGCAACGTTTGCGTTTCCGCCCACCATTTTGCAGATGTCAAGATGGGTAGAAAGTGGTCTCTGGTCTTCTGGGAGAAAGGCTGGCCGATGAGAGACACAGGAAGAAAGAGCCATCCAAAAGGAAAGCTTCTCCATTGATCAGGATGCTTCCAAGGGAAGGCTAATGAGTTGTCAATGGCACCGATAGTCACTGTAGCGCCGGCACCTGGCTGGGGGGTTTCGGATCTTGAGCTTGCAACCATCGGTTCCTGCACTCGATACATGGGGGATGCGGAACGTATGGTGTTCAACCCAATTGTGTTCGGATCGAGATTACCATTTTGTGGGGATGAGGACATCCCGTTGAGTTGAGTTGGCTGAGACACCACGGTAACCTCAGATGTCTGCGAATTAACTTTGATCATCCAATTATCCAAACCTCTATCTGTATTCCGCATAATATAATCTAGAATTACGAGCTTCTCAAGCTCCTCGCGAAAGTTTTGCTGCAACTGCTCAGTCCATACAAACCGGCGATTTTCCGGATCGTCCATCGATAGTGGTGTGTGAGACTCCTCATCAGAATCATCATCGATAGCACCACTAGGTCTACATGCAGACGCCCAAGGCGTTCGCCTTCTAGGAGCAGAGTCGGTTCTAAAAGACGAATTGAACTGATCTGGCCACGGGTGCTTTCGCAGAAAAACATTTGCATCTACCTCAAGATATCAGCACGGGCCCCAAGTTTATAAGTGCATACAGTGACAAACCTTGAAACCCCTTAAGAAACACTTGGAAGCTGCCAACCTTGGACGGTAATGGCTTGTGCTTCTTATAGTAAGCTCGTCGATCCCAGTAGTCATAGTGGAATGATTTGCTTGACAGCTTAACAACATCTGTGTAAGGCACAAGAAAGGTCTTAAGCTGCCGATCTAAAAGGCAAGCTGCAGCTTCAGAGATGTAGCTAAGATTGGGTATCAAGCTGTATCCATATTAGCGGGTAACCCCAGAATTCTCAGCTAGGGTATATTGCATACCACGCACGACCGAAAAAGCAAGGGAACCTGCAACCGTGGGATTCAACGTTTAGCAGATACATCCAACCAAATTGGAAAGCCCAATAGGGCTATGGGGAACTGACAGAGTACGATGAAGCCACTTCATCATTTTGGGATTAAGTTTTCCATAACTGTTGAGGGGCTCTCTTAGCAAATGTGCACAAAAAAACTTGAAGCAGGATTGAAACACGTACGGCTCCTCATCCTTCGGTTTGAATACCCCTACAACATTGCCATCACTATCTCGCATAAAGTAACTTCCGGAGGAGCCCTGCTTGATCAATTTAGGATCAATTCCCTTCCTAATAGCCAGCCTGACAGATTCAACTATTTCGTCGAACTGCTCCTGGGTAAACTGAATGTTTTCCGCCACCGGCGGTAGGCCCAATGGGCTGGCGTCTGTAAGCGGTCTCGTGCCTTCCGGTGGCACAAAGACCGAGTAAACGATTTCTAAAGGAGGATTCTCCTGTTGTGAACGCCCTTTCTTGAACTTGAATTTGTTGGCAATCTCGTGACTCCACCGTTCCAAACGCGCATTGATCGCTTTGATATCAACACCAGAGTTATTACTCCGTAAGCGCTTGACAGGTCTACCATTGTGAGACGGAGTGACGGGTCCGTAGGGAGTTGATAGCATAGAGGTGGGTGGACGAGGCTGAACTGTCACAACCCGGCCGGGGTGATCCACGATGGATTCTCGGTCGTCATCATCCGAATCGGAAAGTTGAGCCTCCTGGGCAAGCCTCTCATAGCCAGAGACAGCAGGGCGTGGCATTAGGGGAGGTTGCTTAAACCGACGGTAATTGTGATGGGGTGGATAAGGAAGGGGGGTGATGATAGCTTCTTCGGTTGCTGTGTGTGGGGTTTAGTCTTGTTTGTGCAAAGGTAGGGGTTGGTGGAGATGGGCAGGCAGTATGGTTGGTAAGAGAAGTAGCAACGTATGAAAGGTGAGTTGAGGTACGGTACCGGCAGGGATTACAGGTGACGGGAACAAGGAATGGCTGCCGTGCCAGAAAGGGTATGGTCTGACCAGGCAAACGGTATGGTAGGTCACGATTGTACTGGTGCAGCACCGTATGATATGATACAACAATAGAACGACGGAGCCGCAGGAAACGGATTACCCGCCCCCCCCCGGCTTTTCAACCGTATCCAAAAGTTTTCGTTTCGGCGGTATGATAAAACGCATACTGTATGATAGCTCGAACATGAAGAGAAAACTCACGGTCCAGTAGATATCCGGGGATCTAGACGGCACGGTAGATAGTTGAACACAGTATAGGAGAGCTGTGAAGCTCTATTGCAGAGCCCCGGGCCCAATTCCCCGACTGATATGGGGTATATTCCATCGCCAAAACAAATACTGGTATGATATAATAATTATGGTAAAAAGAAGGTGAACAGAAACATCTTCGGGCTCTCCCGCTTCGGCAGTTCAGATAAAACAGGCGCAGAGCCGCACAATGACGACGTTTCTCACCATTTACTACCACACCCTCTTCATGGAAAATGAGATATAAAAAAATCAAACAAAACCAAACCCCGCGATTTAATCTGCAGCGCCCACTTCTTATTTTTTTTTCTTGTGTGGTGGTGTCCCCCTCAGTACCCGCGCGCGCGTCTAAGAAGAAGAAAAATGACTTCAGCTTCGGGAGCCTTTAACCGCTGGATCGGTTCTTAACGGTTCTTTTAAAATAGATCTCACCAAACTCAATCAATCACTCTGCAGCATCCCCCCCGGAGCGCCCCCTGAACAGTATCTCTGCAGGTTGACGAGAACCAACTTTCTCCGGAATAAGGCTATGCGCAGTGCCGTACAGATACAATACCGTAGACCTATTCCCGGTGAATTCTTTGAAGTCAGATGTCCCACGCATTAAACCAAGATAGGCGAGAAAACCTCTTGGCTTTGAAACTTCTCGTCAATCTAAGAAACACTCTTGGCGTTTAGCTATTTACCCAAGAGGTTAAACTGGCCGATGCCCCCAATTGTGCTCGAGTATCATACTTGTACGATTATTGCCCTCTTCTCCTACCTTCTCCTTTTGCTGTTCTAAAAGAACAACAGCATTAGACAATTGCACTGTAGAGATTAATCATAAATGAATAGTTGGTCACTGCTTCCAATATTTGCCTTGTTTGTCAGTTTTTTTGACGGATTCGTATATCGGTGACTTAATATTATTTTTCTCCCTCTTCGTCTAGAGGCTCCTCTCTCCTCCCCCTCCTCCTCCTCGTTCCCTTCCTCCGCCAACGGTTTACCACCACCAACGGATAATCTTATCGTACTGCAGAGTTTCCAAGCCCCTGGGAACGGGCGGTCAGCGCAACCCACCAAAAAGGTCACCGAGAGGATATCCAATTATGATCTTGTGTGTGAGAATGTGTGTGTGTGGCTGCTGTCTGTGATGCACCGGAAGGTGAGCTGCATGCTTCTAGAAGGATGATGGAAGACTCCTTATTTGCTTGGCGTGGTCCTAAATTGGCACAGTGGACATGTCGATTGTGCTCACTTCCTAATTCAGAATGTGATCCCCTGACGCTATCGGCGGAATCTCACAGATTCTCACTTATCAGAAGCGATGCTAATCCCAATCGTTTAGTTGGCGGGAAAGGAACAAGGGGAGCTGAGGAGGCACGAAACAAAAAAGGGGTAAGGCGAACCTCCAAGATCCACAATTGTTATGGGGGCAATCCCACCATCACCGCACCAAAAGATGCGTGTCAGCAAATTCCCCCTTGTACCCATGTTCGTCATGCCGCTTATCTCGAATTCGGGCCGGGCGTGACTCGGAGAGGATGTGACGTTGTACGAGTACTAGTACATTTTGTGTATGATACATCAGTGGTAAATACTTGGCTGTATTCGGAATTACCTGGAGTTTGATGCTAATTTTATCGGAAAACACTTTGCTCAATTGTTTGGTGCTCGATACTGTGGTTATGTATGTGCACTTGGTGCTGCTTCTTCTACTGCTTTGCCGCGGTTGCTGCAGACTAAGGTATGAGCGCTGGTGCTGAGTGCCGGTGTGCACGACAACAGCGAGTGAGAATGTTTGAATTGGGGAGGAAACATGGTGGGGTTGTGTGATGTTGGGAGTGTCAGATACAACTACTTGTAGAGAGGGAGAGGAAGAAGGGTGGTAGAGGAACGAAAAAGGTCTCAAATTGAACGACACGGAGAGCAGAGAGAACACGCAGACGCAGGGAAGGCATGCGCCTGTGTATGTGTGTGTCTATCGTTAGCTGGGAGGGAAAGGGGAATCAATTGATGAGCTCTGACAACTAGAAAGCGAATGGACGAATCAGATGGGCATAATGGAAATATTGACAGACTGTGATACTAGTGGCCAGAATTTACAGTGTGGATGTAAAGTCCTTTTGAATACGACGCATTGGATGCTAGGGACATCGGGTGATGGGAGATCTCTATAGGATGAGGACTGCAAGTAGAGTCTGAAAAAAGACGGTTAGACCACAGCTTCCTCGCCGCCCCCATTGAAGCTGCCAGACTGTAGGGCAGGAAGCGCGGTGGGGAGATCTGGTTCATCGAATAGTAATGATCGTAATTTGGCGTCCGCCTCCACAGAGTACCGATACTGGAGAAGGGCAAGGGGATGGATGTGTAGGTGTGTGATGCTGATTTTCCCCCCCGATTTTTCCCTTCTCTTTGGTGTGTGGACGAGTATCTGCACTTATCGAAGAAGCATTTTTTTTCTCATAGATCCGGAGGCTTATCTACTGCCTACACACACCACCCCCTTTCCACTCTTTCGTCGTTTCTTTTCCCCTTCCATTCTCATTCCTTGCAGCCCTCGATCTGTAACCGCGCTCCACAAAAAGAAACCCAGTCCACTCACTTATCCTTCATCCTTCCACTCTCGTTCCCCCTCGAGCACCTTCTCACTATTTTCTTGACTTTTATCATTAGTTGTTATATTCCTACATTTGTTTTTCCTTCAAGTATCCCACATCCCCCCCCTCTCCCCAGCAGCAATCCATCAACACAGCCTCTCCTTTTTTCATTATCCAAATATCGTTCTCGTTTTCTATTCCCATCCTCATATATTACTCGTTCGCTTTTATCTACCCACCACCTTTAAACTCATTTGTCTCCTATTGTACCTCCCCCCATCCGCTCCCACATTCAAAAACAAAACCTTTCCCTCCCTTCTTCTCACTCACACGCACTTCT
>Ga0307507_10002041_pt1 | contig 43764 bp, 11 predicted proteins | sample 7_EM_MG_FD_207223 | JGI IMG/M metagenome (GOLD analysis project Ga0307507, IMG submission 207223) | Populus trichocarpa ectomycorrhiza microbial communities from riparian zone in the Pacific Northwest, United States - 7_EM | ecosystem: Host-associated > Plants > Roots > Unclassified | place... | reverse complement strand
CAAGTAATAAAACTATATAAGATTGTATAAGATTATATTAGATAATATATAATAGTTAAATATATAGCATATAACTTTACCTTAATTGCATATTAAGAAATATATAGTTACCTTTTAAAGTTGCTAAATAGGTTAACTGCGTATTAAGGAATATACAGTTAGCTTTTAAAGTTGTTAAGTAGGTTAACTACGTATTATTTAACTTTTAAAGTTGCTAAGTAGGTTAATTACGTGTTAAGAAATATATAATTAGCTTTTAAAGTTATTAAGTTAGTTAATTGCATATTAAGTTAGTTAAATTGCGTATTAAGTTAGTTAATTACATGTTAAGTTAGTTAAATTATATGTTAAGTTAGTTAATTACATGTTAAGTTAGTTAAATTGCGTATTAAGTTAGTTAATTATATATTAAGTTAGTTAAATTACGTGTTAAGTTAATTAATTATATATTAAGTTAGTTAAATTGCGTGTTAAGTTAGTTAATTGCATGTTAAGTTAGTTGAATTACGTGTTAAGTTGGTTAATTGCGTGTCAAGTTGGTTAATTGCGTGTTAAGTTGGTTAATTGCGTGTCGAGTTGGTCAAATTGCATGTCAATTACGCGAAACGCGAAAATCAAAGTCTACTTAAATCTCATCCTGCGAATATTTTCCCGATGCCCTTTCTAGGCCTTAATAAGACCGTCTCAAGGAGCCTACTTTATGGATTGTATATACTGCCGTGACATCTGTAACAACCGTGACCGAACCCGCTCCTATAGATAAAATACTGTCAGATCCCTAAAGACTAAGTCCTATGTTTGCTAAAAGGAGACCTGCCGCTTATAGAAATATATAGAGGAGGAGCGGAACCGTTCTAGAGATAAGTATAAAAGACGTTTTAATAATAATATGGTGGGGTAAGTTGGCCCACTATATTTAGTATCCAATTTGGGTATGGTTTCGGGAGAGCATAGGCCTCCTATAGGTATATAGATTGGCCCGCGGCCTTAGAGTCTTTAACAACTCGGACAGGCTTGACGGACAGTTTGGGGGACATAATATACTCTTTTCTCTTCTTCTTACTGACTGCTTTCCTACTGATTTCTACTAACTGACTATAACCGACTAATAGACCGACAGTACACTGACTTCTTGTCTGGAGAGAGACCTTCCCTCCTATATACTTTATGGCATTCCATATGGGGACGATGACAAGCTCTTTAGATTAGAAGTCTAGCACTCTATATATAGGAGACACGTAGGAATGTGATATAGCCACAGAAGGACTAAAAACTGTTGAGTTACTGCTACCAAAAGCTGTTAAGCTACCAATAGGTGCGGAAATTAAGCACGGAAATTAAGATAAGTTAATAATACTTTTGGAGATTACTATCTAAGACCTATGGTAGACGGAATAGATGACTAGGAGTAGGAATGTGAGTATGGGGTACGGCAGGACGGAGGATAAAAGAGAGGGTTATAATATATTAGGACTAGCAGAAAGAAGTCTTTAATTTTTTATTTACTATATTTGCAACGGTCTATATAATTCTTCTTGCATTTATATAAGCCTCCCTTGAATTTATAAGAGTAATGGCGATAGGACTAATAAAGGGAATACTAGGGATGCTAGGTCCATTCTATAATAATAGTAGAGAAGGAAGTAGGTAGCCTATTAACCTACGAAGTTTTCCTAACCTAGAGGATGCGGTACTAGACCTAACTTCTGTAATATCTAGAACTAATAACCTTTAGTAAAGAGAGGATAAGAACTAGGAGGTTAACTTACCTATCCTAAGAGAAACTATAAGTCCGTTGCCTTGCGATAAACCACTAATAGAATAAGATAAGGTATATATTATGGCCTAGCCTATACCAGCTCTAGGGACTTTAGGGATCCCTTACTTTATAGGACAAAATGTGTTGCAATTTATTGAATAGTATAAGCAACTGTGCATCTAATACCGTGTTATAGACGATAAGAAATATTATAGACTTCTAGAATATTATAACTATTAAATAGGGACCTGGATCTAAAGCCTACCTAAGTTTATTATTGGCAGATAGATAGAACTCGTAAAAAAGCTTTAAATAGACTACTAAGGAAGTGACTACTTTTAACAAGTTAAGATGGTAGAATTCTTAGAAGCTTATATACTGTAGTATAGGAATAACCTACCTAGTAGTGTACGCGAATACTATAGATAATTCACACTTATTTTCTAGAAGGCTATTAAGGCTGGTAATTTGGAAAACTGTAAATAAGGATACTGGTTTGCAAAAGGACTCCTATTTAAATATTAAAGATATGCTATAACCAAGACAGGAGCTAACCTAAATAGATAAAAGTCTTTTAACTTCTACCTACTAAGGAAGGCTATAGAAGATAGGCTTAATTTATATAAGGGCGTAGACCGCCTATTAATAATAAACCCTAAGGAATAAGGTCTTCGTTAGCTGGTTAGACAATTCCGTAATTAGTAACCGGTTATGTTAAACTAGAGAGAGGCTGCTCTTTAGCCGCCCATAGTCTCTTAGCTAAATAAGTTGGTAAGTACCTGTTAAATAATATAAAAGATAGACCTTAAGCTAGAGAAACTTACTAGTTAACTCTGGAGGCTTAATCTTAGGATAGTTAAATTGGTAGGTATTGCGTCTTTAATGCCGTTCCTTAACAAGATTCGCTAAGATCTGATATAGTACACATAGCTCCTAAACTAAGCGTTAGTGCGTTAAGAACAAACGGGTCTATAACCTATAATAAATAATAACGGGCTACTGCTACTATATAGGGGGGCGCTATAAGAGCGATATAAGCCTAACCTAGGAAGGCAAAGAGGACTATGAAATCTTAGCGCGTACTAGGTATAAGCTGAGACGTATTATAGATATAGGGGTTTGTATTATTTTATTAACTAATACCTAATACTCTAAGAACTAGTTAACTGTAGGTTCCTATATATAAACAAGTATAACTAAATCTATACTAGAATATGTAAGCGCCTAAGAAATCTAATTCCGTATTTGCTAAGTAATAACAGGATTTAGTTTCTTAAGGACTAGCTAAGGTAGAATGTAAATATTAATTCTAATACAACAGCAATAGTAATAATGACAGGCGTCTAGCTAGCGGCAGCCTTAGTAGAGTTTATAGAAAGTAATAGCGCTAAAAGTAAAGAAGAGCTTGGCAAGTCCTAGGAAGATATATACTAAGTAGAGTTAGTATACGTTAACTTAGTAGAAGTAGCAATTTAATTGCAGCCTACGATATGGTTATACAATCTTAGGAAACTATAAGGGGACGTTAGAGTAATAAAGCCACCCCTAAGACTGTCCGGTCCACAACCGGTAATAGTTTAAAATATATAACTAGGAGAACATGTCTAAATCACACTATAATTATAACGGCAGGCTCCTTAACCTCCGTTAAATAATAATAAGATTAATAAAATGAATTATGCTAAATAGCTAAGAAGATAAATGGAATAAGAGATAGATGTGACAATAACTACTAAAGCACCGCGACTAAAGCCAGTTAGGATAATAGATATACTAAAAGAAAACGTCCTGAGCCTAACTATAATAGTAGATAAGATCTTATTAAAAACTATTAAAGTTACTATTGGTGACTGCCTTGTATATATGCCTAAAGTTATAAAGTTATTCTTTAAACCTCTCCCGCTACCCCTTATAGAGCCCTACTAATAAAAGCGAGAGGAAGTTAAAGCATTTGTATTATTAGCGCGCCTAATGTTTTACGCTAATTAAACTGGCCTAATAACTGCTAAGGTAGATTAGATTAAATAGGAAGCTAGGTTTACCTAGTTTTAAAGATAATATCTAAAAGTGGAAGCGTAGATAGGAGATAGAAAGGTTAAATACTTAATTAACTCTAGAGCGGAACTTAACCTTATTAAGGAAAGTGTAGCTCTATAATATAGACTGCTAATATTAAGTCTACCCCTATAGTTATAAGGGGGGGTGCAGCTCGCAGGGGTCACGGAAAAGTTAAACGGGGTCACCAATAGAGCGCCGGAAAAAGGTCGGCGGGGTCACACTTTTAGCCATACAGTACGCGCATTAGTAGCCACATTTAACTTAAGCGACCGCACAAACCAAAATATCTAGGGCATATGCTACGCATACGCACATAGGCACTTAGACATACACATATACATACACATATATATATATACGCGAATTTATACGTATCTCGCTACACTAATAATAAGTGAAAACTATACTAAGGCAAACAAGAGCATAGTAGGATAGTTAAACGGCCTACTAGTCAGTATAGACAACTATATGCTACGCATATGCTAAGTATACGTAGGTATTCTAGAGCGTACCTAACATTAAACACAAAGACAATAGTTCTTAAGATAATATAATCGGCAGGGAGAGTATTAAAGATAAGAAGAATAAGGAGAATAAGGAGAATAAGGAGGGCGAGGAGGGCGAGGGCCAAGATAGTACGTAACAGCGGCTTCCATTTCATATAGGTCTCTCCGAGGTAACACTCTATACGACTTCATGCATATGCTATGCATATGCTTAGAATAGCTAGGGCACACTCCAAGACTATAGAGCACTTATTAGCTCTAACGGCAAGCATTAAATTATTATCTAAGAGGCAATAGACTATATTATAATACCAGAATATCCAGCAACCAGAAAAGAAGGAATTGTACACTTTATTTATAAAGCAACACCTCTGCTATCTATAGATGCAGATAAAAAAACAGTACGCAAGGTTATTAATTAGTATATATTAAAGGTAAGCAATACACATGCAGAGTATATGCTGTACTTATATATCTAACAGATTTAATTCTTATTCTATTAAACTGGTAACCCTAAGATTACACAACTATAGCTTCTTAAAGAAAACAATAATCGGGAGAATAGAAAAGCATTTCATTAAGCGTTTAAATACAGCGGCATTAGATACTGCGAGTACGCCCATAAGGATATACTAAGCATATGCTCGGCATATAATAGGGTTAAGCCTAAATCAATTAACAACCTCTAAAAGCGTAGTAGTCGTCTATACTAGGTAGTAGAGATTAATAAAAATCTTAAACAAAGCATAGAAAGGTAAGCATTATCTATATATATTAGGCATATACTTATAATATATAGCTACTACTACGGTGTTCTATAATTATGGCGGCAGTGTATCCACTCTAGTACACAAGAACGTGTATATAGTGAAAGCAGACTAACAATGTTTTTTTGGCATAAAGTACGCATATAGCCCGCATATGGTCCGTATATACGCGATATATGCTTATTATATATAGATAGAGTTTATTGGTTATTCTAGCAGCAGTAATACTAAACCATGGCATACTGCCTGGCCTTTATCATTAACAACTACCTGGGTAGATATTTAATACCTTTATTTACTTATTAAATATGGAGTTTAGGAAGTTAAACAAGAATATACCTATATTAGACATACAACGTCAAAGCAAAAATATTGTGGTATGTAATGTATACGTTATGTATACGCTATATATATACTAAGTCTATATAGGATTCAACCACCCGCAAGGCCAAGGTAGGGTAGTGGGCCAAATATGCGGTGTATAGTTAGATTGCTATATTCCTGTTAATATAGTACGGTATCCTTATATTTGCCTTCTTACACGGAATTCTTATATATATTATCCACTATATTTAATAAAGCTACCAGTTGACCTTGCTAATAATATAGTTAAAGCAATAAAGTAGGTAGATATCCTAAGCCTTACTACATATATGCTCCGTATATGTATAGTATATGCGAATAAAACTACTTACTATTCTATAGGTCGATTTATCCTATCACCACAGTACTATATTTTATATAAGAAGTATAGGACGCAGACACTACGTGCGGTATATAGCAGTCTTAATATTAAGGATTGAATTACTGCTCTAATTTAAAAGGAAAGGCTACTACAGTTCCCAGAGGGGACGGCATATATAGGTAAGTATAGGTTAAACACACGCCGGGCATATATAGAGGCTAAGCGTAGCAGGTGTACTACGTAAGTTCTCTATTAATTAATATAAAAAGAATACCAAGCAATGGATTTAGGCAATTTATAACTTTAATAACAAGCATTTCCTTATTATATGCTGTATATATACGTAAGCTAAGGCATTCTAACGCGTAATATATATCGAAATGGACCTATTATTTAAGATGGTTTAAGGCAAAACAAATATATTCTCAATTGTAGAATAGGACGAGAATTCCAAACGTATACATACCCTATGCCACATATATGCTATGCATAAGCTAAACACTTACAATAGGAATTAAGGTTTAGGTATACGCCTTTCTTAACCTAGAAACACGTGCTGCATATACAAAGATGTTTTAGCTAGTATTTAAGGTTTTAGGTAATACTGCTTGATTATCTATATAATTTACGCATATCCACGGAACTAGACTTCGCACTGCTACAGTTAATATATATAAGAAACAAGCTGGCAGTAAGTATACGTTCTATATACGCTTTATATATGCTCTATATATGCTTTGTATATACTTATAATATATAGGCTTTGGAGATTACCTATATATAATTAACCCATCCCGTGAATAGAATAAATACCTTTAGTATATGCTTATATTCTGCCTAGTACACGTTAAACAAAACTTTGTAAAGCGCTTTCCAACTTATAAAGCAAGATATATTATAGAGCAGATATAGGAAGCAGAGACAGAGCAGAAACTAATAGTGCGTATATAAAGCATATACACACTACATCCGGAGCTTACGTCTTGGATAAACAATAAGAAGAAAACATGGATACTAGCTAGGCTTATAAAGGAAAAGTTAAAGGTCCCTTATAAGTAGTGGGTATATACACAGAAGCATACTAGACTTGGTGAAAGTAGTTACTTTTAAGATAATAACTTTACTGGTTAAAAATTATGCGTGCTTACCGCAGTACTCCGGTAAAGGTATACGCTTTGTATATGCACTGCATATTCTAATATTTTAGTATAGGCTTAAACTCCATATATAAGAAATATTCGATCTACAAGAGCTATATGAAGAAACGGGAATAGATAATATATGGAAAAATCATAGTAACTTAAAGTGGATAGTAGTACAGCTACAGAAACAATGTATGCATATATGCTGTATATGTAAAGTATATACTAAGCTTAAGCAGCGCAGAAGCAGCGAAAATTAGCTAAGCGGCGAGCTAGAAATCCTAGGCTTAATCTTCCTTAAAATCCTTAGAACTTATTTAATACCCCTAGGCCTACTATATTTAGTGGCTAGATTATCTTACAGATAAGTACAGTAGATAATAATATTATATTAGTATTGGATATGTCGCGCGTATCCACCACATATGCAGTAGAGATGCTACCACCACTGTCACGAAGTCAAACACCCCGGACTACGAGTAAGAGGCATAGGTCTTACCTATCTACAAAGGAGCTAGAAAAGGAGGCATATACACTATATATAGAAAATATAGAGCAATAAATTAACGAATTGAAACAAGCTAAAGACGTATATAATAGAGCAAAAGAACTAGCAGAGCTTGAGAAGTGGGCGCAGGAATATAGTGTTAGCATATAGGGCGCATATACACGGTATATGTATAGAAAGTATTACGTAGAGTTCTATAATAAATAAAGAATTAATTAATGTGGGCCTTCCGCCCTACGCCCTATGTTGGGTATATGCCTAGCCTATCTACTAAACAAACCCTACTAAAACTCCGATAATACGTACTACACGCTGCATATACAGCGTGCAGGCCCAGCATATGCCGGGACTTATAGTTTAATACTTAGGCGAGCATGGCGGGTCAAGTAGTAAGTTCCGCCCGTGGCTTATATAGAGCATAAGCATAATATACGTAATAGAAGGAACCAAACTTACCAGAGCTCTTACCTCTGCTATAACAGCCCGTTGTCTTTCTACTCGCTAGTGCTAAACATTAGCTGTGCATATATAGGGAATATACAAGGCAAGCTTACCCCTTTAGCGGCGGGTGGACGGCAAGGGGGACTCCTCGCGGTTGCCTAGTGGGGTTAGGCCGCGCTATACATATAGTTAGCATATGCTAAATATATATAGGTGAAATACTAACCCTGCGTTTTAAGCTGGTGGAGGGGGTAAATAGGCTAACGCGCTATTTCTTTCTTATTAGCATATACCTAGCATAAGCATATATTGACCTATAGTTAGTAGAAGACATTATAGGTTTGCATATATAAAGTATATACGTATATAAGCTAGCAATATAACCAAGTAGTAGTTTTAGTAATGCATGTGCGGGGCCTATATAAAGTCAGACTTTGCTAGTCTCCTAAATATAGAGATAAGCGTTTATTTCCAAATCGGGCAGTAGCCCTAGTGGTAGCCGTGCTTATTCCTCCTATACGCTACCCTTAGGCCTACAAGTACCCTTAGGTCTGAAATTAAACTTAGGGGGAATAAGTATATAGATAAATAGATAGATAGATAGATATATTAGGGTATAGCGCGTATATACAGAAGCGAAACTAATGCTCTTACCTCGCAATGGAATTGCCTGCTAAATTAGGTGGCAAACCCCTAGTCCTAGGCACTGCATCTAGTTAGCTTAGGCTAGATATATACTAGGTATAAGGTAAGCATACATAAACAGAGTACAGGCATTTACGTACTCCGAAATTCTTAACCCTAAAGGGCCACGGCTATGTGCAGTGTTAGTACTGCATATATATTACATATATATAACCTACCTGGGCTTATATAGGTATCTAGCATCCTACTAGCTACTAGAGAGAACGAAACGCTTTAAAGCGCTATGTTATATTAGCGTTGCATATGCGTAGCATGTACTAGGCATATACTTCTCCCCTATAATTAACTCCGCAGCCGACGTGTTAGTGGTGGGAGGGTTGGTCACTGTATATAATAAGCATATACCTCCGCTAAACTGCATAGTAATACTTACAGGCACTGCTATGCTTGTTGCGGACATGGCGGCGGTACTATAACTATATTAGTGGAAGACGCAGATGCTGTGTATATGCGGAATATACGCTTAGCTAGGCCGTAAAGACCCAGCCGTACATCTGCGTGCCATTCACTGCAATGTCGCAGCTATGTTTGTTGTCAGCATATACTATATATAAGGTATAGATATACAACCTACACTATAGAGTTAATGGCAGATAGGACGGAGGTAGAGTTGGGTGGATCTGGTTTACGCTTAGTATATATACACTCTTTACATGGAGCCTTTCTGGCACCTACTTGCGTTGTCCTAAACCGTCACAGCTAGGGCTGCATAAGGTTAGCATATACTATAGGTATACAGCTCTAGATTTACATACGCCTTCTACCTACTACGGCTGCTACGGCGCGTGCTTTGTCTACTGTAAGCATATACCTTGTATGCGCGTTCTCTATAACTAACCTAGTGTTACCTAGTTGGGGTTAGGGTTAGGGATCGGGCCTATATACTTCTATTAGTATATACTTCTTCTAGGCATATATAAAGCATATGCTCACCATAGTAGTACCCAAAGGCGCTAGGGTTAGTAGCACTGGCTACCTACACATTGTTAAAGTTTGCGATTGTGAGATTGCTTATAGTGAGCGTAGGTAGAGCGTATACTAGAGCGAAATTGAGATGTTAATATTGCCCTAGCCAGATGTTAGTATATGCAGCGCTTATGCATAGGCTATATAGTACATACTCGTAGCGTATACTATGGTGTTATGGAGAAGTTCTGGTGCAACCGCTATTGTTGTGGATATGCGACACGTATGCACGGGCCATGTTTTGATAACTTAGCTCGCCTTAGTAGCTGGTGGGATGTATATACCCCGTATATGCAATCTACGCGTTCTATAATATTCACAATTTATTAAATACTGCGATTTAAAAATAAAAAAAATTATTTTGTATATGCGCTGCATATGCAGAAACTAAGCGGGGTTAGAAGCTGAGCAAGGTCAGAAAGGTTGTGACCCCGTTTAACTTTATAACCCCCCCGAGTTTTTCCGTGACCCCCCCAAGCTGTAAGCCCGTTATAAGGCGCATGTCTAACGTCTATTAATAGGACTTAGTTAGAGTTTATTTGATTAGTATATGCGGCCCTTATAGTAATAGGTAGCGTCTTGATATCCACGACGTTTATTACTATAGGAGAGATGTTATATAAAGTAATACTTAGTAAGCCGTAGTTAGTAAGGGCTAGACTGGCAATAAATTAAACCGTAATAGGCTAGGTATCTTGCATTATTTAATTAGAAGATAGTGGGGTTAAAATAAGGTTCTTAATATCCTATAAGGATGCGATGCTTTTTAGACTAGATAAAGGAATTAGTATAGGTAGTAGTTTAGGAAACGTGTAACTGGTGTAACCGCTAGAATTGTATTTGGGGTTACTTATAACCCGGCGTATTAGGATAAGGAGGGCGCTGAGGACAAAGAGGAGGGAAATAGGATGTGATTTCGACAAGGACGTTTGCTATTTTGGATATCTACTGGATATGGCTATTAACAGAAAGAAGAACATAATACTAAATAGAGAGAGCTTAACAGTAAAATGTTAAAGGAAGTCCTAAAAAAGCATATAGGAGGAAAGTAGAAGCTAGTGTTTAAAGCAAAGGCTAGATCCCATATATATTAAATATTAAAGACAACAGATCTATTTATGATATAAATAGAAAGTTATAGGAGCAAGGCCTAATAGAACGCTATAAGTATAGCAACTGCATATAAATAAAAAGCGGATAAAGTCTGTCTGGTTAACTTATTAGCACCAGATAGAACAGTTATAGGAGGTATAATAGAGTGGCAAGAAGTAGCCCTATATTGGTAAAAGGCGTCTATTTAAGGATTACCTCTTGGTCTATATAATTATTTCCTTAAGCCGCGATATACTAAGCTGGCCTATGGCGCATAACTGAAGCCAGAATAATTAAAGCGTATAATTATAGGAGACATTTAGCTAAGAGAACAAGAAATCTTTAAGGCCATATTATTTAACTAAGAAGAGGCTCTGGTATAGAAGTTCTCTAAAATAGGTTATATTAGCAGGGATATAACTCCACTATTAAAGATTAAGACTATGCTATATAAAATATAGTAAGTACCGAACTTTTCTGTACTAAGGGCCCTATAAGAAGAGGTAATTAATATATTATAAGAATGACTAGCTTAAGGGACTCTAAAATATTATGAAAGCCTATATAGGAATCCATAGTTTCTTATAAGCAAAAAGGAGCATAAGAAGTACTAACTAATTAATATAGCAATAAATATTAACTAAGTAACTATTAGGGATGCAAATCTGCCGCTATATGCTAATGAGTTCTCTAAGGAGTTTATAGGGTATAAGGTTATATCTCTAGTGGACTTCTTCTCTAGCTATAACTAATTAGAGCTAGATATAGAAAGTAGAAACTTAATAGCTTTTATAATACCTCTAGGACTTCTATAACAAATAACGGTACCTATAGAAGGCATAAATTTAGTAGCCTAGTTTATGAGGATAATTACTAAGATCCTAAAGTAATATATCCTATACCATACCTTGCCGTTTCTGGATAATATTACAGTAAAAGGACTATAGACAATATATAATAGAGAAGAGAGCCTTCTAGGCATACGCAGATATATTCTAGAATATATTATATGGCTAAATAGAGTGCTTGCGAATTTAGAATAAGCTAGGTGTATAATCTTAAGCGCAAAGTCTTATTTCTGCAAAAATAAGATTATAGTGGTTGGCTACCGCTGTAGTAGAAAGGGATAATATTTAGAAGAGTTAAAAGTTATAAAGATTATTTACTAGAGAGACTGCAAAGACGTTACATCTGCCCAAGCATTCCTAGGAGTTGTCGTGTATTACTGAATATGGGTAGAAGACTTTGTAATAAAGGCAGAGCCAATCTTTTAATTGCTACAAGTAAACGTTCTATTTGTATAGGGTATAGAGCAGATAGCCGCTATAAAGACTCTAAAGTATGCAATTACTACCGCACCCGCGTTAGTTTAACTGGATTATAGTAAGGGGGCTAGGCTGATTATTCTCGCCGTTAATAGATGCAAGAATAGATAGGGGTGCGGTCTTATATAACTAGATATGCAAGGTTGTCGCCATCTATATTAATATAAGAGCGGCATCTGGTTTTAAGCGGAACGGAAATACGATTTAGGAAAGCTTAAGTATTAGGCATTACTATATATATTAAAGAAGTATTAAGTGTACCTATACGGCGTCCGCTTTATGGTTAAGATAGATATAAATACCTTAATTATGTAACTGAATTGTGCTGCTACTGATTTACTAGGAGCCTTAATAACTTAATGGCTAGCATAGATCCAGTTATGGGACTTTAATGTTAGATATATGCTAGGGAAGAAGAATAGCCTAGCTGATGGGCTGTTATAACGGCTACTAGATGGCGAACGGCCTAATAAATTGACTGAGGATATTGAAGAATTTATTAACTATGAGCTAAGTACTTTAGAATACACAGCTAGTCTAGTTAAAATGGAGGTGGATCTGCCACTAGAGAACTTATATTTAGAGGAATCTTAGAAGATTGCGAAATAGCTAGTGACCTTATAACGTCCAGAAGAAATAAATACTAAGGAATTTAAAAGATTTAAATGGTAAGCGCTGAAGTTCCTAGTGCGTAATTAACAGCTCTTCTGCTAATAGTTAAAAAATGTGCCAATGCAGAGGGTAATTAATAATGAGAATACTTAGCGAGAGATTATTAAGAGCCTTTATAATTAGAGTGGACATTATAGACAAAAAGGGACGTATTAGAGAGTTTTAAATTAATATTAGTGGCTAGGGCTATGGGATTAGATATTATAGCATATTAAGTCGTGCCTATAATGCTAAGGGCAGTAGTTAGGACAGGAAGAAGAAGTAATACACCCTATATAGGAGTCTACTTTATGGTAATAAGTGACAGTAGATATTATATTTATACTAACAACCCGTCTTGGATTTTGATACCTGGCTACTACTTAAGAATATATGTCTGGATGGGTGGAAGCCTAAGCCCTTTGGAAAAAGGATATAAAAAGTGTAGCGAAGTTCCTTTATAAAGACGTTATCTGTAGATGGGGAGTATTCAAATAGCTTTCTGTAGATAGTAGTAGAGAAAATTCTAATATAACCGCTGCGCTTGCGGAGCTCTATAATATTAAAAGGGTTATAGCTTCCGCATATTACCTATAGGGATAAGGCTTAATAGAGCGAGGGCATAAGCCTATAGTAGATGCTTTGGCAAAGATAGATAGCTTATAGCTGGATAATCTCTATACCGTTTTGTGGGTAGATAGAACGACTATTAAGCGGCCTATAGGAATGACGCTAGTAAGAGTTATATGTGGATATAAGCATGTTCTTCCTATTAAACTCTATATACCCACTTGGTAAATACTGCCTTGGTAAACAGTTTGGACCACTATAAAGCTACTAGCACTCTATGCAAAGCAGTTTAACTGAAGAGATATAGATGTGAAAGAGGCTATTACGTATATAAGATAACTAAGGGTAATAAATAAGGAGTACTTTAATAACACCTATTATATTCGCCAGGACGGATTTAAGGTTAGAGATATAGTTATGCTCTATAATATGCAGCTTAAGCAAGATTATTCTAGCAGTTATAAGTTAAATCTGAAATGGCTAGGCCCGTTCTATATACATAAAAGTTACCCGCATAAAGGATAGTACTTAATTAAGGATCTTAATAGTATACTATTCCGCAACTAAACTCTAGGGAATAGATTGAAGAAGTTTTACCAGTAATAGGTATTTAAAGTCCGCTAGGAAGACCGGCTTAACTAGTTAGATAGAACTATATTATAAGAAATAACAGCAGAGCTAAAGTCTAAGGAAGATATAATATAAAAATCCACCTATATCGCAACGCTGCGTAGTTTAAGAAGTACGCGTTCTAGAAAGATTATTTAACAGAACTGAGTATAAAATATTTAACTAGGGGACAGTTAAGTTTTAAAGCGGGGGAGGGGATGTTAATAACAACCGCATAGCCTATTTATTTATTCGCCATATTTCCTAAAGCTCTTTCTATTTCTTATTTGCCTTTTAGCCATAGGAATCTGATATGTGTTAACAGTAAGGTAAGGGTAAAAGAATGTTTGCGTATAAATACCTAGATTTGTTTACTGTAAAGATATTAGTTCTATTTACCGCCTTTACTAAGCCAATAGCGATTTTCTATGCCGGGTATAGAAAATTATAATTGGTCTATTTAGCAGTTAGAACTAGTAGAACTCTATACTACTACCTAAATTTGGTAGACTATTATAATTAGAAACCCCATTTAGAAATCCGCCTTCTTGCCCTTAAATCTTAAAGATAGTTATAATTAGCTAAAGTGTAAACCAAATAGAATTAATAATAGCACGTTTATTATATCTTTATTAAGTAGACCATTAGTACTATATAAAGGAGCTAAGCGCCAGATTAGTGACGTCCTTATAGAAGTTAGAGGCTTTATAGTTAATTGGCATTACGCAGTGCTCGTCTAAATCTATGACGAAATTTTGCTCTCTTGGGAAAACTACGCAGATGCTGCTAGTGTAGTAGTTAATTTTATCAACAATAATAGTAGGCTATAGGCATCTCTAGGAAAGGACGCGTTTATATTAATCTTTAGGGATATCTCTGACGTTAGCAAGATGGCTAAAGATTAGAGAAACCAGTGTAATAAAGCTAGAGAAACTATCTAAAAGGCCTAAGGATAAAATGTCCTTAACGGACCGCTTAAATACGTAGTCTTTTATAACTTCCTCTCTACTATCCAAAAGCTCGCAGTCCATCTACTTCCTAAAGTCATAGTAAGAGTTAATGAAGCGCTAGTTAAGAGGCTTAATTATCTAGGACGCGGCATTAAGACTACTACTTAACTATAGCTAGCTGATTTTGCGCTTACGCCTATAAAGTTAGGAAGGGCAATATTAAACCAGGTGGTGAATAAGTATAGTTTAGGGAGATACTTAACTGGCTTTCTTATTCCAAATTAGGACCTGCTGCTAAGAAGTAGGAGATTGACTATAGTAAGACTAGAAGTTATTAATGTTAGAATTAGACAAGCAGGAGAGAGCTTAGCTCTTATACTACAAATATATTTATAATATGCTTCCAACGTAATAAATCCATTAGCTTTTTAGCCGTTAACACCTATTTAAGGAGGAGGCGTTAGTATTATACCAAGCCCATCTTAATAAGGATCACCTATATTAGTTAACTCGCCTTTGTCTTTTATAAACAAAAGTATTCTTGTAGCTAGAACGCCTATTAATTTGCCCCTATAGCTGCCAGTATCCTCTTTAAGAAGAAATCTAAGGAGAGGGCTGACGGTTGCTTATATAGAAGTAGGAGGGCTAGGAGTAGAATTAATGTTTAATAAAAATATTATTAAGCCTAGAGATGATAAGGAGTATATTAAGGAGACCGTAGATATTATAGCAATACTCCATTTAAAACAAGGGTGTGACTATAAAGATAATATACTAGCTTATTTTAAAGCGTCCCTAAACTAAACTACCAAAATCAAACTAACCGAGGTTATAAAGCTCTTGCGTAGTTAGTATAGGGCGGCTAGTTCTAACCTAGAGATATACAAGGTCTGCTAGATGTATACGCAAGCCATAGAAGGATATATAGGTTTGGCGATAAAGGATTTAAACTATACCGCACTATACTATAGACTCCATTTAATATACCACGCTTGTAATTATCTTGGTACTATAAAGACAGATCCTACTATATACTCCTGGTTTAGAAAAGCTTATAGACCTCTAGTTCCATCTAACTCCTTAGGACTATACAAGTTTATTTATAATTTAGCACTAAGGTTTTCCTATAACAGAGGGGCTTTGCTTAATTAGATGCTATTACCAGATAACTAAGGTGTATGGCAGTAAAACGGATCTGTGGTTTTAAACGTGTTTAGATAGTAGTAGGATTTTAGCATTTTAGTAATAATTAATAAAGAAATACGTATATACCGTTATCACCAGCGTCTGATTAATGGATGGCCAAATTATAGATGGTTAAGAATAATAGTCTACGGTCTCTACTAGCAGCTAATAAGATAAGATCCTAAGTACTACTATCTTTATTATGCTCTTAGGCCTAATAGCTAGTAGCAACTTATCTCTTATCCCTATTATACAAAGTTTACGGTTAAAGGAGACTCCATAGCTTTCCGTTACATTAACGTAAACATTCCTTCTCTTATAGAGAGTCGGTACGGTGCTAATATAATTTAAGGAAGCGTTTCTCTAGATAATAAGACTAAGGATAATTGCACAGTTATCCTACCTAGCATATATTATTACTTAGAGTTATAGTAGGCAGATCTTAAAGCGCAAGAATTAACTAAAGGCGATAGATTTATATATAAGATCTTAAATCAGGACTAGACCACTAAAGATATAGAAAAATACGCGACTAACTAGGTGGCTTAGTCGTGCGAAAAAGGAGATATATATATAACCATACTATATATAACGGGACTAGCCCAGTTACAGTAGGAAAGTCTCGGTGAAACACTTAATAGATGAATTCCAACGCTTTAATCAAATTCTGCCAAATTCTACCAAGTTAATTAAATTCTGCTAAATTCCGCCAACTTAATTAATTTCCACCAGTCTCCACCAAATTTCACTAATGTAATGGAATTTAGTTAAAACCTATTAAAATCCGCATGGGCTTGTGCCCACGCGTCTGCTGCTAAGACTATAAATATTTAGCTATAAGTTTCCTATATTCCTTTCTCTTCTTTATACAACGTCTTGTACTCTGCAAGAGCTATATACCCTTAGATTTAGATAGAATTTATATTGTTCCTTTAAATCTTCCCTAAAGCCTCTTTGCGCCCTTATATTACGTTGCGTTAAAACAACTACTATTAAAATAGCAAACGAACCCGAATCCCTTTTAATAACTATAAGTATTATAACCCTAGTTAGGGAACAGTTAACTATAATATAATAGTCCTTTACGGACGCCTTAGCTTAGTAGTAGGCTGCACTAGAAGCCTAGCACTAGCGATTAATAGAAGCACTCTATAAAGAACTCTGCAATATTAAGGCATTTATATTATAGACCCCAATAGTAACACCTATAAACAAAATTAAAATAATGGTACCTAAACCTAATGCGTTAAATACAAATACTAAACTAGTAATAGTAGCTTAACTTATACTTATAGCGAACTTAGTACCTATTATAAAATCTAAAAAGCTCCCTAATCCTCTAATATTTAATAGAAACCAAAATAACCTATATCCCTTTATAACTAAGCTCCATCTTAAACTCTTAATAAACTACAATTAATACCCCACTAAGGCTAGTAAGGTTAGCTATAGAATGTCTTATTTAAGCAAGGGCGCTATATAAACTATAGATCCATTCTTCCACAATGGCACTTTTATTAATTTTAAAACCTTTGTCTCTTTACTAGAACAAATATATAATAACGCTAGCCGCGAATATATAGCTGTTACCAAACTTAAAAACCTATAATAACAGAACCAAGACTTTACTAGCTTCTTTTTGGAATTTTTAGGCCTTATTAGCGAACTAGATTGGAATAAAGCCGCTAGAGTCGCTGCCCTTTAATAAGCTATTTTAGATAAGATTAGAGCCTAGTTAGTAGGTAGAGAACTACTAAAAAACCTGTCCGAATTTGCTATAATATGTTAACGAATTAATAAAGACCTTTAATATAACAAATAGACTTGTTCTCTAAAGTTAACTATACCTTGCATTTAAAACTCCTTAAAACTAGTATATGCTTTAAGGCGCGATCCTTTTCTAAGACCTAAAAGCCCTATATATAACCCTATGGACCTTAATGCTACCTAATTTTATACACCCTTGGGAACTGATAAACGAAGAACACAAGCCACAAATAGAGAATGTTTTAGATGCGGTAAAAAAGGATATATTTAAAAACATTACCAAATTTACCCTTTTAAAAAAGTCTGCTGTAATTCCTTCTAATTCTTAAGTCGTACCCAATCCTTAAATTATACCCGTTCTTTAAGCCGTACTCGTTCCTTAAATTGTACCTACGCTATAAATTATACTTGGACGTTATAAAGCACTTCGCCTTTAGTTAACTTAGAAAGCGAATTATCCTAGGGCTAAGTCGCGCCTTAGGATAAAAAGTAGAAGAGTATAAGTATCTAGGCTCTTCCAGCGCTGATATACAACACAACTCCCTTAATGTACTTGGCGAAATTTAAATACTTAGAAAATGGAAGGAAGTATAAATCCTTATAGACAGCGGAGCCACTAGTATGGGCTTTATTAATATAAACTACGCGAAAACTTAACGCCTAAATTTAAAGAAACTTAATAAGCTCTAAGGCCTATAAGGCTTTAATGGCAAACCCTTAATATATAGCAAAATAATGCACTACGCTCTTATAAAATTGCGGATAGGTAAATACCTTAAATATATTTCCCTGTTTATAACACCCTTAAAGCACTATAAGATAATACTTAGACACAGATAGCTAAAATAACACAACACTTTAATTAGCTGGGTTAAAGAAACACTAAAGTTCCATACAACCTACTGCTAAAGTTATTACTTAAAAAACCATTTGCCCTATAAATATGCATATAACTATTTAAATTTAATATAATATAAATTATCCTTACTATGAACCTTAAGCTAACACAATAAATCTATAACTGCTAATTATGGTAAAGAATGCAAAGATGTTATATTAAACCCTCTTAAAATCTATATAATATAGGTCGCGCCTTTTATCTTATTAGTAAAAAGATAAGATTACGAAATCTTTGCTATAACTATAGAAGATATTAAGAAAGTACTAGAACTAAAACAGTATTCTAATCCTTAACCTTTTATACCTGAAGAGTACTATAACCTAATTAATAAGTTTAAAAAACGATTTATAGACCAACTAGCCCTGTACTAAGAGAAGCATGATTTTAAGATAGAACTCAAGCCTGGCACAATACTAAAGTTTAGTCCGCTATATGGTATATTATAAGAAGAACGCTTATAATATAATAATACCTTAATAAGTATCTAGAAAAAGGATTTATTTGCCCTAGTTAATCTCTATTTGCCTTACCTATGCTATTTATTAAAAAGCTAGGAGGAGGCTTAAGATTCTATATTAATTATTAAGCTTTAAATATAATTATGATTTAAAACCGATATCTAATTTCCTTAATTTAAGAGACGCTTAACTAATTAGTAAAGGCATGGTACTTTATAAAGCTTAATATAATCGCTGCCTTTAATAAAATTTGTATATATAAGGGAGATAAGAAGTATATAGCCTTTTATATATAATAAGGACTCTTTAAATACCTAGTAATGCTATTTGGCGTAAATAATGGTCCTAGTACGTTTTAGTAATATATTAATAATATACTTTATAAATTCCTTAATGTATTTATTACTGCGTATATTAATAATATCTTAATTTACTTGTCCTTACTTTCTAAATATTAGAAATATATTAGAATAGTTTTTAAACGCCTATAAGATATAGGCTTATAATGCAATATTAAGAAATATAAGTTCTATGCGTCTAAGGTTATATACTTAGGCTTAATTATATTCTATAACGGAATTAAAATAGACCTTAAAAAAGTTGCTGTAATTATAAACTAGGGAAGCCCTAGTAATATATAAGACGTTTAAGGATTTCTAGGATTTGCAAACTTCTATTATTAATTTATTAACTACTTCTTAGAAATTACCTAGCTATTAATAAACCTAATAAGAAAGAATATAAAATTTAAATAAACTACTAAATATAAATGAGCTTTTAATGACCTAAAGCATTGCTTTATAACTGCTCTAATTTTTACTTACTTTAACCCTAACCCTAAATATATTATTAAAACGGACTCGTTAGATTATGCGCTAAGGGGAGTATTATTGCAATATAATAAGAATAGTGAACTATATCTAGTAGCCTTTCTCTCCTAGAAACTCACCCCTACTAAATTAAACTATAAGATATATAATAAGGAACTACTATAGGACTTACCTACAAATACCTTAGATAAACGGATTATAAATTAATTACGGATTTTACTGCCCCCTAAACGTTTTAAAAAACTACGTCCTATATTTCTAGATACGGAACTTAATAGGAATAAATTAGAAGTTAATAAATAGGAAATGGAAATTAATAAGCTAATAAAATATAAATATAAGAATAATATATAGATAGTAGATATAATAAAGGCGATCTAAACTAGAAAACGATAGTATAAGGATATTATACTTACTAAATATAAAATATAAAATAATTAATTGTACTATTAATAGAAGATGGTAGTTCCAAATTCTAAACCTTTATAATTTAAGATACTTAAATTTATATATAACTCCCCTATAGTAGGATATCCTAACCGTATAAAGACCTATAAGATTGTTTAACAAGCATATTACTAGCCTATAATATATAACTATGTACGGAAATATATTCGAGCATATAGGATGTGCGTACGTGGAAAAACCTCTTATATAAAGAAGTAAGAAGTACTTTAACCGCTACTAATCCTAATATAAAGATGGCGCGATATCTTAATTAACATTATAGTTGACTTACCTAGTAGTAATAGGTTTATGAATATTATGGTAGTAGTTAACTATTTTACGAAAATGCGACATATAATTCCTATAGACTTAATTAATGCGATATTAGTAGCTGAATGTTTTATTAAGCATATCTTTAAGCTATACGGACTTCCTAATATAATAATATCTAACCGTAGAAGCTAGTTTGTTTTAGACTTCTAATAAGCTCTATGTAAATAATTAAGCATTTAAATATAACTCTTAACTATGTTTTATCTAGAGATAGATAGTTAAATAGAAATTATAAACGCGATTATAGAATAATACTTATAAATATACTACTCCTACCTACAAGACGACTGAGAAAAATGGCTACCTTTAGCTAAGTTTACTGCGAATAATACAATAAATGTATTAATAGGCATAACACTATTCTACGCGACCTACGGACAAAACCCTTAACTTAGATTTAAGCTATAACCTAATATTAATATAACAGGACCTATAATTAAACGGATCTAGTTAATTAACGCATATAACTTCGCTAATTAAATAAAGCAGTTAATGGAACTGTTATGAAGTAAGTTAACATACGCTTAAATATTATAGTAATAGTATACGAATAAAGGACGAGCCCCCGCATAGGACTTTAAGGAAGGTAATATGGCTTACCTAAGTATACAAAACCTAAAGACTTAACGGCCTTTAAAGAAACTTAATTGGAAGTTTATGGGCCCGTACTAAATTAAGAAGAAACTGAGCCTATATGCCTATAAGCTTGAACTGCCAACTGAAATAAAAATATACCTAATGTTTTATGTAAGCTTACTATAACCCTTAAGAGACGATCCTATAACTCGCAAAATTCCCCCGCTACCTTTTATAATTATTAACAACGGCAATGGTTTGTACTTTATTGACTTAATTAATAATATATAATAAAAAACACGATCTAAATAATTTAAACTTCTTATTAAGTGGGAAGGATATAAAATATAAACCTAGGAAACCTATAAATAGGTTAAGGCCAACGCGCCTTTCCTAGTAAAAGAATTCTATAAAAACTATCCTTTACGGCCTGCTCTAGCTAGATGGATATAATATAAAGGCAAATAACTGCTACCTAACACGAAGACACGAAACATAATAGTAGGAAACTTAAAATTAAAAAGAACTTAAACTATATTACGACGCTTATAAGGTAATAAGTTATAAATTCTTAACTAAATTGAATTATTTTGGACCTTTGGCTAAAGGGGGGGGTACTATAATAGGACTAGCCCAGTTATAGTAGGAATATCTTAGTGAAACACTTAATAGATAAATTCTAATACTTTAATTAAATTCTGCCAAATTCTGCTAAGTTAATTAAATTCTGCCAAATTCCGCTAACTTAATTAATTTCCACCAGTCTCCACCAAATTCTACTAATGTAATGGAATTTAGTTAAAACCTGTTAAAATCCGCATGGGCTTATGCCTATGCGTCTACTGCCAAGACTATAAATATTTAGCTATAAGTTTCCTATATTCCTTTCTCTTCTTTATACAACGTCTTGTACTCTGCAAGAGCTATATACCCTTAGATTTAGATAGAATTTATATTGTTCCTTTAAATCTTCCCCAAAGCCTCTTCGCGCCCTTACACTATACCTTCCTTATAGGGTGAAAGGACCTTTAACTAGGACCTAGCAAACAATGCTACTATAGTTTATTGGCGTTTAGGACGATTATAATAACCTTAAGGTTATAGAAGGAGGAACCTGGGTAGAGCTAGCAGATACTTACTAAGACTTAAAAGCGCCGCCCTATACGCTATCTAGATATGCTAACCTTTACGGTATAATCCCATATCGCTTCCCTGTAGTAGTTAAGCTTATAGCTGCCAGTGCCTTATCTAACGCCCTTCTAGGTAGATAATAATAGGACTCTCTAGTAGTAATTTAAAATTGTAATCTTCTTCTAACTGGTAATTAAAATGAAGTTACAAAATAGATATATTCCTACCGTTTTAAAGCTATTAAAAACTACAAGAATGCGTTTTAGATTATATATATAGCTAAAATAAAGCGCTTTAATAGCCGCTTGTACTTCTACTATATTAACAATGGAATTAACCTTTTAACTATTGCGGTAGATCTAAGTAGAGTGCCCCCTATTATTACAGAAGGATAGAGTTATGCGGAGTTGCCTAAAGAGTTATAGGACAGAACTAAGTAAATGGAAAGATGTAAAAGAGCAAGGTTATCTAAAAGCCGCCTGTCTAATGTCGCTTATACTATCCAACTAGGCGGATAAGAGTGGTCTTGTTTAACTAGAATAGAGTCTCCTTGCTTACCATCTTGGGTTTGTGGCAAGGGTAAGGAGCGCATACGGTTACCTGCTGCGCCTTTGTTTCAAAGATAGGGAGTTTTGGAGTTTTGGAGGTTGTTAGGAAACAACGACTTAGGCGGGGGAGGTATATGGTAGGGTAAGTTAGCCCATTATATTTAGCATCCAATTTAGGTATGGTTTTAGGAGAGCATAGGCCTCCTATAGGTATATAGATTGGCCCGCGGCCTCAGAGTCTTCAACAACTCGGACAGGCTCGACGGACAGTTTGGGGGATACAATATACTCTTTTCTCTTCTTCTTACTGACTGCTTTCCTACTAATTTCTACTAACTGACTACGACCGACCGACAGACCGACAGTACACTGACTTCTCGTCTGGAGAGAGACCTTCCCTCCTATAATAATAAGGGCCGCAATAGTAACTTTAAAGAACGCTTTAGACAATATACTATCTACTGTAAAGGAGATGACAACAATAAGTGCAATGAGACTTTTAAAGCTCTTGTGCTAGATATAGATACTAAGAAAAACACTAATAATAACAACAGTGAGGAAGAATTAGAAGACCCTAACGGCTACTACCTTATATTATTTGGGACTCTTACTATAGATAAAGCAACCTCTATAAGCGTAGAACTAGCCAACAAGGCTTGCGCTTACTTACTTACTGCAGCCTCTATAGAACCTACTATGGAAACTAACCCGTTTAACTATAACATAACAACCGCCGCTTTACGCTATACTTCTACAGTATTTATAGGAATTATAATTAATACTAATGTGTTAAAGAAGTCTACGGCCGGTTATGGACAATTCTAGGCACTATAGAACGCGGACCAATCTGTAAGACTTAATACCTTAACCAAAGGATAAGTTAACGTGTAGTTTGGCATTGGAATTGCTACCTCCATTAGAACTGCAGATGTTGTTACCCCTATAGGCAAGATACAGTTTTATATTGTCTATGTAGATACCCCCTTCTTGCTCTATTTAGCGGATATAGATAGACTCTAAATCTACTATAACAACCTTAGAAATGTTGTTATTACTCACACTAAAAAAGTGCTAGTAGTGTGACGGTTTAGCCACCTATTTCTCCTATGGAGCTTATTACTACAGTTATATTTATCTAAATCCTTTAACGCGAACCCCTACTACTTAATAGATATAGAGCTACGGCGCCTATATTGCCAATTTAGATATCCCTTAGTTAAGAAATTGTAAAAGCTACTCTACTATGCTGGCCATAAAACTAATAGAATGGCTATTAAGCAACTAACTAAGTTCTGCCACTACGGTTAGAAGTTTAGCAAATTACTAGGCAGATTCTGCTTTACCCTATAAGACGATGTTAATTTTAATTACAATATCATTGTTAATATTATCCCTCCTATATATTGTTAATAAAGGAACGCGATTCTAAGCTGGTAGATAGCTATAAGACATCAGCGCCAAACATATATAGAACATTCTATAGATGTGCTAGATTAATATCTACTTAGGGCTATTAGACCTAATTACCCATAACGCCAGAAAGAACTTTATTAGCAAGGAATTTAAGCAATACGCCACTATTATGGGAACTAGTATAAAGGGAGTACTGGTTAAAGCATATAACTCTATTAAAATGGTAGAGCGCTACTACAGTCTATTACGGCGAGCCTACCAGATTATTATGACTGAAATCCCTTAAATTAATAAGGAGATGGGACTCCAAATGGCGTTTAAAGCAATTAATAATTTAGCTAGCCCTAAAGGACTAGTTTCTATACTTCTAGTCTTTAGAGTCTACCCCTAAATAGTTAAATCCGATGTACCATCCCCTATGGTTATATAACGCGCTACCGCAATTAAAAAGGCTATGGTAGAGATATAGAAGCTATAAGCTAAACGATAGATTGCTGATGCGCTAAATATACGAAACGGACCCAATGCTAATACAATTTATAATCTCCCACTAAATTTGCCTATTTTGGTTTGGAGAGAAGGAAATACTAGCTAAAGCGGCTATTAGGACAGGCCATTTACCTTACTTACCGTTAAGGGTGAAACATACACTATTAAGCTGTTTAGCAGACCTACAGCCTTTTAATCTATAGTTGTAAAACCCTACCTTTAAGTAACTAAATTACAGGAGTAAATTATTGGACTAGAATTACCACCTAAACCTCTATTTGGGTTAGTCCTTTTTAAGACTATTTTAGAGAGACCTACTAAAGCTTAGTAATAACCCCTAAAATGAGGTAAAGGACGCCCCTGTAAATACCCTCTACTTATGGCTATAATGGACATCACCATCTACCTATAGGATGACAGTTAATTTAGTACTTAATTTAGCGCCTCCTAATAGAGGGAGCTTACTGGTCTACTTAAGAAGGGAGTTTTTAAGATTATAAGACTTATGGATATACCACAAGGTATATAACTCTTTAATTTGCGATTTATTAATAAGATTAAGAATAAGGGAACTAATAAAGCCTTTAAGAAATCCCAACTAGTTATATAAGCTTATAATAACTTAGAAAAGGAACTAGTTCTTACCCAATTACTAACCATTTAATAAGTTAGCCAACAACTAATTCTCTATATTGCCGCCATAAAGCTTCTATAGGTACAACTTTACCTCCGAGATATTTTATAGGCCTATGTATAATTAACCACCACACTAAATTAAGAGTTCTACGTATAACCTCTGCATAAGCTAATTAAGCAACTTAGGATTAACAAGGCCTCCGTTTTAAAGGTTAAAAAACCACTTTATGGAGTACCGGAAGCCGGTAACCACTAGTTTAAGATATATCACTCGCATTATATCTAACAGCTATATATGGACCAGTCTATATATAACCCCTATCTCCTACAGAGCAACAAACCCTTTGGCATTATAGGCCTATAAACCAATAATACTCTATTCCTAGTAGATAAGACCTTTATAAACGCAGAGCAAAACAAGCTGTATAAGGCCAAGTTTATGGCTAAGGAATAGGAACAACTTACTATTAATGCGCCTATTAAGTTTAACGGTGGAGTTATTTAGCTACTAACTAATAGGAGTATTACGCTTACTTAGGAACGACAATGCATAAACCTTAGTATAATTAGCACTAAACTTGCCACAAGTATAGGATTAAGAGGAGCTATAAAAACCTTAACCCTAAAGGACCAGTATATTGCTTAACGTGCTAGAGGTGCATATGTTGCTTCAGTTTACCAGCTAGAAGCCTTATTTAATTTATCCTTTACCGCCTAGGTAATTAACCCTAATAAGGAAGACATAAAACAGTTAAATAAGCGTCTAAACTGGCAAATTGAGAACGCTAATAGAGGCCTTAAGTTCGTTAAGTTAGATATTAAAACCCTATAGCTACTGGTATTTATGGGCGCGTTGTTTACCAATAATAAGGACCTCTCTTTGTAGATTGGCTATGTTATTATACTAACTAATACTACAAAGAAGGCCAATATTGTCTATTGGAGCTTAGTTAAGTGTAAAAGAGTTATTTAGAGCGTACTAGCTTCTAAACTCTACAGTATGGCCTATGGCTTTAATATTGGCGTTGCGATTAAGTCTATAGTAGATAAGATCCTATAAATTAACCTTCTACTTGTGCTTTGTACTGACTCTAAGTCCTTATATAACTGTCTAGTACAACTCAGAACCACCTAAGAAAAACGCCTAATAGTTGATATAATGTGCCTCCGGTAAGCCTATAAACGGAGATAAATTATAGAGGTAAAATAGATTAACGGAGAGGCTAACCCTACTAACGCTATGATAAAGGGAAAACCCTACGCAGCTCTTTAATGGCTTATTAATACGAACCGAATTGACCTATAAGTTATAGGATGGGTTAAATAAACGAACTTAGATTTAGCTTAGCGTTATGTAACTAATTGTAATGGTGTAGACCCTAAATTCAACTAGCTAATTAGGATTTTCCATCCCTAGGATAGAAAATCGCTATTGGCTCGCTTACCACTAGCGCCTTAGTGGCCCTCGCGATATATTAACCTGCTATCCCTAACAATTCTTCTTCTTCTTCTTCTCCTTATTGCGTATTAATTGGATCTCTAGCTATTGTGTATATGCTACAAATAGTCTAGAAGTAGACTTGACTTTAGAGTATAGATTAGCCTTCTTTTTAGAGTTGCTCTAGTGTCGGAACATTAGTTATATAATGTGGTTATAAGACCATAAAGCGAGACTAGCTAACCTGACCTTGGAGTAACCCCTTACTTCTAGGTATTAACAAGAACAACTACCAACTTCAACACCGCATACGTACCACTACAAGTGATATTCGTGCACGTTGATAAAGCGAGTATACCGACACTTTTTAAGACCTGTCCTAAAGAGTAAAAAGCTTAAAGGCAAAAATGAAGAAAACTAAAAAGGGATTAACTAAATAGTATAAACTATAGATATGGCCCAGAAAGGTACAGGAAGCCTTTTAAGAACTATATATAAAGTTTATAAAAGCTTTACTACTACGGTATTTCAACCCAGATTAGCCACTGATAATAGTTACTAATATATCGAATTTTGCCCTTATTGGTATCTTACTATAACCTAATAGGTATCCAGACACTACCTAGCTCTATTAGAGACCGATAGTATTTTATAGCAGAAAATTCTAGAGGCCTAAAGTTAGGTATTATACCCATAATAAGGAACTACTGGCCATAGTTAACTGCTTTAAATAGTGGCGACACTACCTTAAGCACGCAAGCTATACTACTTATATACTTTTAAATTATTATAATTTACGCTACTTTATAACTATAAAGGAGCTTATACCTTAATAGGCTAAATAGGTAGAGAAGCTTATATAATTTAATTTTAAGATCAAATACAAGCTAGGGGAAAACAACCCTACTAATAGACTGTTATAACGGCTAGACTATACTGAAGGCTTTAAAACGGGAGAAGGAAAATAGATAATAGATATCTTACTCCCTATATTATAGAACAAGCTCTAGGTATAGGATGCTTAAATACCTATAGCTCTAAGCGCTAAGTCTTAGGTAGTGCAAACCCTATTAGCTTCTACTAACATTCTAGCTAGTACCTAGTCCGTTACTAATAAGGGTCTAAATATACTTAGATAGGACGTCCCTAATACACTCTCAGAATCTAGTAATATATTACCTTTAATTGCTAAGCTATTCCCTTAAACTAAAAGCAAAGCTATAAAGTAATTAGAACCTAAAGCTTTATAATAACTAAAGGACTTTAACCTTATAGCAGCCTTTCTAATATACGCGTACTAAAGAGTTATAAGATCTATGGTACCATCTAGTTGTGTACTTAGAGCAGTATAAGACAAAATAGCTTTTACCTAAGAACTATCTAAAAGGTTAATAGATCTTATCTATAAGGTATAATAGAGGGATGCTTTCTATACTATCTTTAATGCGGAAGTAGATTAAAAATATAACGGAAAGGAAGCTGCTAGGCACTACTATTAGGAACTGGACCTAATGGGTCTACTATATAGATATGGTAAGGTTTAGGTGCTATAAGAAGCAAATCTACAATAGAAGATTCTTATAAGGAATTATAATAATTCTCTAGATGGCCATTATGGTTAAGCTAAAATAGTGGAATTACTTTAACGCAAATATTATTAGCTAAAGATTAATTAGGAAGTAAAGGAATATATTAACTACTGTAAGAAGTGTTAAGTATATAAAATCTAAAGGCATAAGCTATAGGGTTTACTTAAATCAGTTCCCCCCGCTAGCAAGCTATAGCGATATTATACTATAGACTTTATTACGGATCTCCCGCCCTTAAAAGATAGGTAAGGATAAGTATATAATTTAGTCCTTGTACTTATTAATAGGGGTTTAAAGTATATCTAATACCTTCTCGTTAATAAGATAATTAACATATAAGCGCTTACTAGCCTAATTAAGGAGAAATACTTTCTTAAAGTAGATTAGCCGTACTCTATTATTACTAATAGGGATAGCGTCTTTATAAGCCAGTACTGGTTAGATCTACACTTTTATTTAAAGATAGACTACCATTATAGTATAGCTTTCTATTTATAAATAAATAGGTAAATAAAACGCAAGAACTAGGAACTAAAGTCTTACCTATAAATATATTTAAACTACTAGTAAGATAACTAGTATAAGCTACTTCTATATGCGGAGTACGCTTATAATTTAAAGTAATACGCATTATATAAGTATATACCTATCTAAACTGCCTATGGCGTCTAACTATTTGGGTTTAATAGTATACCTAGTAATTACTGGCCAAGGCCGTATAATTAATTATAAGATCCTACTAGGAAGTCTAAGGATATCTACTAAAGAGTATAAGGATACCTTTAAGAATGGGGAAAGTAATAAAAGTATGTAAAGTAGAGCCTCTAAGATGCCCAAGAGTAGTAGAGACTTTAGTATAACCGCAAATACTAGGATAAGTATTTTGGAGTAGGCGATAAGGTTCTATTATATTTAATAAATATTAAGACCTGTTAACTATTAAAGAAGCTTAATATAAGATACCTAGGTCCCTTCTAAGTTAAGAAATAAATTAGTAAGCTAGCCTACCGTCTCTAGCTACCCCTATCCATGGCCTATATATATTTAGTATTTTATATACACCTACTAAAGCTATAGTATAAACTACTACTAGAAAAGAACTTATGTTTAGGCCTAATTAAACACCCTAAAGTAGTGGGCGAGCAGTATAAGGTTAAAGCTATACTATATTATAAGTCTGTTAAGAACACGCTTTAATATAAAGTTAAATAGCTAGGCTAGCCTGCTGTGACGGGCTCGTATAAATGCTTCTAAACCAAAGCTTGTAGATTGCTACTATATAAGAATACTAAGCTAAGGAGAAGAAGGAGAAGAAGACTATTAGAGGCTAATAAGATATAAGGGGTCGCCAAGGCGCTAGTAATAGACGAGCCAATAGTAGGCAAGCTAATAGTAAGAAATAGTAAGAAATAGTACCAGATAGTATGCAATAATATAATAGGTAGCAGAATATGGCAGAATTTAGCAGGTGACGCGCCCTAGCACCGTTACATTGCCCCCCCCTCCCAAAAAAGCCTGCCCTTAGGCTTTGTCTAAGTTCTTTATTATTGTCTAAATTATTATAGTTATCTAACCCCTCTTCCCAGCATTTAATCTAGCTGTCTAACTTATATAGTAGTCTAGGAAGGTCTAGGTAGGCTAGGTAGAAATCTTGTAGCTTATAGGAAGAGTACTTAAAATTAAATATAGGGTACTATTCTAGATCGTCGTTATAACCTACCCAGCTTACATAGTATTTTAAGGTACTACGGTCCTTCTTAACTACTAAGATCTCTTTAACTTCCCATTCTTTGTTCTCTGCAATCTAAATTGGCGGTAGGGGGTTGTTATACTATCCAGGCAATAGGTTATATACAGCCTTCCGTAGTTAGTCTAAAGAGAAGATAGGGTGGATTTTTATTAACTCTAGTAGCTTAACCTTAAAAGAGTGCCCTACCTTCTTAGAGATCTTATAGGGGCCAGCTATTTAGTAGTCTAGCTTATAGCTTGGCCTTTAGGTCTTCTAGTTCTTTACTAACACCTATACTTTATCTCCTATGTAAAAGTCTACCTTATAACAATATTGGTTCACATTAGCCTCTTTTTTCTTTTATGCCTTTTTTATAATTGCTTGGGTGGTCTCCTAGACTCTGTGCATTCTCTTAGTAAATACCTAGGCCTTTTTATAGCTAAGGCGTTTGCGGGCTGTTATGGGTCCTATAGGTCTATCCTAATTAAAGGATGTTTATAGTTTGTATCCATAGAGTAACTTAAATAGCGACATTCCTATACTATTATAAGGGAGCGTAAGCTGTGCGTAGTCTATTATAGGTATTAATTCCAACTAGTTATCCTAATAGTAGCTAATAAAGGGGCGGAGTCGCTAGTTAAGGTACTAGTTTATAATCTCAGTTTGGCTGTCGGTCTAAGGGTAAAATATAGTAAAAAGCTTAATTTAGATTCTAAGAATACGGCAGGATTTGTCCCAGAAGTCTAATATAAATTAGGGTCTATAGTTAGAGATAATTAACTTAAGAGCGCCATGGATTTGGTAGATATTATTAATATATATACGGGCTATATCCTTTATGGTTATAGTCTTAAAGTAAGGGAGGGAAATAGCTTGCTTACTAAGTTAGTTAACTACTATAAAGGCCATGTTATAGCCGTGTTTATCCTTTAGAAATAATTTAAAGTCTATTATAATATATTACCAAGGGTGTTTAGGGACTAGTAGTAGTTGTAGCTATCTAGGAGTTCGGTCTTTAGGGGTATTTACGCGTTTATAAGCATAATAATTTCTAATAAATCATTCTATATTAGATAGGAGTCCTTACTAATAATAACAAGGCAATAGTAATTAGTAGGTCTTATCTTAACTAGAGTACGCCATAGAGATTTAACAGTAGGCTTTATAGATTAGCTCTATTTATAGGTTGTTAATATCTAAAACTATAAGCCGTTCTTAGTATAGGAGTAGTCCATTTTCTATTTCCGAATTAGGGTTACCTCCTATAGCTTAATCACGGAGGGCTTTTAGGGACTTAGCTATATGGTTCGTAATTAGGATGCGGTTAATTAGTCCTATTAGTTTATCTAGGATCTCTCCTTCTATAGGCGCCAGCTTATTATATTTAGGGCTTAGTTCCTTAAGGATATATAGGTTAAGCTGTTTAGGGCGGAGAAGGGCATATATCTGGTGCTAAGCCTTTAGCTTATCCTATAGTCCTACGTCTTATTCTCTCCAGGTAAGGGTATTAGCTTTAGAATTTTGCCTACTAGGGCGGTATATAATTATAAAGAAGAATTAGGAGAGTATTTTAGCTTACCTAGCCTATTAACTAGTAAGCTGCTTTATTGTTATAAAATACTTAAGGGCTTTATAATTAGTATAGACCTTAATTTAAGAGTCTATGCTTTTAAGCTCTGCGCGCCACTAGGATAATAATTATATAATAGCCAATATTTCCTTATTGTGTACCTTGTAGTTATACTTAACTAGGGCTATTATTTTTAAGAAGAACGTAATAGGGTACTATTTACCGTCTAGGTATAGCTATAAAAGGACCACCACTACTACCCTATTAAAGGCATCTGTTTCTAGCATTAATTTAAGGTCTAGATTATAGTAATAAAGGATTAAGGAGGAGATAAGTTGGTCCTTTAACTCCTTAAAGGCTTTTATACAGTTATTATTAAAGATAAAAGATATATTGTTCTTAGTTAGTTATATAAGAGGCTTAGCTATAACTCTATAGTTATAAATAAACTAATAATAGAAATTATAAAAGCTAAGAAAGGACTAGATACCTTTTATAGTATAAGGGGGTTTTTAGTTACGGATTACCTTAACCTTCTCTAGGTTAACTTCAATCCCTTTTATATTAATAATAAGCCTAAGGTACTTTATACATTTTACTCTAAATTTATATTTTTTAATATTAACTTATAGGCCCATATTTCGCAGTCTCTCTAGGACCTTTTTAACATAAACTTAGTGCTTAAGTTTATTGTCCAAGTATATAAGAATATTGTCTAGGTATACCGTGTAGAATTTATTAAGGTAGTTAAAAAGAACATTATTTATATACTGTTGGTATATGGCTAACCTATTTATTAGTTTAAAAGAAAGAACTTTATACTTATAAGAACTATAGTGGGTATAGAATATTATTAGATCCTTTAATGCAGGGTTTATCCTAATTTAGTAGAAAGCTTAGCAAACATTAAGCTTAGTAAAGATTTTGGCTTAGCTTAGATATATAAGGGTCTTGTTAATTAGGGGGAGGAGGTAGCAGTCTTTCTAAGTATTAGCGACTTAGTCAATCGAGGCACGAGCACGGCATGAGGGACGCGCAAGCCTGTACAATTAGTAGTCTATAAACGAGGATCCAAAGCTAGAGAAAGGAAGGGAGAAAAATAGTAGCGCTATGCGAAGTTTTATGCGGTCCTCTAGTCACGTGGACTTACGTGACTTGGCGTCTACTATAACGTCTACTATAATCCACCGTTTTCCACTAGCGCCGTAACATTACCCCCCCTCCGAAAAAGCCTACCCTTAGGCTTTATATGTCCGTATTATGTCCGTGGGGTGTTCTTATCTGTATGCTTAACAGGTAGCTTATTATCTTCGCTATACTAGCACTCCATCCACTTGTCTAGATACTTCGGGGGTCCTAGCTTGTTAGGGTATTGGTTATGGAATTCTTTAAGCTTCTGGGGGCAACCTATAAAGTTCTAAGCGGGGTACCAGGTTGGGTCTAGATCGTAACCTTTCCATTAGATATAGTATTTTAGCGTTCCTTATACTAGTTTATAGGCTAGTATTTTATTAACTTCCTATTCGTCATCGCCATTAACTTAAATTGGCAGTGGAGGCTCATTCTTTTGTCTAGGTAGTGGGTTATTTACAGCTTTCCGTAGCTTATCTAGTAAGAAAACAGGGTGGACTTTAATTGAGTCTGGGAGTTTAACCTTATATAAGTTGCCTTCTTTATTAAGGATCTTATACGGTTCTGCTATCTTATAGTCTAGCTTATAGCTAGGCCGTTCTGTCTTCTAGTTCTTTATTATAACCTAGACCTTGTTACCTATAGTAAAGTTGGGCTTACGCCTGTGCTTATTTACCTACTGTTCTATTAATTTCTGGGCCTTCTTTAGGTTCTTATAGGCTACTATTTATACTTCTTCTAAGCGTTTAGTATACTGCTGTGCTTCCTTATAAGATAGTTTTTTGTATACAGTCTGTAGTCCTTCTGGTCTCTTCCAGTTAAAGCTTATATAGGGTAAGTATCCCATTTCTAGCTAAATAGGTGCAAACCCCGTAGAGTTATAGGGTAGGGTTGCCTGGGCGTAGTCTATTATAGGTAGTAGTCCGCTCTAGTTATCCTAAAAGTAGTTAATAAAGGGCCGGAGTCTCTAGTCCAAGTACTAATTTATAATCTCCGTCTAACCATCTATCTAGGGGTGGTATACTATAAAGAGCTTTAGCCTAATACCTAGGATCTAGGTAAACTCATTTTAGAAGGCCGATATAAACTGCGGCCTATAGTCGGATATAATAGTATCTAGTGGTCCGTAAATTCAGTAGACATAGTGGATATACAGTTAGGCCGCCTCTTTAGCATCAATATTCTTATAATAGGGGATTAAGAACGGGCGCTTACTAAAGCGGTTAACTAGAATTATAACCATATTATATCTGTTATGGTCCGTAGGTAACTTATAGAAGTCTATAGAGATATACTGCTAGGGGTGTTTTGGTATTAGAAGTGGCTTTAATAGCCCTAGGGTCTTATCTTGTGGAATTATAGACCTATAGTAGTTGTCGCAGTTCTATACATAGCGGTTAATATCCGTAACCATTCTAGGCTAGTAGTAGCGGTCGCCAATAATTTTGCGGGTCTTATTTTTTCTAGGGTAGGCCGTAGAGACCTAAGTATATACTTTGGCGATAAGCCAAGTCCATAAATTCTATTCCTCTACCACCACTAGCCGTTCCTAGTGCTTAAGTAGTCTGTTTTTAAGGGACTATAGGCTAGTAGCATCCTTTACCTTTTCGCGGCACTCCTATAGAGAAGGGGCCGTACGGTTTACCTATAGTAGTTTATTAATAAGATCAAGTTCCGTAGAGTTAACAGGGCATATCTTAGCGTCCAAAGGGTTTGTATTTAGTTCTGCCTATATCTAGGGGTTAAGGTGCTCTAGTTATAGTAGTACCTAGGTCTGTAATAAGATCTTTATAGCCGCCTGGTTACCTAGGTCCTATTTACGCCTTATAAGAGCATCCGCACAGTTCGTAGCGCCTGGTCTATATATAATTAAGAAGTTAAACTAAGATAGGATATCCGCCTAGCATGCCTAGCGGGCCATAAGGGCCTTAGTTATTATAAAGTATTCCAGGGCCTTATAATCCAAAACTACCTTAATAGGCTTAGGGGTCCCCTCTAGCTATATATACCAGTGCTAAAAGCTAGAGATAATAGCCAGCATTTCTTTGTTATGGATATAGTAGCTCAGCTTAGCATCTATTATAGTCTTTAAATAGTATGCAATAGGGTGCTATTCTCCGTCTAGTTGCTTCTGGGAAAAAATACCAGCTATTATACTATCTAAGGCATCAGTTTCTAGCATTAAGGGCCATTCTAGGTTAAAGTAGGTAAGTAGGGGAGCTAATACCAGCCGCTTTTTAAGCTTATTAAAGGCCTGCATATATATGGCATTAAAGTAGAATAGCTGGTCTTTTCTAGTAAGGTGGTTAAGAGGCCGGGCGATTCTACTATAGTTCTTAATAAAGTGTTAGTAGAAGTTATAGAAACCTAAAAATAATTATACCCCCTTTATAGTCCGTGGGGGTGTCTACTGGTTAATTATGGCCGTTTTCTCTAGGTCGGCCTTAATTCTGTCTATACTAATAATAAAACCTAGGTACTTTATACGCTTAACACTAAATTCCAACTTCTTAATATTGGCCTGGAGACCAGCCTTGCGGAGCTGTTATAGGACTTTATAGATATGCTCCTCGTGTTCTAGCTCGTTCTTAGAGTAAATTATAATATTATCTAGGTAGGCCGTATAGAAGTCATTAAGGTAGTTAAAAAGTACATTGTTTATATACCGCTGGTATGTAGCTGGTCTGTTAGTTAGTCTAAAAGGGAGTACCTTGTATTTATATATTCCGTAACGGGTTTAAAATATAGTAAGCTTTTTAGACCTAGGGTCTATTTTAATTTAGTAGAAGGCCTAGCGGATATTAAGCTTTATAAAGACCCTAGCTTTACTTATTTAGGCAAGAGTCTTATCAAGTAAGGGTAGTAGATAGTGGTCCTTGCGGGTTATATTATTTAGCTTATAGTAGTTAATGCAGAAGCGCAGTCCTCCATTTAGTTTTTTGGTAAAGAGAATAGGCGAGTTAAAAGGGGCTTGGCTAGGCTCAATAAAGCCCTTATTAAGGTTGTTAATAAGGTACTGCTTTATAGCCTATAATTTGGCGATAGACTGTAGGTAGAGAGGGCTAAAGCTAAGGGTGCTTCCCTTACCTTAATCAATCTCGATCTTATGGTTATACAGTCAGTAAGGCGGAAGTATATCTAACACTGCCTTAAAGAATACGTCCTTAAATTTCTAGTATTAATTAGGCAGTTTTTATTCTACTAGTTCCTTATCCATAAGCTCGCTTTCCTATCCGCTAAGCTTACTTTCCTTTTCCTTAAGCATTTGATCAACCCTGCACAGGCTAGTTATAAAGGCAACGGTATTAGGCTGAACTAAGTTCTAGTAGAATCCTACAGCGCTAATACAGCAGATATCAACTAGTGGGAGGTCTATAGGTTTCTTTACAGACGCTTATTAGGCCATATCTTGCGGTATAGGGTGTATAGTCTTCCTTAGCTTATGTTCTATTTTCCGTAAGTTATCCTTCCTATCTATTAGCTTAGTATGGCGTCCAATGTCCCTGGTTTTCCTTTACGGCTATATAGGGCCTAGGTTCTCCGTGGGGGGCTTAGCTAGGTCACTACTAACTTCCTAGGTCTTTGGTGCGGATGGCGTAACATATATAGTCTAGGGGCGGCGTAGTATACGGATCCGTTAAGGATTAAGATATATATCCTTCTTAAAGGCCTAGTCTCTGCGTATAGCATTGGCCTAGTAAATAGTATTAATCTAGGGCCGTATAAGGTTTTCTATTGTAATGCTGATTTCTTTTATAAAGGAAGGGGTTAGGGGTAGGGTTTTAGGCCAGATAAGCTATCTATTCCATACATTAAGCTATAAGCCTAAATAGGCTAGCTATTTTCTCCCTATAATTATATCATGGCTCCCAAGGTCCGTAATAAGAAAGGGGATATTATACTACCTTTATCTATTAATGCGGAGGTAAATCCGCAAGATAGTTATAATAGGTGGCCCTATTTATCTATTATACCCGCGAATAGGAATTAGTTTAGGCAGTTCTTTAAAGGGTATATTTAAAAAGTTAGCTAGCTTTATAGTATACTGGGTATCTATTAAGGCAAAGGTATTTGCTCTAGAGTTAGCTAAAGCAGAGGTTAAAACTTAATATTTATTGCGGAATAAGGTATAAGAGATAGTATAGCTTCTTCTACTAACTAGCCAACCTAGATTAATATATAATATGTTAATCTCTTTTAACCCTAGAGAGGAGTCTTCCTCTAGGGTTCCTCTTTTTTTAACTCTGTACTGTCCTTCTAAATTAATAGAACCTTGCCTGTTTTTGCCTTTGTCTGGCAATCCTTTACAAAGTGGTTTTTCTGGCTATATAAGAAGCAAGCTCCTTAATTGCTAAAGGCCTATTTATAGGGGTTATTGTATATAGGCTAAGTATGCGCCGGACCTGTAGTAGGACTAGCTGCACGGCTAGCTGCTGAATTAATAGTAGGCTATATAGCTAGTGCTGTAGGAGTTGCAGATCGTGCTAGGGTATTATAGGCTGTTTGTAAAGTGCTTATAGTCTAGTTTAGAGAGTTTCTAGCTTTATACCGCTTAGATTATACCTTAATTTAATAAAGGCCTTGGTTAATAGCTAGGCAGTGGTCCGTAAGTACCTTTAGCGTTTATACAGTAGTAAAAACTGGCAGTATAGCGCGCTATAGGTCTAGGGTAAGCTTGTTAAAGAGGTCTAGCATTAGGTCTTTATAGGGAATTCGGGCTTGGCCGGCTAGGTGTAGAAAGTGGGTCTAAAAGGCTAAAAAGGTCTCCGTCGTCTTTATATTAAGAGCTTTGTAATTAAGGCGGGCGTTTTATGTCTTAAAGGGGTCCTTGTAAATGGAAGATAGGTAGTTAACTATCTCATCTTTAGAGAGGAAGGGGTCTGCTAAGTCCTAGGCGTATCACGGACGTAAATGCGTCTGTGCGTCCCCGCCAGTACGGCCAAAGACATAGGCCATTTTAGCTTAGGTAGTAGGGAAGTGGTCCGCATTAACTTCAAGCTTATCTTGCAGTTAAAGCTTCTAATTATTAAATATAGGGTTAGTTCCGTCTATAAGTAATAAGGGGTCCGCAACCTTCACGGACTGCAACAATGCTAATGCTATACGTTGGGCTAGGGTCTTAAGGACTATAGCAAGTCTCTAGGTGTCTAATGACTTCTTACTAGGTATAGGGGTATCTCTGGTTTTAAGCAGCTCTCAAAGCTATTTAATTTTGGCATTAGCTGCTGCGAGCTCTTCCTAGGGGGTTAAAACGGCGACTATTTCACTATTAAAGGTATTTGCGGGTCCTGCAGCAGCTTTACCGGCTGCTGTATTTCTTAGCATAGTGGTAGGGGTATTAGGTAATTTCTGGTGTTTATTTATTTTCTAGGGGTTCTAGTCCATACGTGTTTTATTCTTAGGTTTCGCGTTCTGTTTATATTCTTTTAGTTCTTAGGGGTTTGTCCTATCCTTGTAGTCCTGGTGATGTCCTTGGGGTCCTGTTCTATGTCCTTTATAAATATATTTGAGTTCCTTCTTAGGAAGAAAGAGTAGTTGAGCTTTAGATAATGTTAGCGACTTAGTTAATTAAAGCACGAGCACGGCATAAGGGACGCGCAAGCCTGTATAATTGGTAGTCTATAAACGAGGATCCAAAGCTAGAGAAAGGAAGGGAGAAGAATAGTAGCGCCGTGCGAAGTTTTATGCGGTCCTCTAGTCACGTGGACTTATGTGACTCGGCGTCTACCATAACGTCTACCATAATCCACCGTTTTCCACCAGCGCCGTAACACTAAGTAATAGCGTTTAGTTTTTAATATTTAATGCAGAAATAAAGGCCCTTATTAGGTTTCTTTATAAATAAAATAGGGGAAGTAAAAGGGGCCTAACTTAGTTTAATAAACCCCTTATAGAGGTTATTAATTAAATACTGCTTAGTTACTTTTAGTTCCTTTATAGTTTGCTAGTAAAGTGTTACGGGATGGGGGCAATGGCTATAGAATGTATATATTTAGGGAGTCTACAAGACGTTGCGCGATTGATCATAAGGGTCGAGGGCGTAAGGAGGTGATATACCTATACGTAGCTGATGTAAGCTGTACGTAAGGTGTATATAAGAGCACGGGGCTCTCCTATGGAGGCCCCTATGGTAGGGTTCTGTAACATTACCCCCCCTCTTATAGAGGCGGAGCTCTGGCGATGCTATGGTTACTATATATATATAGAAGGGATATTTAAGGTATAGAGAAGGAAAAGTAAGGGGGTATTGCTAAGGGCTTAAAACAATGTTATATAATAAGGCTTGGCACCTAAGAATCCAACCAATTAGATAACTTTAACCGCCGGTTAAAGTTCTTGGATATTTTATTAATATTCCGGTCACATAATCGCATTTTGCTATTATATAATAGCAATCTACGGCAATCTAACGGCAATTTGCCCTTATATGGTAATATATAACAGTTTAACTCTATAAGGGCTCCTATAGAGGATTAGGCATAAAATCTCTGCTTAGGCCCGGTTTCTATAGGTTTACGTAGTAAAAATCACTAATTAGGTCCTTTGCATTTTTAAAGTCTTCCCACAGTTACTATTCTGGCTAATCTATATTAAATCCTATATAGATAGCTCTATAGTAGAGCCGCCGTCCTCTGCCTTTGCTAAAGTATTTAAAGTTAATAATTTGTTTAACGGTCCATTTCTTATTGTTCTTATCTTTATTCTTGTCTTAAATTAATACTAGTAGGGGGTTAGGCTGGTAAAGATATAGTAGCTATAGGTAAAATATAGGCTATATCCCGTGGGTGGCTAGGGCAGGCAGGAGCTCTAGCTTATATATGGCTTCCCTATTAATAACTTATTTAATTAGGTAGAGGCTAAGGTTCTTATAATTAAGTGACTTTATAGGCCTCTGTGTAGAGATATTGTGTATATTTAGCTATACCTAGTTGCCAACACGTATCTCTAGTGGTGGCGTTCTATAATAATTGGCAAAGTAGGCCTACTTTACTTAAGCCCAGGCCATTTCTCCCTTATAGTAGTTAAGTAGATTTTTTATACAGTTTGTATACTGGTTGGTAAGTAGCATCTTAAGGTGTTTTCTATATAGTAATTTCTTTTTAAGAGGTTCTGGTAGCTCTATACTAGATTAGGGGTGATAACCCTTGTTTATAAAGAACGGTGTAAGTCCTATAGTGGTTAAGATATAGTTATTTACTATAAATTTACCTAGTAGAAGGTGATCTACCTAGTTATCTTAACTATAGGTAACTACCTATTATAGGTACGCTTTTATACTAGCATTAGCGTTTTCTAGTTATCTAGCGGTTTTATAGTAGAAGGATATAGATATCTTAATGGAGATGCTAAGGCGTTAGCAGATTCATCTCTATATATTAGAGTTAAACTATATACCTTAGTTGGATATAATTAAGTTAGGTAACCTATATAATTGGTAAACTTTATAGAGGAAGGTGTTAGTAATGTTACTAATAGCTACGCCTTTAGTTAGGATGTAGTGGTGCTCTTTTATAAGTTAGCATATTATTATAAAGATGTTCTTATAGGTACGGCCCCATTGTTTGTAGGGTAGTAGGTTAATAATAAAATTAATAGCAATATCTGCCTATTATTATATAGGTACTAGTAAAGGGTATAGTAGTCATTAGTACTTTATATTTAAGGCCTTAGCGCGCTTATAACCATAGTAGGTGCCTATAAAGCGTTTAACTAAGTCTATTATTTTAGGCTAGAAGTAGTATTGGCTAAGAAGCTTATAGGTTCCTCTTTTGCCTAGGTGGCCACTTAATTAGAGGTTATAGGCTATTTGGAATAGTTGCTATTATAGATTTTTTAAGTTAGGAATAAATAGGCGGCCTCTATAATAGAGCCTGTTCTCTTTTACTTCTAAGGCTGCTATATTAATCTAGCCTAAGCTTTAGAGGTTAGTAGGCATTATATAGGTGCTGGCGGTCTTTGCGGTAATAAATTGGTGCAGTAATGGGTTAATAGAGGTGTTATATGCCGTGGTAATAAGCTTATTAATTTTAGGAGGTAACTTTAGTTCTGTTATATAAAGCTAAGGTATAGTTGGCTCTATTATAGGTAGTATGCCTAGGGCTAAATTTTATGCTTTTAGGATTGTCTATTATTAGAACTAGTTATAGAGGTTATCTTTAAACTAAGGAAGATCTTATAAGCAGTATATTAGGCTATTAGGCTTAGTACCTTATACTCCTGGCCTATATATAATTTTAAAGTTAAAACTAAAGAGGAACTCGTTCTAGCGTGCTTAGCGTTAGTTTAGCTATTTTATAGTTATAAAGTATTTAAGGTTGTAATGGTCTATAAGGACTTTAGTTAGCTAGTTAGGTTCTGCTAAAAAGAGTTCCAGTTAGAATTTTTTAAATACTTATATAATGGCAAGGAGTTCTTTATTATAGATCTTATAGTTATATTCTTACGGTATAAGCTTAGACAAGTAGAATGCGACTAGGTAGAGAAGGCCGTTGTTACCCATCTAGGAAAAGACGCCTGCGTTAATATAGTCCAAGGAGTTAGTTTTAAGATAGAGTTGTTATTCTAGTATAAAATAAGCTAGGATAGGTGCTTTAGTAAAAGTATCTTTAAGGTCTTAGAACGCCTTCTTATATTTAGGCGTCTAGGTAAAATATAGATATATTCTTCTTCCTTTTATAGAAAGGCCTTTTATTTGTATTATTACTATAAGTGGTGCTATAACACCTAAGAAGTTATATATAAACTTTTAATAGAAGTTAGTAAAACTAAGGAAGGCTTATATATCCTCAATGCAATTAGAGGTTTGCTATTTAGTAATTATATATACCTTCTTAGGGTCTATATAGACACCCTTAATAGTAATAATTAGTCTAAGGTATTTTACTTCTGTAACTAAGAATTTATACTTCTTTAAGTTAATATAAAGTCCTACGTCCCTAAGGCGCTATAGGACTTTTTAAATGTGCTTAGTATGCTTAAAAGGGTTATTGCTATAAATAAGTATATTATCTAGGTACGCAGAGTAGAAGTCATTAAGGTAGTCTTATAAGGTGTTATTAATATAGCTTTAGAAGCTGTCTAGGCCATTATATATACTAAAGGGCATAATGGTATATTTAAACTAGCTAAAGCGTGATGTAAATGTGGTTTTCTATTTGTTGCCTTCCTATATTTAGAGGCGGTTAAAGGCGGTAATAATATTAAGCTTGGTATAGATTTTGGCTTAGCTAAGCCTCTTAAAAGTCTTACATATAAGTGGTATAGGGTATTAGTTCTTAATTGTAATAGCGTTAAGTCCTCTATAGTTAATGTAGAATTAAATACCTCCTCCTAGCTTCTTAGTAAGGAGGATAGGGGCGGCTGCTAGGGATATGCTAGGACAAATAAACCCTTTATTAAGGTGCTCATTAATATACTTTTTAATAACTAGAAGTTTATCTTTTAATATTAGGTAGGGTCTTTTATAGGGTGGCGTTTTTCCTTATTTAGTATTAATGGTATGGTTATTAGGTTAATATAGGGGGAGTGTATCTACGCTCTTTTATAAGTATATGTTAATAAAGTTATAGTACCCCTTAGGGAGGAGCTTGCGGTTGAAATTTTTTTTTTGTGGAGAATAGCAGAAGTCCAAAGGAAAGCGGCGGCAATGTGGATTTGGTGAGAAATGTCTCGCGGAGTTCCTTATTAGTAAGTCCTTTTTTAAGCTTTATAAACTTCTTAAAGTCTAAAGGTAAAAGTCCGTAAAGTTTTACAGGGGTATTATTTTCTAAAAGGTTAACTATATCTATCCTGTTACTATAGAGGATACAGTCCTATTCTTTATTAAGCTTATATAGTTATAATTAGGAGGCTGTGGTAATAGTCCAGTCTTTCCTATATGCTATATAGTAGAAAGCCGCGGCACTTATATAGTAGCAGTTAGTTATGGGTAGGGTAATAATGGGTTCCTTAGGTTAATATCCTAGGGAGTAGGTAGAGGCGGCTAGGCTATACCCTAGGTAAGTTTCTCTATAGTATTTAGAGTTAAAGGTTACTTCTCTCTTTTTCCATTTAATGGTGGGGTTGTGTTATTTAAGCTAGTTTATTCTAAGGATAATAGGGTAGTTAGCAAGTAGTATAATATAGGCCCAGAGCTCTTTTTGGTGCCCGTTTATGTCTAGGTGGAGTTATACCATATAGGTAATCTTCTGTGCGGTATAACTACTATTAGTAAGTTATAGAGCGCGGGCTTTAGTAAGGGGTAAGGTAGGTAGGTTATAAGTGTGTATAAATTAGGTGTTTATAAATTTATTAGTAGCTCCGCAATTAATTATAGAATGGCTTTTATATTGTTTTTTAGCAGTGATTTCTATTATAGGTAAAACTATCTATTTCCGTCTATTTATCTTTACTAAGTTATCTATTAAGTAGGCTAATATATAAATCCCCTTATTATTAAGGCGTCCTAGCCTATAACTTAGGGCTGGGACCTGGCGTTTTCTGTTTCTGTATCTAACTCTACTGCTATTACTACGTCTTTGTCTTATATAGTAGTGGTATATAGCGACGTATTTAGTGTTTGAGGTACTAGGTTAAGTATTAGGTAGTAGCTACTAAACCTAGCTATTGGGCAGTTTGGGCCTTTTTTTTTATTTTTTTTATTTTTTATATCCGTTGTATTATACTATGTACAATACTGCGCATGCAGCCTCTAGGCTATGGCGCTATAGTTCTAACTACATGAATCCTTCCTAGGCAGCTTAATATATACTAGTAACTATATCCTCCTAGTTTATAAACCCCTAGACTAGGGGCTTATAGCTCCCTAGTAAGTTACTAAGTTGCTACAACTATTTGGTAATGAGAAAACGATAGAAACA
>Ga0307507_10002040_pt1 | contig 43776 bp, 33 predicted proteins | sample 7_EM_MG_FD_207223 | JGI IMG/M metagenome (GOLD analysis project Ga0307507, IMG submission 207223) | Populus trichocarpa ectomycorrhiza microbial communities from riparian zone in the Pacific Northwest, United States - 7_EM | ecosystem: Host-associated > Plants > Roots > Unclassified | place... | reverse complement strand
TTTAAGGGAGAAGGATAATATAACTTTATTTACTGGGTTTAAATTAGTTATTTTTATATAATAATAAAGAAGGCGACTAAAAATTATTTGGGGTATGCCAAGACTTATCGCGATAAGATGCAATGGATATCCTTATCGCGATAAGGATATCCACTCCGTCTTATCGCGATAAGGTTTATCCAAAACCACCCTGCCATCACATAGGTGAGCATTATGAAAAATTATGGAGAGCTGCTGAAGACCTCTCCCATCTATGCGAACTCAATCGGAAGTTCCTCCTAGGTGAGATTCCGGAGACACCATATCATGGTGGCCCAATCGACCCCGAAACTATTCCGCTCGTGGAAAGCCTCCTAAAATTACACGATTTCCAATTAGTCGCTGATAGCAGCCAACCGTACGAACACAGCGCCTTTAAACTGGGCGAGGAGTGGATTGAACGTCAACAGCGGCCATTCGTATCCTTCATAATGCCACGCGAACATGGTCGGTCCTTTTTCGAGATGCTTAAGCAGACTTGCTAATAAACAAACAATTCAAACCATCGATCTTTGGTTTGGTTAATTGGATATTTTAAAGCTTCAAGCTTATTTATTTCGTTTAGTTAATCAAACTAGCAAACGGTTTGGTTAGATTTGACTATTTAGATAGATTTATATACATTTTTACGCGACAGTAGGAAGTTCTAGGAGCTCTATACTACAATTTGGTGATAGGCGTTTGGTATAGTACTATGCTTAAAAGTCAGATAAGGTCACGTAACTCCGACTTTAATGCAGAGTTTTCCTATACAAAAGATGCCCAAAAAATCGATCGCCTCCACGACGGCAGCAATATCGATCCAGCTATATAGCCAATCCTCCCTGTACATCATTATATATATATAAAACAGCTCCTAAAGTAGGAGATCACGGCTCGCAATAGCACCGAAGTTAGAGGCTATATTAAAAATTTAGGTAGAACTTATCGCTCTATTTAAAAGTCAGCAAACCAAATTAAATGGCGCAATCTCCAGTTAAGTCCAAACTAGTATACAATTTCCTTATTAGGAAAGGTTATTTTCTGCGTTTAATAAAGCCGTTACGGTTCCAGCTTCGTGTACACTGTAAGGCTGTAATAATATTAGGCCGCATTTGTGAGCAATAAGGCTTAAGTATATTACTAAGCTCACTAAACAATTGTTCGCAGTTGTAGCTTAATAGTGGTATACTTAGTATATCAAGCGCCATTTAACTAAGGTTAGGAAACTCCATTACCATTATCCTCCAGTATAAGAACGGATCGTGAGCCAATAGGTAATCTTCTATTAGTAGATTAAGTTTCTTCCACTGCTCATACTCATCTTCTTAATCGTCAGATAAGGAGGGTGCTGTAGTAAAGGCAGTACCTATAAAGCTTCTAATAAAGTTATTAATATCAGATTGCAAAGGCTAATTTTTCTTAGAGGCTTACCCTGCCGACCATAGCTTCTTTCCTTTATACTCAAGCCAGAGCTTCTAGAAGGAAGCATTACAGCTAGTTATCCAATTAGGCCTCTCTTTCCAGTTATTTTAACAGAATCGCTTAAGGTTAGGGTGTAGTAGGCAAGCTATGTAGTAGATAGGCGTCTAATTAAGCGCTATATAGTATTTTTAAAGCTTCGCCCACCCGCGATTAACGTTAATTTTATAGTAATCCTCAATTGCCTCTTAATTAGGATAATCTTCCGTTATTACCTTAGTTAATCGAGCTTTAGCTTCTTCGTAGTGCCTTATTAAAAACTCCATACAAGGGATAACTTCCTATATTGCGCTATTATGCCTAGCCTTGCCTCTTCCTTTAAGCTTAAGTGTAGCCTGCTAAAGCGGCTCAAGAAGCTAAATATATTGTTTAATAACGTCCCAATCGTAGGAAGTAAGGCCGCCGACTTATATATAGAGAGGTCAATTAAGAGGCTTCTGATGTAGATTTAGATTCTTTTTATGTTATTAACTAGACTTAATCATTACAAGCTTCCTATTCCATTCATTAATATCGTACTACATTATTAAGGAAATAGGGCCTTAAAGCTTAACGGCCCGTTTAAATATTATTAAATAACTATTCCACCTAGTCTTAACAGGCTTAACAAGCTCAAGGACTTTAAAATCGGCGCATAGTAGCATAGCGTTTTCCTCTCGCTAGAAGGCATAGAACTGTTTATACTTTTATCCCTTGCACCGTCAGTGTGTTCAAGATGGTGGCCCGTGCGCACAACACCTAAAATCGTCGTCACTATCAACGAGGCTGCAAATATATAGATATTATCGCATACAAGCTTATTCTTTGGTGTTTAGTCGATCTATATGAAGCCCCCAACAGTCACCCGCCCTGCAGAGAGGTATTTGACAAAGCTGGCAGCCAAAACGAGTTCTTGGCGCCTGCTTCCTCCTTACCCTCTTGTTACTATTTGACGACCTCAATACAGAATTATTTGACAACTCCGCTAAAGGCTTCCGGCGGCTCTTACGCTTGATTGGGGTTGTCCTGCCTGCCTGCTTACACTCCTAATAAGTAAGCAGCTTACTGCTTATCTTAACTGGCTTGTATCCGTGTTCTACCGCTGGTTTCCATATAATTGAGGGAGGTAAGGACCGCGTCGTTAGTCAAATAGATGACTTAAAAAGACGATGAATGAGCTTCTCGAGGAACGCCTTATGGCCAGCTTTGTGTGGCCAACTAGGGTGAGTGAACGACGAGAGTTTAAAGTAATTAGTGGTGATTGTAGTAAGGAGGAAGTTAAATAGAGGTCGCTAAGTCTTCCAAAAGCGCCTATAAGTAACGTAATATGACCTTAGTTGATTAGCTGTATCAACACCTTTTATATAGTGATTGTAGAGATCTATAAGTGTTGGAATTTCCAGCCAGGCCCTAGTATTGTTGCCGAACATCTTCCTAGTTTGTAAGGCGCCGCTGGAGGTTCTAGCCAGCTGTTATTAAAGCCTTGTCGTTAAATCAGAAACTGGTGATGTATAACATAAGTGCCATAGTATTGAGCGCGAGTATTTAATTAACTTACCATCGCTAATAGTACTTATAAATAACACTACCTAAGCATCCTTCTAGGCAAGCTTTATTACCTAGCCGTCCTTTGAGACCTCTGTATATAGCTTGCCCCATTTAATTTGGTTGTTATAGTATAATTTAAGGTTAACAAGGGTAGGGCTAATTTACTCCTTTAGCTGGCAATTAGCATCGCCTCTATTGTGGTCTTTACCTTCCTGCTCCTCCCTTTTTGTCCTTACTGTCTGAACGGTTCCTGCTGCGCTAATTCCTTCCGCTTAAAGACGTTGGAGCAAGCGAACGCTGGTAAATAGGTTGTTAAGCCAAACGATGTGTTTATAAGGTGGGTAGAGACGCGTTTTAGTGTTAATATCTTCCTATAGTAGCAAGTTAAGAACGACAGCCTTAGTCTTTAAAAACTTATCTGTTTTAATAAAGGATATATCTAAATTGTAGGGGCCCTTTCCTGAACCCTTTAAATAAAAGAGCTAGTTAAGAACGTAGCCCTAATTAGCTAATATCCATATTTTAAATCCCTTAGGCGTTGGTTTAGTAGGTATATTCACAATCTCAGTTGCGCAACCGGTAAAATGTTCAATTGACTCATCGACAGCAAGGTGAGTTCCTGGCTGGTAGAATCATCGGCAACGAAGCCGAAGGTACTTAGAGAGGTCCTCTATCCGTTAGAAAGTATTGTGGAAGGGCTCATCGTTATCCTCCTTTGGTGTTGTACAGTAGAGGTAGCGATTAATTTGATGCTAGTGACTGCAACCAATGTAATCCTGAATGATGTGAATTGTTCCACTGCTTAAGTCCTTGTGCCAGTAGTCCTCTGTAGCCGATTCGCTGTAGAGCCCTATATGAATCCATACTGCTAAGTACGCAAGAAGCTCCTTCCTTGATGTTGGCTTCTACGCCCTGGGGGACTCCTTAGGTTGACGCTCTTCTGGTGTTGGATTAAGCTCTATATTACGGTTTGTATGCTCCACCAGCCGATCTAAAAGCTTATTGGTAAAGAATAACCTAAATATAGCGTAAGGATCGCCCCTATCTATTTATTCTGGTATATTTGGGCGTCCATATTGGGTGTAATCGCGAATTGGAAGAGGGTTGAATGGAGGGATAGGTTTAGGGTCAGGAGGTTGTAATTTCTTCTTTCCCTTGGGTAATTTAGGATACTGAGTTGGTGGAACAAAGTCCTTATTGTTTGATGATCTGTTTCGTACCATAAGTGTTAGTATTCAAAGTATAAAGTTTTAATCTATTTACAAAGGTCGCACGTGACGAAGTTTGGTGTTCCTGGCAGAATACTGACCGCCTGTAATCCCAGCAATATGATTGGCTAAGCACGGGCCACCACCTTGAACACAAATTTGACGGTGCAAGGGATAGCAAATAGATTAAATAGATAAAATCAATAAGAGTTCCAAGCGGGCCTTCCTTTTACCACTCCTCTAGGAACTGCTGCTCTTCCTATAGAAGCCTTAGTTTTAATTAAATTAATAGTAGGGGAACGCCTACCTACTATTAAGTTCTTATCACCGTTCTTAAACGCATCTTTATTGGTTCCAAATAGACTTAATTAAGCCACTAGATTAAATATATAAGTAGCGCACTGCACTCAATATTACTCTTTATTGAATCCAAGCTCTACCGCGAGGAAGTTAATACAGGTATTGTTATTATAGGCGTTATCCATAACAAACCAGCCAATTCGACTACCAAGATTATACTCAGCAATGGTATTACCAATAACGTCATAGTAGTTATAGCCGCTATATAGGCCAAGCTGCTCCAGTAAAGCAAGCATAAAGTCTCAAATCTGGCCTTAATGGTCCAAATAGTAAACGTAGATACTAGTAAGAGCCTTCTTCTTATCACGCGTTATCCAGCCATTAAATAATATATAAAATCTTGTCATTAATCGCGCCAGTTCTTCCGTCACCACACCTTTATTACCATTATATTTAGCGAGAACTTAACTGTAAATTAACTTATAGTTTTAGTAGAGATCAAGCTCAGCGTCTTTATTTACGGCCGTAATTAGGGCTCAAAATTCAGGTCGCTCAACTTCTCATAGAGGGTGGTTTCCGGCGGCGATCCATAGTATAACTACTTATTTAAAGATATCGGAGTCATAGGACTTAATAAGCTCATTAGCAACTGCTTATAATATATAGTAGGTTCATTAAATCTACTCTAGAATAGTTAAAGCCTTCCGCTTTTAAGACATTATATAATTAATAGGACCATAAGAATCAACCCAGTAGCCATCTATATCCTTAGCAAGGTGTCCTACTGTAGAAGTAGTAGCTCTACTAGTTTTATATAGGGTCACCTTAATCTTATACAGATGGCAATATTTATATAAGAAAACGGTTGTTTTCTTACCAAATCTTTGCTAGAGCCGCCAGCCATAGTCCCATATAAAGCTCGGAGTTCTAAAGAGGTCTTAATAAGGCCATTAATATCTCTCTACACGGTCCCAATTAAGGCCTTCGTATTTGTCCTAGAGGGGGGTTAATTCTAATAAGGTATCGGAACCTTTGTAGGCTTCACTAGGCGCGATTACAGGCATATTCTCTGCCAAATCAACAGGGCTAGCCTCAGTAGGTTAGGAAGACATAATATAGGCAGTATAGCAATAGGAATTAGTAAGTAAAAGAGGAGATTTTAGAGGGTTAAGTTAGAAAGACGTGTTTAGATATTTATTTTCAGCGCGTATATTATATCATAATTATAGTATATTTTAGAACTGTCTAAAACTCAACCACTAAGAACCTCCCCTTGACCAAAAACAATACCTATATCTTATATATCAAACGAGCAAACCAACTCAATCAAACGGGACGATATAAGGCTTGATTAACTACTAAAATTAGACCTTTAGGCTTAATTGGTTATTTAATTACAAAGCAAACAAGTAAACAAACTAGCAAACGGGGTTTATTTATTAGCAAGTCTAAATATAAGGCTCAAATGCTTCATTAAACCCTTCCACTCGTCAAGTAACTAGTTGTAAAGTAATTAGTTTGTGTTCTGAATTTCTTGGCGTTCGCTGCTCTTTAGGCCGTGGGCCTTACGCAGATGCCTCTTTAAATTATCCTTACGAGAGGCTCCTGTGAACGTACATCCAGGCGATTTGCAGTAAAATTTCGGCTCAATACCTCGATGTTTTGATCTGTGCCGATCAAGGTCGGGCTTTCGCCCAAATGCTTGGGGGCATTTATCGCAGCGGTACTGTCGACCTAAATCAGGTTGTCTTACCCCAACTCAGCTACTTACTTATTGACTCGGTCACCGACTCGGTCATCAACTCGGTCATCGACTCGGTCACCTACCCCAAGTTCCATTGACTCCCCCTACCCCCCTTGTCTTTCCTTTCCTACACCTTTCCTACATGTATATATAGAGGTCTTAGAACCGCATTTCAATAGACAGAGTCCTCATTCAATTCCTATAATCGGTGCACGGATATCCGGTTAACAGTTATAAGCCCGGGTTGCTTACCGTATTGCCCCTATTTAACTGATTGATTTGATTGAGCTATTTAATTAATTCTACCCCTCATTAAATTGCTGTTTATTATTAAATCCTTCATCCTTTCTACAAGCACCTTTTTAATATGACTTCTTAACCTACCCAGACCATCACTACAATGGTGATATTATTAAGTCAAGCTAACTAGGACGAATGGATTGACCTTATTAGGCTTCAAGCTCGAACAGGAGACGTATAGAAATACGTCAACCCCTTAACCAAAAAGGATGCGTTGCCCCAACTAACTAAACCAGCCTTTCCTAGGCCTTAAGATGTGAAGGCAGGAATAACCTCCTATGCAACTCTCTCTAAGGACAAAAAGGACGAGCTTTAAATTCTCCGTAAGAGACATAAGATAGTAGAGAAGGAATATAGGAAGAAAAAGACAGCTTTGACCTCTCTACAAAGCTATATTACTGGTGTAGTGACCAGGAACCTTAATACCTATATACTGGGTATTAACTTAGTATATAACACCCTGGTGGCTCTTAAGGAGAGAGTTGCCCCTATAGATATAGCACGTCAGCTCTACCTATCCATTTAATACGCCAAGGTTAAAAAGGGCCCAAAGAACCAGAACTTCGAGGCCTGGCTATAGCAGTGGGAGAAGACATATAATAACTATAAAAAGATTAAGCTGCTAGATGTAGAAGGCGACTAAGCAATTAGAGACTTTCTAATAGCAATAGAGCCAGTATTACTAAATTAGGCCTTAACGTAGAGGGTTAAATTTAATAAACACGACTAGGCTAAAGACCACGTGTTATCTATATCTTAATTAGTTAAAATCTATTGGAACTATTAAAGATTAGAGACTGCCTAGTAGAAGAATAGAGCTCAATTCAGTGCCAATGTAGTGAGCTTTTAGGGCAAGCCAATTGATGAGGCTCCTAAGGACGAGGCTCCTAAGAACAAAGCCCCTACTACTACCCCTTCTAGGACGGTACAGAAGAAAGATACCCTAACATACTACTGCGGAGCTGTTTACTGGTTCCAAGATTGTCCTTATATTAACGAGTCGGTTTGATTAAAGGACTAGAAATTAGACAAAGCTACGGCCAAAAAGGTTAAGGAAAAGATTGCTAACGCCTTAGATTAGACTAAGTCAAAAATTGAGAAGATAAGGTAGTAGGCTTTAGGCAAGGAAGCTCTAGAAAAGGAAGCTATATAGAGCCTAGATTAAGATTAAAAGGACAACCTTGGTACCTTTGCTGTACATTAAATAGGTGCTTATAAAGCAGGCACTAACTACAAGCTGTGTAATAGCGTAATTCTTAATAGCGGAACTACTATATACATTATTAACAATTAATTAAGATTCGTCAACAAGCTCTAACTAAGTAGTGACTTTATATATACCGGAACGGGTATAGATCCAATTAAGGGTGTAGGGACGGCAGTAATTATTATCCAGATGCTATTAGGTCCTAGGGAGCTCTTCCTAGCTAATGCAGTATATATACCAGCCTTTTATATAAATTTAGCCTACCTGAAGATGTTTAATAAGAAGAATATATGGTAGGACAATAAAAAGAACCTACTGTATTACAAGAACAATTACAAGACATTTACTTTTTGTGAGAGCTATTATAACCAATTAACGCTTAAGTATAATAAGCCATAACCAAGGACCCTAAGCAAGGCCTTATTTGTAATCTAATTGCGAGACCCCCTTCCTAATTAGGAAGTATTAGGCAAACTCTAGTATAAGAGACTGGGCCATACAGGACCTAACGCGATTAAGTATTTACCCTAGGAAGCAGGTGGTACGAAACTTTAAGGTCTAGCAATGATTGACTATAAGACCTATACAGTTAGTAAGGCTTACAAAATTGTATTAAGAAGAACACCTACTAGTAAGGCAACTAGGCCCTTCTACTAAGTGTATATTGACTTATTTCTAGAGATTGTGGCGTATAACAATTATATCTGGATAATACATTTCTATAATAAATATCTGCGTATAAATAAGGTAGAGACCTTCGCCTATAAGTTATTAATAATATAAGCAATTATACAATATTCAAATAAGGTGGAGCGTTAATATAACCTTAAGATTGCAGTAATTTAAATTAATAGCGAAACATCCCTAGGTAATAAATTCGACGCTTAGAGGACTTAAAAAGGAATATTACTAGAGAAATCGGCCCTATATATAAAGTCTTAGAACAGTTCTGCTAAATGTTCTAGGGGGGTAATTATTATTAAGTCTTATTATATGCGAATTAAAGCTTAACTACCAGAAGAGCTATAGCCAGAAATTACTAGAGCTGTAGTGTATTTAATTAATTAGACACCAAATGCCTAGCTTAGCTGGATAATACCTTTTAAGAAGCTTTAGTCAGCACTAGGGTTCTCGCTATTAAAGCCAAATATAGCTCACCTATAAATATATAGCTGTAGAGCTTACCCGCTTAAATACAATATTCTATATATACAAAAGCTTAAGCTAAGGGCTTATATTGGATACCTAGTTGGGTACCAGTCAACGAATATCTATAGGGTGTATATACCTAGTAAAAAGAAGGTGATTTAAATAAGAGACGTGACGTTTAATAAGCAACTACTCTATAATAACAGTTAGCTAGATCTTGTAGGTCTACTCCAAAAACGCGCTAATTAAATTTTGGATATAATCAATATGTTAAATAGCAATAGGACGCTTTAGGAAGAGCTTGACAAGATATTAGACAAGACGTCAGATAAGGAAGACAAGGTAGATAGTAGTAGAAGTTAATAGGTAGATGCTGATGAAAATCAAGATAATGACGTAATTAGCCCTTAAGCCTTAAAGGATAACTCTATACCCGGCCTCCCTACCCTAGCTAAGACGCTAGAGCCTTAATTAAATACTATAAATATAGAGCCGTCAAGTTCCTTAATCAATTAAAGACCCTAATTTAAACTTATTCCTAAAGAAGAAGCCTGTCCAAGACAGGAGATTATAGGCGATATAGGCAATGTTAATATTATAAAAGGCAGAAGAACTAGGAAGCTCTTAATACGTTAAGTAGCTTACCTAACAGATATTAAGCAATCAGATACCCTTCCTGCCCTCTATAGAGCTTTTACTACTAGAATTAAATATAACTAAAAGCAATTATACTATAATAAGCTTCTACCGCCACTACGCAGCTAAAAGGAGCTTTAAGCTTACCTGTATAAAGATAGCTTTACGGAAGCCGCTAATAAGGAATATAATAATCTTGAGCAGTAAGGGACATTTAAGTCCATTAAACGGACATTATTGCTTAAAGTTATACCCGTCACCTAGGTGTTTACTTATAAGTTTAACACTAATAGATATCTTATTAAATTTAAAGCCCATCTTTGTGTGTAAGGTAACTTATAATAACTTAGTAAAAAGGACATATATACAGCAACCCTTACAGCTAAAATATTTAGAGCTATAATGGCAATTGTTACTACATTTAATTTAGAGACTTGGCAGTGTAACGCAGTTAACGCCTTCGCCAACAGCCTTATTAATAAGATAGTCTATATTAAGTTTCCAGATAGCTTTTAATAGAAGGGCAGATGTCTACTCCTTTAAAGAGCCTTATACGGCCTCTAATAATTACTACTACTTTAGCTTAATAAGTTCTTAACTATACTAATATCCCTAGGTCTAACGGCAGTTAATAGAGAATTATATCTATTTCACAACAACTAGCTAATTGTGTTCTTTTATATTAACAACATTATAGCAGTCTGCCGCATAGAAGACTTACCAAAGCTTTAACTTTTTAAGGAATAGCTGACGATAAAGTATAAGATTAAGAACCTAGGAGAACTGACCTAGTTCTTAGGAATTAGAGTTCTTTATAATTGACCTTAATAGAAGCTTTGGCTTTGCTAGGATTCCTATATTAATAAGATCGCCAGTACCTTTTATCTAAAAGACTTTTGTCTAGTATATACACTAATAAGTACGGAAGATCTCTTACCTAATCCAGAACAGGCCTTTAAGTAGCAGGTCTATATGTATCAAAGGAAGATCAGATTGCTACTTTACGCCACTTACATTACACGACCTAACGCCGCTCAAGCCTTGAGCAAGCTCTTAGAATTCCTTCGCAATCTATTGCCTCTGCACAAAGCTGCAGTCAATCGAGCGATTACGTACCTATATTAAAAGAAAACCCTTGCGATTGAATACTCAAGCAGGAATATTGGAAGTCAGATCATCATCCAAGCAAGCAACGCTGTATTTGGCGATGATCCTATTAGTTAAAAGAGCACCAAAGGCTTTATATTTTTACTATTTAGAGGAGCAGTTAACTGGCGCTCTACCAAGTAGAAGACTATTACAATATTAAGCACTAAAGCTGAGCTTAAGGCTCTATTAAACGCAGCTATAGAATCAATTTGGTAGCAGCGCTTCTTTTAGGATCTGCGACTCCACACGGATAAGGAGCATACAATTAACTGCAACAACCAGCAGACGATTTAACTGCTCACCAAAAATGGACCTTAATTAAACATAAAGCTTCGTTACGTAGATATCCACCAGCACTGGCTTCGCCAAGAAGTTTAGAAAGGCTCAATTATAATTAAGTGGGTTCCTACTACTGATATAACGGCTAACGGTCTCACGAAGGCCCTATTAAGGCAGAAGTATAAAAGCTTTATTTAATAACTAAATCTAATTGATATCAAGACCCTATTATAGTTGGATTTAAGTATACTGTTTAACCTATTTACACGATTTCCTTATTAAGTTCTGTTTTTGAATGGTTTCTATTTGGTTTAACACTATAGATATTTCCTATTTAGGTATATCCAGCTGATCACCACCCAGTCAATCAGCTAGGGGGGTGTGTCGACCTAAATCAGGTTGTCTTACCCCAACTCAGCTACTTACTTATTGACTCAGTCACCGACTCGGTCATCGACTCGGTCATCGACTCGGTCACCTACCCCAAGTTCCATTAACTCCCCCTACCCCCCTTGTCTTTCCTTTCCTACACCTTTCCTACATGTATATATAGAGGTCTTAGAACCGCATTTCAATAGACAGAGTCCTCATTCAATTCCTATGATCGGTGCACGGATATTCGGTCGACAGGTACGGTCGACGGTGGGTATTATAATGTCGGCTACGGTAAAAAGAGCATTAGTTTATTAGCTTTTCCAGCGTAGTATTGGTGAATTACTTCAGTGTTCCTCGTGTAGGGAAGGTTTTGTTGCAGAGTTCGCACTCGTGAAGCCCTTCCATATTCGACTACGAAGTGATTTTTTGCACGTGTTCAAGCAAGCAGGAGTCAATCTAAATATTACATATAAAAGTCAATAGCCTGCTCTTCCTGGATAATTTATTTTGGCAATTCCATTTTGACTTTGGTACAGTGAACCTCGCATATGTCCATGCTGATGAATAGTTGGTTCTTTCATTAGGTTGTCTATAAGCCATGCCAATGCTAACCTCTCACCGGAAGCTGTGCGTTTCGACGGTGCCCCGCACCTCTCGACCCACCCGATTAGTCGAGAATTACGCCCTGTAGATGAAGTGGCAGGGATGAAAGCTTATGCAGGTTAACCCAAATATTTAGAAGAGTATTCCCACCTCCCCTTCGAAAGACGTTTGGTGGTTAAAACACGACTCCCGAAAAATTTCTCTGCTTCTCTAGCCCTTGAAATTTCACCGATTCGACACTTTCGGAGCCCTCCTGACGCCCTCCTGACGCCCTCTCGACGCCCTCCAACGCCCTCCCAACGCCCTTCGTGCGTTCTTCTGACGTGTCATCTCACTGCACGATGTCAAATACGATGAACGAGGATTTCGCACGGCTATTTACGGAACCTGATATTACGTAGGAGTTTTTTTTTTACTGCGCTAACGCAAGGACGCCTCAGTGGGATTCAGGATAGGATCAGACAATTTCCCCAGATCGGCAATAGCTATCAGCTCGCTACTGCAAATGGGAGCCAGCTTAGCCACACCCTCTTCCCACCTTCCCAGGCCCATGATAGCTATCAGCTTGCTACTATAAACGGAAGCCAGCCTGACCCTACCTTCTTTCAACCTCCCCAGGTCCATAGCAATAATCAACTCTCTGATGCAAATGGAACCCAGCTCAATCCCACTCTCTTCCCACCCCTCCAAGTCTATAATGGCTCTCAGTTTGCCGCTACAAATGAAGGCCGGGCTAACCCGACCTTCTTCTTACCTCCTCAGGCCTGTAGCAGCTCTCAGTTCACTGCTACAAATGAAAACCAGTTTAGCCAAACCTTCTTACCTCTCCAGGCCTATAATGGCTTTCAGTTTGCCGCTACAAATGAAGGCCAGTCTAACCCGACTTTCTTACCTCCTCAGGCCTGTAGCAGCTCTCAGTTCACTGCTACAAATGAAAGCCAGTTCAACCAAACCTTCTTACCTTCCCAGGTTTATAATGGCTCTCAGTTTGCTGCTGCAAATGAAGGCCAGTCCAACCCGACCTTCTTCTCACCTCCTAAGGCTCATTATGCCTCTCAGCTCCCTGCCGTGATGCTAGACCGAAATGTAGGGTATGTTGCATAACGAAAATTTTTTATACCCCTTTTAGTTTTGACATATCAAATTCACCCGCAAGCGTTCGTTGCATTAAAAAACGTAATCGTCGCTTTTACATGGGTTTTTTTGAGATAGATACCCCTTTAGACTCTTGGACTTGGCTAACCAATCCTATATCAAACAGCCCGTCTACTGCTATCACTACCAGTGGTAACACTACGGCCGCAAGTCCTAGAAAGCAAGCAAGCCGCTTTATATGCAACTATGGTGGTTGCCACAAAAGCTTCGGTCGCCGTTATGACCTCCAGCGCCATCATGAAGTACATTCACCCTTACATGCCTATTGGTGCCGTGCTCAAGGTTGTAAGAGAAATGAGGCGGCCATCGGCGCGAAGCCTTTCCCGCGCAAGGACAAGAGGGATGAACATGAGCGGAAGGTCCATCCGGGTACAACTCAATAGTTTTACGAAGAGCAAGATTCCGGAGCAAGGCGAAGATGATTAGAAGCGAGGGATGCTCTAAGCAACGAGGGACAGGGCAGATGGAGGAGGTGGAGCATAGTAAGAGTACACTAGGAAATTTGAGGGCTTTTGGGGACTATGCGTATAGAGCATGAAGGGGTATTTTGTTGAAAGGATAGAATGGACCATTCAGCCAAATTGGATTGTTATATGTTTCGCTTTCTTCGCTGTTTTACTCACACTCTCTAAGCCACATAGCTATTTTCTTAGATCTAGTACGACTTATCCAATATAGTTCCACGATTTACTCTCATACATATTACTTGCCCGATTTCCTTTCATACAAGCATTGTTCTGATGGGTCTCTTGTAAAAGGCTATGAAGACTATGGTAATAGTATTGCCGGGTGGATAATACGGCAGGTGGTCGGACTATTCAGCCTCCTTTCGCAGTTGAATGTCATGATCTACAGAAACCGAGTTGAAGATAAATGCATTAAATCATGCGATAATTACTGATGAAACCAGCTAGTAGTTTTATAGAAAACGAGAGTATATAGAAGTGGAAAAGAACGTGCGCGAAGTTGTAAAGAGAGCGGAATGAGCCACAAGTGCCAGAGCATCCAGACGCTAACCGCCATAGTCAACGTTGTGTTAGTGATGAAGATTAAGGGTAAGTATGAAGAAGCCGAAGTAATATATCGACAATCATTGAAAGGCTGGGAGAGGGGGGCTTAGGTCAGAAGCCTTCAACTGGTCTTGTTCCGTCAAAGTTTGAGAGTGCCTAATCACGAATATACCCACAGCATAACCCCGTGACAATATCTCATATTAGAGATGTAAACCTTATAACCGGTGCTACCTTTTACCAACAGCCCGTGTTTATACAGACCCTTCCCGTAACTCGTGTTACTTCTAAGTGTTAGCTAGTAATATGCAGCTGGGAGAGCGTTGTTCCATGAAAAGCGTGCCCCCGGCTAACTATAATTTGGTTCTGCTACTTTTGTTAAGGTTACTAGGAGAGGCCGCCAAAGTCTACCAACTACCAGTAGTATTCCACGGAAAATTTGTGGGTTTAAATTGAAGTAAGAAAGAGATGATTTTCCTGCTCCCGAAAAATTAGCCACCTATATCCCGCTCTTCCGGCTGACTGACTCTTACACCACTGACGTTATCATCTTAAAATTTTTTGTATGTTCCTTCAAAACCATATAGAAATGCCTTCGTGGCCCCCGAGAGATGCAAGCACCTTATTTCATATGTGTTTAGATGGATAAACAAGAGTTGGAGCGGCTGGCGTCGGATAATCCGGCCAAGACCGTTCCCGCTAGCCAGACAGTTTCTCGTGGAAAATTACAACGCCAGGTGTCCCACCGTCAAGCCATCAAGTCCTCAAACCCTTCCGGCGAGCAAGGGACAGTTATTGAAAAACCGCCGCAGCAGCTAACAAAGTACGACGTGGGATGGCGGCGGGTTGTACGCAATTTCAGTCCGTCATGGTTCTCGGTCACGATGGGCACCGGAATTGTGTCAATTCTTCTCATCGCTATTCCTTTCAAATCCCGCTGGCTCTACTGGATTTCGGTTTTCTTTTTCGTCCTGAATACGCTACTTTTCTCTGTCGCTTTCCTTACTTCAGTGCTCCGCTACACCTTGTACCCGGAAATCTGGTCCGTCATGATTGCAGATGAAACCAACTCACTCTTCCTTGGTACAATCCCTATAGGCTTTGCCACGCTGGTGGAATGTTGGATCTTCCTTTGTGTCCCTTCCTGGGAGGCGTGGTCAATCACCTTCGCCTGGACTTGTTGGATGATTGACTGTGTCGTAGCAGCTGCTGTAACAGTTTCGCTCACCGTTCTGCTTATATCGAAATCGCATCAACAACCCCTTCACCATATCACAGCAGCTCAGCTTCTCCAAATTGCAGCTACGGTCGTCGCAGCAGGTACTGGCGCTGAAGTTGCTGAGGTGCTTCAGAATCCTGACCACGCTTTGGGAACACTGATTGCATCTTACGTGATGTGGGGCATGGCTACTCCTTTGGCAATGGCGGTGCTGGTCATGTACTACCAACGCCTTGCGCTCCATAAATTGCCCCCACGCGAAGTAGTGGTGTCGTCCTTCCTTCCCCTTGGGCCTCTTGGCATGGGTGGCTACACAATCATGTATCTCGGCAAGGTTTCTCGGGAGGTGTTCCCGCGTGTAGAATTCTTTCATAACCTCGTCATCGCAGGCGACGTTGTGTACATCCTTGGGGTCTTTGTCGCGCTAATCATGTGGGGTTTTGGACTAATGTGGCTCGCATTTGCGCTTGCTACAATTTACAAATCTCGGCCGTTCCCATTCAACATGGGCTGGTGGGGATTTACATTTCCATTGGGCGTTTTTGCGGTGAGCACGATTGAGTTTGGAGTAGAGATGCCCAGCTTGTTCTTCAGGGTCTTAGGAACGATTTTCAGTGTGGCGGTCATAATATTGTGGATGGTCATTGCTGTGGGCACTGCCAAAGGTGCGTGGAATGGGAGGCTCTTTTATTCACCATGTTTAGCAAATTTGAAGAAAGAAGAGAGACAACCAAAAGGAGTAGAGGATAAAGAAAAGGGGGCGTCGAAGTGAGATAGAATATTTTAGCTCAGAGATTCAGAAACCAGAAAGAGAATGGCCATGAGAAGAGTAAGATTCTGCAGTAGTCCAACTTCGCAAAGCTGTATGGTATACTATACAAGAATGCTCAAATCATGAAATTCGGTTTCATACCAACAAGGCAGTTGCCTTACACCCAATTTTTATTAGAAATCGCATTAAACGCCTCGTCAACCCAACCCGGTTATACCATATCCCTCGGTTCTTGTGCAGGCCTGCTAGGAGAAGGATCTCTCGAGTCCCTACCCTCGACGCCCAGATACCCTGTTTTGTATTCGCCGTATCCATATCCAGCCAAGGGTTGGTCTGGTCCCTCCCCATATCCATGAACTACTCCATACTGCCGAGTTCCAACAGCTATATCATGATGCGCTTGAGGCACGGGAGAGGCACTTCCTGGCCGCCTGCGCTAGGTGAGTGGTTCACGAGACATGTCGTCCAGTTCGCTCGTTCTCTGTCGCTTCGGCGTAGGACCGTCGAAACCATTAGGTGAGCTATTTGCGACGAGGAGATGGAATGCTAAGATGACGCCGTGGACAATGTCGGTAAGGTTCAGGGCATCAAAGATGGCGCGCCAGGTCGGCAACCAGTATGTCTCTGGACGGTTATCGGTGTGGTATTCGCGGGAGCGGAACGCGAAGTGGAACGCGAAGTAGAATGTCATAGCTTCGATGCTAGTGAGCGTCATGGGAACGCCGTAGTAGATGTCATCGTATGCCATTGTCTTTGAGAATTCGAAAATCTTGCCGTTGAGAAATCCGAAGATGACTTCTTGGAGAAATTGGAAGATAACAATTCCCTTAAAGGCTATGAGCTTAGCAAGTGGGTGATGCTTTGGGTTGATGTCCTTCAAGCGAGCATAGAATTTAATTACTGCACCACTAATAATGAATATATCGATCAAAAAAAGCCAGGTTCAATCTGTTAGCATGATGATTTTAGACCAGGTGTAACGAAACCTACCTGTATATGCGCGTATTTAGGACTAAGTGAAGTAGCACAATATACACTAGCTGCTTGCGTTGCAATTTCGATGATGCAAGACCACAAGTCTGGAGTATTTTTGTGAAGGACTAATAGTCCATAGCAGTCGGAATGGGGAAGTCGACAGGGAGCTAAAAAAAATCGTTATAAACGAAAATACTGAACTTCAGCACAGTCTGAAGTCCTTGATGGGAAAATTTAACGCGGAGAGTAGTGTTTCGTACACGTGGAGGGACGTGGAGTGTAATGGCCAAACTCCTTCATAGCTTAGTTATGAAGTCAGTGGCCCTAGTCCTTCCAGCATGGTTAGGCTATAGTGGAGTATCGTGCAAAAGCGCAGCAAAGGGTCCATAGCTGATCCTGTTGATCCTTCTCTCCCAACTGGCTTATCTGGGATGGTTAAGCCTTTGACAAGGCGAGAAGCGTTTTCTAAGCCGATGGAATTGCGCATGAACTTCTCCAAATAGCAGGGCTAGGGACTTTCCGAGCGTGGCACAGCCAAATCCTGGAGATGGTCTGTAGGCTGATCCCGGAACCAACATTGGGGGCGGTAAAGAGCCAGCTGCTATACCTAATAGAGGAACCTGTGCGAGGCCAATCAAAGTCCACTAATAAACAAGCTTCTGGTGCGCATATCCACAAAATGCTTAGTGGAGAAGGGGAATTGCCTTGACCGCACGGACTTCGGCGTCGCCAGCTTCCCTGTCCATATGAGCTAAGATTACGCTCGCCCTTCTGCAGGAAGGAGAACCACCTAACGAGCTTCGGGAAACGTGCTGCCAGGCCAGGAATAGTGCCTATCTGTCTGTGACAGCATGCTGCGAACACATATGCCCCTCACCGGTCGCTGTTCATCGTCACGCATTCCGGTCCACTCCAGTTGCTGATTTCGACTTTTAACTTTCAATTTCGCCCGACTGCTTAGTTATATCCTCCGCGCACCCTCAGGACGCCGTTGTCACCTCTACACGAAGCACAATGATAATAACTGCTCGGTATGTGTACAAGAAGTACAAGAAGCACAAGCAGACAAAAGAAGCAGCTCTTGCGAACGACTCCGCGAATCATGATCAAGTCGTTCAAGGCACAATGGATGAAATCGCAAACACGCCGGCCGAGGAACTGTGTGTGGACACAGCATCCCCTTCAGATCCACCGCCAGGATACTCAAGTCTTGATAAAACTTCGCATTCCTCTCCAGCATTGAATCCAGGGCTTAATGAGAATACTGCTTTTTGGCCGCACCCTCATCAGCCTCAGATTTCCGCTGTTCCATCTACCTCTCCATCACCTATGTCCCCGATACCTATGTCTCCAGCAGGCCTATCCCAGCAGCCGCCGACAGAGATCGAGGTGCGCGGAAAGTGGATATGGATACCCGAAACCAATCCAGCACCGAATGTCTCGGAAAGTAAATCTCAGTATAATCCACATGATCAAGGCCTAGTGATTGCGGAGCTGCCAGCTTGTGGTACACCAAAAGAGATGGCCGTCACATCCACATCACCTAACGAGGAAGACGAACTTGATGGCATTCCTGAACTTGATGGAACACTCGTTACGGATAAACAAAAGATCAACTAGCTTTCTTTGAAGCCGTGCAAGCGTGTAAGGTCGCAGTGATATATGGAAGCGTTGAAATCGCTGACCGCGTAAAGACACGATCCATTACTTGCTACAAGAGTTACTGCGCGAACGTAGTATTGTACAGTATACAGCGTTGGTCGTCTTTGATAAGAGATCTGCCCTCCGGGACGACCTCCTAAGGTGACCAGCCAACAAGCATCGAATACTTCATGTGGCGTTAAGCAAGAAATCACAGGTTGCAGTGGGAAATATAGCAAAGACGTTTTTTAATTTACACAAATTGGTATTGGAGATATACAACGTAGCGAATTGGGCCAAGTAAGTTGTCAGGCTAACGTGCTGAAAGCAATTTTTTGCGGTCGTTTCGAAGTCGGGGCCCGAATTCAAGCCCGTTCGGCTCAATTGTATCTTACATCCATAATATAACCTTCCCACAAGACCTCACTACTTTGCCGCTAAGTACCACTTGACGTCGCAGACGCAGCACCAAACGTAAAACTCTGAGCTGCATCCGCGGTGTTGCAAGCCGCTTGGTCGAGCTCCTGGCCATTGGCGATGGTCATACAGGTGCCTGGCGCATTGAGAGGCGTCAATGACAGTAGCCCAGCGGAACCATTGAAAGAAAAGAGCTGGGAATTCGTTACTGTTCCGCTGCCGTCCGCGCGACCACCGCAGGAAAAGAGAATCACTTGGTTTCCAGCAGCGCGACGGGGGTCGAAGTTTAAGCAGGCTTGTGTCTAGGAAAATTAGAAAAGCTCGCTATACCCTTTGAGAATGTGATTTGAGAACTGTAAAGGGAGATTGCTCAGCATACCAATGTACTGACAACCAGCATTGTCCCAGGCTGATCATCGTGCTTCCCACTGGTAATGACATCCCAGCCCTGACCAGGGCTTCCATTGCAAGTTGTCACTTGTACGGGAGTCAAGTTCGCGCGGAAGTCTCCAGATAACTCATCTACGAATAAACATTGGCCGCTTGATGTTATGATGGGGACTGATGAAAACGCCCGAGTGGCAGTATCATCTCGTTTGTGGGCCTCCGCGAAGGCTGTTGGATCGAGCTGCGTTACGTTTCGTTTCTCAAGGTTGGCAATGGTTGGAATTGCAAAAGATGAAGCCGATAATGCTAGGATAGCTAACAGCAATGTGCGCGGAACCATGGTCCTCCTAGTCATTAAAAATTCTGAGACGATGCAAGACGCTGGATAGAAATAAGTATAAGATACTGCGCTGCAGGGAAATTTTAAATCTATGAGTGGATGGAGGAACCAGGGAATGACTGAAGAAACGGGACGGTTAAGGAAAAGACATCGAATAAAAACTTGGGGAAAGAGAAAAAGGCGATCAACACCGTTGCCAAGTCATATCTCCAAAAAGCAGAGCAAAAAAGGACTTTATACTCAATTTCCAAAATAAACTTAGCGCTGGATCTATGGCGTTACGTCAAACAACTAAAGACTGTGGTGGAGTTGTTTTAATGTAGACAATGGCATTCCGCGCAACGCCAAGAACATCTCAAGATTTGGCTCGGAGGATTACCAGGAATATTTGTTGTATTCGTTTCGAAATCCTAGATCCAGTACGGTCAAGTGATTGTCGTTGAACCCTCGGTTCGTTCAGCGCCTCTCAATTGCTTAGGCGCCTGCTCGTCCGGCCCCCTGAAACGGGAACGGTTTGGCCCCTTGCCCCCACGACTGGCATCGCAGCGCTATATACAAATAGCTAGATCCGAAAGGATCTCTTAAGGGTACTTTTAAAATTTGTTTTTGCTGCCTATGTAGGAGGTGAGCTTACTAGTCTTACGAGGGCATACTCGTCGTTGCATCAGCTCCACTTGCCAAATGTAGCTTAGCGAAAATTTACGGTTGGATCTCCCAACCACACCACCAACAAGCACATTAGCAACCAGTGTTTACCTAAGTCAAGTCCATTCCCATCGCTGTGAAATATGCTTGAGGGTATGATAGGGGTAGGAGGCCAGTCTAAAGCATGCGAATTATGTCGCCGGCGGTATCAAATGCGGACAGTGACATCACTGCAAGGAAGTCACGTTCCTGTCTTTGAGTGGGCACTAGCTAACTATATGTGGGAACGGCTGTAGATGAGAAGCGCCCAAGTTGTTTGGGATTTATCAAAAGAAAGCTCAGCTGCAGAGGATATCATGAGATGATGTTTCCAATTCAGTGGCCATACGAGTACCAGTTAACCTTTGTCTCCATCACAACATCCAAACTCACCTGCGAAAACCAACGAAACTCCTCGCAATCCTTCTGTCACAACACAACGCAATGCATCCCCTCTAGGCTGGCCTTCGTTAGGAGTCTTGTCTTCCGTTCCGCCTGGCGTTATCCCGTCGTCCTTTCGGGTCAATATCTATGTGTCGTACACGATGGCAAATTTACTAAGCGGAATCAGCTATAACGGAGATCAGCCGGTGAAGTCAGAAATTTTCGAGCAGCAGCCTTTAGCCGAACGTTGCTTCTTATCACTTGCAACAACATATTTCGGAAGCCAGCACAGGCAGAGTAGTATTACTCGAAGAGGTCTCCAGCTATATGGTCTCGCACTAAAAGATCTAAACAAGGCATTGAGTAACCCATCTCAGTATAGATCTCTGGATCTTCTTAATTCAGAGGTGACTATGGCTTTATTTGGGGTAGGTATGCGCTAATAAACTCCTCGACGAGCTCGAGCCTGAATACCAATTTTCTTTTGGGGCTCGTGTTAGGGCCAAGGTTATGGCTATACGGGTACGAAGCAATATGACACATTTAGCGGTCTTACTGCTCAGTCTCTAAGCTAGAGTGAGGGCTGAGTCGTAGTTGTTAAATTACTTTGCAGTTGTATGCGCGGTTAAGCCATTGTGAAACTATGTTAGTGTAAACGTCCAGCGGCCTGAGCCACCTGCGCCACCATCCCAAATTACGTCTCATTCAATTAATAAAGGTTTTCTTCCATCTCGCAGCTGAGCCAGAAGTAAGCAGACTGATAACGCCAATATTTTTAGGAAGTAAGCCAAGAAAAAGCTTCGTAAACACTGAGTGAGTGTCTGGGCTTCAGTTTATTAGAGATACGAATCCGAGTGCTCTGTTTTCCATCCACTCGGGCCCCCATTAAGCTTACGTGCAGTCATCGCAAAGGGTAGATCTCGGCGCTACTCCCACAAGCTTCTTCTCGAAGCCTACACTACAGCCACAATCTCGCCTTGGCCTTGGCCTTCGTCTCTTGTATAAAATAAAACTAATTATGGCAACAGGAGGCGGCTCGTCAAAAGCAACAAGACACTCTAACGGAACTCCCCAACTAAGCTGCGAATTGTGCCGCGAACGCAAGGTCAAATGCGACAAACTCAGTCCCTGTACCAATTGCAGCAAAGCAGGAGTAGCTTGTATACCCGTTCGTCGCAAGAGATTGCCCAGAGGTTGACACGTATACAATCCTTACTTTGAAAATGACTTGAGAGATCGAATTGGAAGGCTAGAAGCGCTAATATCTAATTTGGACTCTACTGGTGCTTTGCCGACATCATCCTCCATCTAATTATCAGAACAGGAAGGACACCATTTAAGCACACTGCCGAAATGCAAATCTTGCTAATTCTTGGCTGACAGGTTTCTAGTGCCGACGAATTATCATGTATTAAGGTCAGAGCAAGTCCAGGGAGCGGAAGCCCATTGACTCCCACCTGGCATAAGACGCCAAAGGAAACCGGTGCGGGAATGTACATGGCCAAACATTATTGGGGAGACCTTGTTGAAGAGGTAAATACCGCGCCATGGTTTAAATGGCCTCATGCTAAACATTTGGCATAGACACCTAATATGAGGTAGATTCATGGGCCGCGCGGTATCATAGATTAGCCAGCTGATGGCGACGAAAACCATGATAGCAAACCGCGCAGTGGTCAGCATCCACACCACAGCATCAGTAGCAGCATTATTGGAATCGGTGCCAGTCATACTGGGGCGATGAGATTCTTTGTTTCTGGATTCCTAGTATTTCGGCCTGTGTCTACAACTTGCCGCTGGCTTTGCCAGGTCCATCTCCGCTAAAAACATCCAATCATAAAGGCATTACATGGTCCACCATTAAGCCGGTTCATGTTGGACGGTAAGTCATACTTGGGATGCGAAGAAGGCCATTTTGCGGTCGAAGCTTTGAGTTCTGCCGTACGCTACTCATGACTGAAGAACAATGCTAATCAATGTTTCACACAAGCAAGACTGCTGTTAATGCCGACCATCGGGTAGCTTGCGAAGGGGCGTTTGAACCAGCAGGCTTCATCACAACTAAAGATATCACTATCCTACAAGCTTTTGTGCTATATCTGGTAAATAAATTGATCATCTTATAAAATCCTGCTTATCAACGATGAACTCCACGCAATGACTGACGTCTGCCTGATTTACAGAGATTGCCACTCGCACGCAGGACCAGAGCTGTGGTGTCTGGACCTTGGTATCTGTTGTTGTCAGGATTGCTCTAGCGCTTTCCCTACACATGGATGATCATATACCATCTGAATCCTTCTTCGAACAGCAGGTGCGGAAGCGTCTTTGGTACACCATCTGTTTGCTGGATCTGCAAACTTCATTTGATCAAGCCTCAGAGCCGCTTTGGCAGCACCGCCGCAAGGATAGTGTACCCACAAACCTTTTGCAGACCAAGACAAAGTACCACAGATGGGTGATATCGCACAAGCAATATCTAATCCTGCGTAGGGAACTTGGGAAAACTTTATCAACGACCTATCTTTTGATGAGATTGCTGGCCCTGGGATCGCCGGCTCGGCGTACGATAAAAATTTTGGGAACAGCATGATGTTCCCGTTATGACACAATGTAAATATAGAATTTCATGGCCAGCTTCTTTAAGGGTCAGAGTAAGGAAAGATTATATCGATTTCGCTGCCTTATCCAATAATCTGATATTTAGACTTGAAGTTGGGGAATGGAGAATCTACTTTTGGATAGACTAAGCTCATTCGCATTAGTCTTATCTCCGCGCTCAAAAAGAGTTAAATAGAAGGTATATATAAGACTGAGGGGGTTTACCAGATGTTAGTGAAAGAGGAAATAAGGCGTGGTAGGTGGCTAAAAGTATCTTAGTTCTAATCGTGGGAAGTCTTGAGATGACAAGATATTTGGGTTAAAAATATGACACTCGAATTAATACCCTTTTCCTCTCCGCAAAACGTTTTGTTATACCCCTTATTGTTCCTGTGTGTAAATTATAATTTCCAGGCTCTAATCGACGGATAATCAGAAACTTCCTTGGCTAGTCCGAAAAAAATAGGAAGAGAAGCTAGCCCGTGTAACACAACCTAATTCATCATGTGCCAGACGGTTTCCGAAATATGGCCCTACGTGAGCTATATGAACGCTTCTTTTCACTGATTATAGCGAGAAGTGAAGCTATCAGAGATTGACATGCGTTGAAAATGGTAGGAATGGTAGCTTACACTACACCTTTGCTCCCATATTGTTGTGGTGTTCATGTTAGTGAAAACGCGACAAATGAACGTCGTTGCTATGGGACGGCTGACAAAGCTTAGCGCGAAAGTCGAGCATTGACATCGCCAGTCTATGCCAGCCAACAACAATCACAAACCACACTTCCAGTGTGAGTCAAACACCATATTCGAGTTAATTTTTCCTCTTATTCACCTAATCGTGTGCTGGTGGTGGTGCTAGGTCTTCTCGATCCTCACTTGAGCCAACATGTTTTAAGCTTTCTGCTAGTAACGCCCTGACGTGTAGCAAGTCGCGTGCAAAGCTGTTCACTGTGCCCCTCCCTCTCTTAACTCTTTTACCTCATCTACAACAGGCATACGGTGCCGCTGAATATCCTTACATATGGCAGCAGTATCAATACCTCCCTCGCCTCAGGTTCTCTCCAACATGACGAGTCGACGAGTGCCTCTGGCGAACGTTCCCAACGCCACAAACTCACCCTTCCGAGCCGTCGCCGCAGCTGCTACCAAAAGACAGCGATCATATGCCAGCGACCAGCGCGAACTAACATATGGCCAGCCACCACCAGCTAAGAAGCAAATGGTTGAAGTTGACGATGCGGAAGCTCGTCGCAATGGTCTCGTCCGGAAAAATGGCTACAATCCTCCGAACGCCTTTCAAAGAAGGCTGGAAGCAGTTCGAGATACTAAGGCCCACGCAAGGCCTTTAGAGAAGACCCAAAGAGCCACAAGTGAGAACCTAGAGACCATACGACAATGGCAAAAGCATTACAGAAAGATGTTCCCACAGTTCGTTTTCTACTTCGAGAGCATTACGGAGGATGTCCGTAGCAGAGTATCAAGGCAAGCACAGCTGCTTGGTGCTGTAGGTCACTCTTCATGTTGCCTAAAGTTGTGTCTAGTATAGATACTAAGAATACTTCATACAGCGCGAAGAAAAGTTTTTCTCTAAAGCAGTAACACATGTCGTTACAACGCGTCCGATACCCCCCGAAATCGATACCTCCAGCTCTGCAGGAGCTCACGCACTCTCATCTAATACTGGCTCTCACGGCAATAATGGTCAGTCTCGGACCATTAACCCATCAGTTCTTGATCGCTCCGCAGAATCCCAAAATCAGATACAGCAGCTGAAAGGAAGATTCACATTTGAGGCTCCGTCACATAAGAGTAATAATGGCGACATTCTTTACAAAGCCAGAGAAATGGGTATGAAGATTTGGTCAGCAGAGAAACTTCAACGAATGCTGAATACCATGTTTAATACCGATACTGGGGAACAACCACCGGATGTCAGCAATACGCGTCGCCACGGTACTACTCTTGCACAGTTGAAGGCTGGACGGGAAGCCGATCTTCAACAAATGCTGCAAAATGAAAAGGTCAACGGACCGGCCGACCGAGATCTGACAGTGGCGACCCAGGAGATGGTTCAATTACGCGGATATTACATCTACATTCACGACATGGATGAGAAGACTCGACCGGTTATGGTTAGGGAGTATCCCAAAACAGCAACTAAAGAGGAGGGCAAGTGGCCGCAGTTTCGAGTTACGGGCCCTGGAAAGTGTCCATTTCTTGAGGATGCCAGTCACATGAAGCGTGTACAAGAAGAGCAACAGGAGGCTAAAGCCGAGAAAGCTTTAGCCGCAGCTCCTAGGACGTGTGCTGCTGCTTTAGAGGCTGCGAAGGACAACGGCTCAGCAAGCGTCGGTGAAAGGCGAGCGCTGGGTGAGAACAACAACTTGGCAAGACGTCCGACAAGCGCCGCCGGACAGGCAGGAAGCATCCGGAATGCGTCTAAGCCCTTAGACCCACCGAAGCTGATCCCAACCAAGAGAGGGAATCCAGATAGCATGCCGCCGCTCTTCGGAAGTGCTCAAGCCAGTATTCGGGCGCTACCTAGGTTTGCTGGCGGCGAACCGGTTGCTTCAGGAATTCAGCCATCGAACATCACCTCTGCCATCAGGTCACAGATGATTTCATCCACTGCTGCGGCTCCTGGAGCCCGAGCAGGAACAAGCAAGGAAGTACATCAGCTGAAGAGAAAAGTCCTAGAAAAGAACAGCGCACATTCAGCAAACAGTGTGCCATCATCATATATGAATGACGTTAGAGCAGCGATCAATGATTGTGGACCACAACGGGTAGCAAAACGGAAGGCCCAAGAGACTCTTGCAAATATTCACGAAGATATGGCTCTATCCGAGGAGGAGAAGAATACTCGAAAGATAGTAACCGTTCGCCGGCAGAAGACCTCAGAGAAGGAACTTAAGCCTGGCTTCTGCGAGAACTGTAGAGAGAAATTTAATGACTTTGACGAGGTACGCATCCTCCCATTGATTGTTTTATGCAGCTAACTCTGTTATAGCATATTGTATCTCGCAAACACCGCAAATTCGCTTTAACTCCAGGAAACTGGAGAGATCTAGATAACCTCCTGAGCCATCTAGTACGTCGATGACCCTGTGCAAACAGTCTTCGACCAATTTCAGACGGCTGTTTGCAATTCCAGCATAGACTTTATCCATCATATTCCGCAAGTGTCCGAACCGCTTATACACCGGCGTCCTGTTTCATATATCTTTTATTCACTTCATTTGAGCCCTCTGGCATATGGAAGCGTGTTCACGTTGCGAATACCCTACTACACTGCATTTCCATGGCAACTTGCTGCATTTTCCGAGGTGCATTATTTTCTCGTGGGTGCGTGGCTTAGCTGTTATAAGTACGTGTATGATGTTATGGGCCGCATGAGCTTTCGCTTTGCTGGTGGTACCCTACAAAGTAGCTGTAGATACCTGTTAGCCTGCTACTTGATGTTGGCGTGGCCGGGAGATGTTGAGCGAAGAACCTATCAGCTTGGAGCTGGTGGACTAAAATATGTAGTGTCTTATTATAAATATTCCAAGAGAAACAGCAGTATTTGCTAAATCTCCATATGCCCATCTGAGATAAAGGCGGGTTAGGAATTGTGATCATTCACCAAGTTGAAATTCAGCCCTACAAAGCATGACGGGAGATTATCAATTCTAGGCTCCACTTCCATTAAATCGCAGGCGAACCTCAACGTCACATCTACAACAAAAGAACATAGAAGAGTCAGTCATTACTCTAACTTCACCCCTTACTCTGCCTGTAACCTCTTTTTTTCTCTTCCTAAGAACCCTATCACAATCATGGCCTCCGCACCATCAGAAGTACAAACGCCGCCTCCCGCACCCATTTCGGACGACGAAGACACAGCCGCCGACCTTCCCCTTACGATGGCCGCATCCGTCGTCCTGACATCACTCCCGCGCGACGCAGCCAAAGCACTCGAGGGAGCAGGCGAGCTGAAGCAGGACAAGGGTATATACTTTGTGCCCTTTTCGTATTCCAGCCTTGACCTGCCTGTCTGGTGTCCGCGCCCGCTGATGGCGCCCTCTTCCTTTTCCACCCATCCTCTAAATTCGCCCCGCAGCGGTCTAGAGTTTTGCCTCCATGTCCTTTCCCTTTTGTATATTTCCTAATAAGTTATTTCTACCTTTTTCTCGTTTCTGTTGTCTTTTCCGCCTCCTACGCCCCCCTCTCGCCTAGGCTGGCTTAGCCAGCCCCTGTTGGTGGAGGGGCTATCTTGCTGATATCGGCCTGCCGCAGTGACGGTACGCTTCCAACCCGTGGGTTCGGCGCCGCACCTGCAGCAGCGCGTCTTCAAGGTGTCATCGGCGCAGCGCTTCGAGACGGTGGTGCGGTTCCTGCGGCGGAGGCTGGGGGTCCGAGATAGCGACAGCGTGTTTTGTTACGTGAACAGCGTGTTTGCGCCGGGCTTGGACGAAGGCATTGGGAATTTGTGGCGGGTGAGTTGGCTGATGCTATTAGTTATGTTTGTGGGACCGAAGGGCTGGCTGAAGCTGACTTTTATGTGGTAGTGTTTCAAAACGAAAGACGAGCTTGTGGTGGCGTATTCGATTACACCGGCTTTTGGGTAATGAGACGTCCTAGGTATGATGTTCCTGAGTGAGGAGATGCTAGTGGTAACAATCACGAGTATCAAGTGAGGAAGATATTGGTAAGAATGGGTCATAAGCATCTACTTTCTTATTACTAAGACTTGGTATAGTCTAAGCATCTATTGGAACTGGAACGCTAAAACAAAGGCCGCCTACAAGCACAAAATTTGCCCAAAAAATTGGATGAAAATCATCCAATTGTAGAACATCAGTATGGATATGATTACTCCGGTTCCAGTCCCGCCCTATTCTCTCCAATCAACCTTTCAAATTCAGATAGTTCTTCCTTAGGCATCGGGTAGGTGTGTTCGGTTGCAGGGTATGCTCGGCTTTTCACTTCCTCTTTATATGCCTGGATGGCACGCATGCTTTCACCCCACACATCACCGTACTTTTTGACAAATTTGGGTAGGAATCGGCCAGGAGGAAAGTTGCCGGACATGTCCACTTGAACTAGAACCTGTCCTGAACATCCATTACCAGCACCGATGCCAATAGTAGGGATACTGAGCTTCTTAGTGACAATGCTAGCAACTTCTGCAGGAACAGCTTCCAGAACCACAGCAAAGGCGCCAGCTTCTTGCACGGCAAAAGCATCGTTAAGAAGCTTGAGGGCGCCGGCGGTGGATTTGCCTTGTACGCGGAATCCACCAAGGGAGTTCTGGCGTTGCGGAGTGAGGCCAACGTGGGCAAGTACAGGTATGCCGGCGCGAGTTATTTTTGCGATTGTCGGTGCCATTTCAATACCACCTTCCAGCTTTACGCTCTTGACTCGGCCTTCCTTGATCATGCGGATGGCGGACTCGAGGGCCTGCTCGGGAGCGATTTCATAGGTGCCCATGGGGAGGTCGCCAACCTGAGGGAGTAATTTAGTAAATGGTCTTTATGGAAGGATATCAAGATAATGACATACAGTAAAAGCAGCCTTTGTAGCTCTAGCAACAGAGCGGCAGTGTAGTAGCATCTCTTCCATCAACACCTCACTTGTGTCCTCCATGCCCAAGGCTACCATGGCCAGGCTGTCGCCAACTAGCACCATGTCCATACCAGCATGGTCGGCGACGTGAGCACTCGGGAAGTCGTGGGCTGTCATCACAGTAATAGGCTCATTTTTGCGGTATAGCGACTGCAGGGTATTTATCGTGACTGGCTTGCGGATTTGCGCTGGAGCAGCGCCCAAAGGGGAGTGTGAGCTCTGCCTAGCCTGAGCGACCGGCAGCAATGCGCGCGAGGCTGCGATCGGTAGGGAGGACCGCCATGAGGACGACCGTAAGATGCGTGAGGATTTTGGGATGAGTTGGGTCAAGGCACGCGACATGGCGGCGACGGGCGGAAATGCAGAGTTCTGGTGATTCTGCGAGATTGCCAGAGGCGAGAGGAGTCAGACAGTCAGCCATTGTGGTAGCGGTGAAAGAGCTTTTAAGTGTCTTGTTCGTGATGTTTTCTGCTGCGCAGAGCAGAGAACGAAGGTGGAGAGCGAGCCGTGGTTTTTTGTTCAACCATTTGCCTTCGGTCCGACGCTGACTACGGAGAAGGCTGTCAGCATCCTGCACGAACCGTGGACCTCTGTCTCCTTTGCGAAGGTCCGATGTCGATGACTCTGGGGCCGCGTACAGGTAGTTGAAGGTAGTCTGGGGATAATATCTGGAGATATATGCACCTGTTGGACAGTCTGGAGATCTTGTGGTGTGTTGAAGCAGCCCCCCCCTGCTTCTTGTTGCGTCTGCGGGCGCTACCGAGAAGAGCAACGCCGCATCTGCGTACCTTCAGCCCTTGAAACCAACATCACTCGGCGTACGCAGTCTAGAATTGTTTCAATTTAATAAAAGCATTCTACTCACTGCGAATAAGATCACTTCGGACTGAAACGCTCCCATCTCTCTAACGTGATGAATCGTGGGCCTTTTACGCCTACAGTGGCGGTACACGTCCCCACCAAACCGGGAACGAGGGGAATGACTTCGCTGGCGCGCTGCTTGCGTGACTGCCCGCCACCATGACCTTGTGCCCAGACGTTCTTCCCTGCAGTCCACCGCTTCAGCCTCTGCCTCAACATCTTCCTCTTCTGATTTGAAGTCGTCTCCTGTACGCTCCAGCCTCTCCCTACAGCCATCTCACTCGCTCCAGCAGTCTGTGACGTAGCAACCCCGCCAACAAAGCACCCCTCCCCCGCTTAACAACCACAACATCGCATCAGAAAGTCGACAGCTCCTTCGTTCGACCTTCCAGTCTAAGCAGAGTCATCCAGGTCTAAGGAAGAGTCTTCACTCGCATCGCAAAATCCAGTGCCAGGAAGTCCACTGGCGGAGAAGTGGATTTAGAACAGCCAGCAAGATGAGCAGCCCCAAGAGACGCATCGAGACGGATGTAGGTTTCCATGAATGCTTTGAAAGGCTCTACGAGCTTTAATGAGGACAAGGACTGATAAACTGCTGCGTGTGGTGTTCAGGTCATGAAGTAGGTCGAAGACATTCACAGAATTCGCTGCACTTTAACTAACAGGAGCGCAGGATGTACGTCCACCGCCAAGCCTTCTAGGCCTCATAATAGTTTTAGGGGTTGTAGTGCAGGTTGACTGAGACTTAGGCAGGTTGATGAGCGACTATGAAGTCACTCTGGTCAATGACAATAGTACGTTCGAGGGGCACGTTCAATTTTATACGCATTTACTAACCACACTTATAGTGTTCGTCAATCCATTTGACTACATTCAGTATATTGCGTCTATCAACTACTAATACACCCGCAGGCAGGAGTTTTATGTCCGTTTCAAGGGCCCTGATGAGAGTATGCATTTCTAGTAATAAATTCTCTTTTTAGCATATTAACATATGGTTACAGCACCCTTCTCTGGTGGTCTTTGGAAAATCCACGTTGAGCTTCCCGACCAATATCCATATAAAAGTCCCAGCATCGGCTTCGTGAACCGAATCTTTCACCCGAATATCGACGAGCTGTAGGAAACCCTTACTACTTCCGCAAAAAAGAATTTCATCCTTGAAAAGCTCGAGTTGCGTATACTAATATATTCTCAGCTCTGGCTCCGTTTGTCTGGACGTCATCAACCAGACTTGGTCTCCGATGTACGACATGATAAACATCTTTGAAGTGTTTCTGCCTCAGCTACTACGTTATCCCAACCCCACAGACCCCCTGAATGGCGAGGCTGCTGCGCTCCTGATGAGGGAACCAAAGAGCTACGAGGCGAAAGTGAAGGGTGAGTTTCTCTTCCTTCCTTTTTAAACCTGTACTCGATTCAAATCATCTCTGAATTACCGTGTTTCAACTATTCTCTTTGGGCTCGAAGTGTCCTGTAATTAGTTACTAATGAATTCTTACAGAATACGTCATGAAATATGCCTCAAAGGACGCCGCAGACGAAGCCGACGAAGAAAGCGACCTAGACGACGAAATGAGTTCCGTCGGCAGCTACGAGTCCGGCGACGACGAGGAGCCGGCTGGGAACATGGAGGAGATCTAACTCAACTCCCTTTCCCATGCATGCGTGCCCCTTTAGTTCCCAGCACGAGCGTTTCTGCATTCATCAATCCCCTATTTTTCCAGCCAGTATATCCATATTCGTTTTTCCCCTTTTTTTTTGGCTTTTTTGCTTTGACCCCGCGCAGCAGACTGTGCGGGCTGGTGTTTGTACGGGTCTGGATCATAGGAGAACACGAACGACAAGGCGTATGCGGGGAAATGGCGATGGCAAATTGAATTGCCTTGATTTCTTGCTTACTCCTTTGTGACTGCTTCTTGTAGATGAGCATCTATCCATTGAGAGGAGGTATTGGGCTGGGCTGAGTTGGGCTGGCGGTAGGACCGTCACCCGTGGTAGCTTTGATAGGGATGGGAGCGGGTGAAATTGGGGTTGGTAATGTGGAGATATGCTAAGTAGCCGATATAGACCATTTCTTCACTCTGCTTTCTCGAGAGCCTGAATTGCTTTGCCAAAGGCCCCGGTAGCTGCAGGAGCACACATGTCTACAAGTGCTGTAGATGATAAAGAGGCGGAGATGCCTCCGAGCGCGTAGTTACCGCCTTGACTGGTCACGTCTGGTTTCAGCCTAGGCCTGATGTCTTAATCATGACAGCTGCGCAGCCTGACTGGGCACCGGCACATGTTTCTAATGGCGGTGTGCACTGTAGAGCAGTCAGACTACTCTGATATGTCTTGAGGCAGTGAACTTTGGGTCTGACCTTGGCGCTCTGTCTTCCATGCCTGATCTAGAAGCTCAGAAGAAAGCGGGCATATTGCCCAGAAGAGGCTAGAAGGTTACAAATAGTGCAGGCTGGGGGTCACAACGACCGATAGATAGGCGAGAAGGTTTCCTGGATTGCGTATGCACTATGTACGATGCACGGCCTGCAGCTTGTTAGACGTCCATCAGATGCAGATCCCTCGTATATAACGCATGGAATCTGAAGGAAGTGAGATTGCGCCATGAAAACAAGTTTGGGGATGAGATGCAAGGCTGCTGCATGTGGCTTACACGCCGATGCTGGACGCAGCATCGGCAGCTTATACGTGTGGATGCGAGGAAAGCGTAATGCTATGAGACCTCGGTTAGCTATGATTAGGCATGCTGTAGTTAGGTATCGGCAAATGCCTTTATCCTCATGTTGCTTTTCGTTGAAAGCGAGAGGATCTGATCGAAGCGCCTTGCAATGATTCAATGACACATGCCGAAGTGCTTCGAGGGTGCCAGAGTTACGAGGTGATGGCTGCAACAGTACTCGTATGCGGACGTGCTCCGCCCGACCGTCTCCTCTCTGAACGCTTTGCCACACGGCGAAATTTCGGCAGAGAGGCGGTGCCTGCTATGAGATACTAAGCGGGAGGGGCTGAAGCGGACGGGACAGCCAGGGCGAGGATACGGTGGGCGGAACGCCACTGGGTTTGTTTTTTTCGGGCGGGGAGGGGGGAAATCGCTAGACCGGTCCAGACTTCTGTGCTGTTTTTGGCTGGGGTTTCCGTGAAGCCTTGCGCTGGAAGCTTGGGACGTAAACAAAAGTTTAATGGCATAGCGGGTGAAGTTTGTCATTTCGTATAAGGCATCAACGCCAAAATTTTACCTCCTACAAATATACAATTAATAAAGAGCCTAAAGCAAATAAATAGACATAATAAGCCTGTTTTAAGATTATAATATAGTTTTTTTTATACATTTTAAGCCTAGTGTGATATTTAATTAAGGTGGCAAATTCCAATACATTTGATACCTTAGACGAAATGACAAGCTTCACCCGCTTGTAATGAGATTGTCAGAATTGTATAAGTGTCCTGACGCCACGCAACAAAACGGGAAATACTCCCCTGTCTACTGCTCAGGAGTGCATACGTGCATACGGAACTTAAAGGTGCCGAATCTGCGTCTATCTTTTATTTTTATATTTATTTTCTCTAGGTGGCACCTGCTTCACCAGGCAGGTGGGAAGGAATGTATGTGCAGCAGCGCGGACGTGCTGGGATGTGATGACAAGAAAAGTATCAAGGAAGGGTACTATTGCAAACCAACAACACGCCCAGATCCTCTACCTAGCACCTGCTAATCGTCTACACCAACGGTCCGTCAACTTTTTCTCCCATGTTGGCGACGTAGCTGACAGTTTGGCCCAATGCAGCAGTAAAGCTGGATATTACAGGGTATATGAGCCGTGCGCGATCAATATACGGTAATGCGCCTTTTTTTGAATCATACTCCGTTTCAGCTGCTGGGGGGCGCCATACCGGGTCTTCTTTTATAGTAGAATTATAGAGAGCTTGCCTATAAACGGCTTAACCAATAAACAAAAGATATCTAAGTGTTTCTCTCTATTATATCCTACCCCCTAAGGGGACTTCTGCCGTATAGTGTATCTAAAGCCACACGTACTGTATACTAACTCCACCCCAACTAAATATCCCCTAAGTAGTAATGTCAAAGCCTCTACCTCTTGCGTACCGTAGCGTGTATCTATATTAAAAGGATGGCGAGTCTAATAGAGGCAGGGCACCAAAACGTGGTTTCTATTTGTCGTAGACGAGAAGTCGTAGTGTAACGGCCGTTCCTCTAAGTCGTTGACGGCCGTGGTCTTAAGCGCTGAGGTTCGAGGTATTCGGAGAGACCAGCCGTATTCGTGTAGGATCCGTTCGACGGATGGGAGACTGCCTCCCTCTCCCTCCCCCTATTGTGTGAACGCCTGTGTTGTCGTCCACTCGAGCTCGTCTTAGCTTCTCAATACAAATCGGTTCACGACTCCGATACGTAAAGATGCTAGACACCGGACGCTACGTGAAGGTGCGAGCCCATCGTCCGGCTACGACAATGCGCCGGATGTTGGAAACACGCTGTACGTAAGGCACAGAGGTAAAGATGGTGGGGTGGGATGCGATCGGTACTATGAATTTAGGCACAGGAAGGTTAATACTTGCTTTTTATTGTGGGGCTGTCAAAAGTCAAAAGACTTGCCGGGCCCCAAAATAGTGACTTGCACGACCAGGTACCATGATGCTGGGGATCCAATCTCGCAGGGCACTGAGACGGTTTCAGCAACTGTCAATATCCAGATGTCCCCAAACCCGTCCGAATGTCCCGACAGAAAAATTTCGGGACATGTCACCGTAGGATCACTCATGGCAAATTCAGCGTCTCCACAAAATCGTCACCTTCTTTTGCAACCGCGTCAACGGTCGGAAGGTTCCCGAGGGTGGGGGGAGAGGGGCCCGCTCGGCGTTGCTGAGAGCGCAGCAAAACCTTAATCGATGTTTTTTTCATCTATACGGAAGCCGACTCAAGTCTGTCTCTGTGTTTCTGAACTAGGTGCTAGAAGCCTTCACCCTAGACCGCACAATTAAAATATTGGCTTGCAACCATTCGGGATCCAAAAAAGCATCGAGTCGGCGGAACTCGGCACCTGGGCACCTTGGCACCTGGGCACGGCGGGGCCGACGAATTGCAGCTGCCGGCGACATGGTCCGCGTGCTTTCAAAGGAACATCATGCCCACGTGGAGGCGCTGGGGCTCGGCAGATTTACAATGGCGGTGATCTCTCTGCCATGAAAAGCGTTGTTAGCGAACGACGACTTTTGGGGAGCTAAGTACCAGGAACTGGGTGTCAACACCCACGATCCCCACGACTCCCAGACCCGTTAGTCGCGATTTTAAGAGATAGCTCCCGCATCAGACGACGGGATACGACGCCAGTGAGATGCTTGTTTTTGGTCTGGCATCTGTGTGGCAGCTGTGGCAGCTGGATGGCAGGTTCTCGTTGTCGGAGAGCGTTTCGCATAGAGCACCGGCGCGTAGTATATCTACGGGAACGAAACGTGCCTCTTATATTGATCTGAGTCTTATAACTTGGACAAGGTAAGTTTAGTACTAGTCGTACCGGGATTAGAAAGTACGGGTAGCCAGCCGGGGTAGAGGCGGCGAGGGGGAGTCATTGATGGTGCTGACTGCGCTGCCCACGAGTTTGGAGAAAGGCGACGGAAATCCTCATGTCGGGCACGCACAAAATGAGCGGAGACTAAATCCGCCCAGTGACAGGGACTCGGGGACTTGGGGAGCATGCCGACAGAGACACACCCATTGCGAAATAGCGAGAAGCTTATACCGTAGCACACTAGCACGCCCATTGTTGCTCAACGTTGCTCATTGTTGCAGCGGTAGAATAGGTGGTGCAGGAAACGTGGCGTCCCGTCTCGCACGGTTTAAGGTGGTGGCAGTAGCATGAGCAGCATGAGCAGCATGAACAGCAGGAGCAGCAGTGACAGCACCAGCAATCGTCTTTTGCCGGCAGACAGCAGCAGTTTCGCTCGCCAGCAGCTAGTTATCACGGACTTTAGGGCCTCTCGGTGGTGTCTTTGAGGACGGAGTCGCATCGCTAGCCTCGGTTGGCGGATGGGACAGGGTTCCTGACTCTCCAACCAGTCTTAGCCCCACTGGCGCTGTCCCCCCGTTCGCTGCATCCAGTGCGTCCGCGGCATGCAGCAGCATGCTCCCCCAAAAAACGTGGCGATCCCTGCTCCGTCGCTGGTACTAAGCTCTCTGCCCTATCGTGCATTATTTCCCATTTCCCTTTTCCCAGCTGCCTGGTGACCACCAACCACGACTCCTGGACCCGGCGACCACCGTCAAGCACGATTACCACTGCCCCTACGCTGCTGTGTACCACCTCCCTATCGCTGACTTTAGTGACTCTCGCATTCATCTTATTCATATCGCTCCAAGACCAGGCTCTGCATCCACTGTGTCTCAATAGTCCGTCGTCCCCGCCGTCAGCAATCCTGCTGCCCAGGTCTTCACGCCTCATTTGGGGACCGCCCATGAGTTCATGAACATCTGCTTCATTCTGGCCGCCATCTACACTCGCCGTTGCCAATGGGCAATTCCAATGGGAAACCGGTAGTCTTTACCGACGAAGGTTGGTCGCCGTCAGCCGCATCTGTCTTGTCATCTCCAAATTATTTCTTTGCTCCTTTCTCTGCACCACGGTCGATCTCATGGCTGGCCATGTCTGCGAATTGGCATCAAGCCCGTGAACGAATATGACTAACTGGGCATCCCCTCCGCAGTAAACCTCAACCACTTCCGCCTATTGCGAGTCGTCGGCAAAGGAGCGTTTGGCAAGGTGCGAATCGTCGAACGGAAAGACACCGGCCTCACATTTGCGCTCAAGTATATCAGGAAGGATGAAGGTCAGTCACTGCAGACCTGGTTTCGGGACAATCCTGGCAGCACACGCTCACCAAGACCAGCCCGATGGGCTGTCAATGCTAACGCTGTGTAACAGTTGTACGATCAGAGAGCGTGCGGAATATTATTCGTGAGCGGCGGATGCTGGAACATCTCAACCATCCTTTCCTTTGCAATCTCCGATATAGCTTCCAGGACATTGAATATTTGTACGTCGCATATAACTAGGCTGAGACCATCAAATAAGTTAATTAAAGTGACAGGTATATTGTTGTTGACCTAATGAATGGCGGCGATCTTCGATTTCATATTTCTAGAAAGACATTTACGGAAGAGGCAGTGCGATTTTGGATAGCAGAGCTTGGTTGTGCCGTACGGTACATTCATAAACAGGGTATCGTACATAGGGACATTAAACCAGACAACGTGTTACTCGACTCGGATGGACATGTCCATTTAGCGGACTTTGTATGTTTTCGTCTCTATTTTGCACGGTGTGTCTCTGGCTGACTGCTATCAGAATGTTGCTTCAGATTTTACGCCAACTAAACCCTTGACCAGCAAGTCGGGCACACTAGCATACCTCGCGCCAGAGGTATATGGGGGGAAAGGCTATTCCTGCGAGGTGGACTGGTGGTCACTTGGTGTATTATTCTACGAATGCATATACAACAAGGTAGGTTCCCTAAAACATCATCCGTATTCTCATCTAACATAGTTTGTTAGCGGCCATTCGAAGCAAGCAACCATGAAGGATTATCTCAGAAAATTTTAAAAGGAGAACCCACCTTCCCGGTCACCAGCCCACAAGTATCGATGCCTTGCTTGCATGCCATTAGCTCGCTCCTAGAGAAGGACAGGAAACAGCGAATTGGCGCCATTGGATTTGGCACATTCTCAGACAACCCCTTTTTTAGGCCAATTAACTTTGAAGAATTAGAAAGAAAGGAGATTGAGCCCATCTTCATCCCGTCGAGCGACAAAACTAATTTCGACGCAACTTACGATCTCGAAGAACTGCTGCTAGAAGAAGCACCACTGGAAGCTCGTGCAAGGAGGCAAAAGCCACGTGAGCAGCTCAAAGAAGACGCAACGGAGCAAGAGATTCGGGCCGAAGAACTGCATAAAATGATTGAGACGCTTTTCGAACCCTTCAACTACACTGTAGTTGCTAATGAGCGGCCGGCTATTGTGACGGACGATCCGACGGCAACGCATCTCAGCAACAATAGCGCCAACACGCCCACATCCACCTCGTCTCCTAGCGAATGGTCCCGGCCACTGTCCCAACCCAAGACATCGGCAGACGACACCCTGCGAGTCTCACATTCGGCCGCAAACCTACGGTCCACGGCATACTCTCCAAATGGCAGTCCACCGCTCCCTACCACCGCTCTTGGCGCAGCATCCCCCTCCGGCTCCCCTTCCTCGCAACGCGGCGAACGCGGCGACTTCTTTCCGACCGACGAAGCAATCCGACCCTTTTACCCACAGTCCATTAACCGGCAGCGCGGTAGCACACGCAGTACCAGCATGGGCGGCGGCGTGCAAGTCGTGCTCAACGAGACAGGCTCGTGGTCCGAGATGGCGAACCAGAGCTCCGCGATGCTGGCCGACAAGAACCAGATGGCCGAGAAGCCGACAGGCATGCTCGGCTTTCTCAGCCGGAAGAAAGGGCGGGACAGGAGCCCGAAGGCGAAGGAGCGGGGTGTGCTGGGCAAGGAGGGAGCACGGGTCATCATCAGTAATACTTAAATTGGATTTCGTAGGTGGATTGGGGCTAACAGAAAGGCAGAGGGTGTTCCTACGGAACGAAAGGCGTTTTCGGTGATTCGGGGCAGCAAGTCCTTAGCCTAGCACTCTGGTTTTTTTCCTCCACTTGTTTGGGAAGAACTTGTGTGCTTGTCTTTTTGGGGGGAACATCTCTCATTTTCAGCCCTCGACTGTTGACTACTTTTTTTTGGCTTTCGGCAGCACCCGGCGTTTAGGAGCGTGCATGGTGGGCAAGGATGGAAGGAGCATTTCGGAGGATTTCCAGACCCACTATGTCTGGCTTTCTCTGTGCGCTTTCCTTTTTCGTTTTGGCCATCTATCCATCTACATCTGTCCTGAGTACATTTAGAGAGATGGAGGGAGGGAGGTGTGTTGCTGTTGCTGTTGCGCTTTCATTTTTTCATTCTGAGGGTGGAGGATGTTTCAGGGGATTACAAAAGTGCGCCAGGAAGCGATTTGATGGTGCGGTAGAATTTGCAAAAAATGGCAGATTGGAGAAAGTGGATTTGGGCTCCTGGATTGTGGACTGGATTGTGGATTATGTACATGATCGGCTGTTGCTTTGACAGCTCGTCCCTCTATCCGCGCGACAACTAGGGGGAACCGCCAGGTTTGAAGAGACTCGGACAGAAAAAATTATTGTAATTGAGGCATGCTCGCCACTCATGCCTGCTTTGCTTTGAGCTTTGGTGTGGTTCCTGGTGCTGTATGATAAGAGATAAGATGAGGAAACGGGAGGTTGTAAGATATGCTTGGCGCAGGAATAGAATCCTTGCTTTAAGCTGTTAAGGCAAGGTTTTCGCTGGGATAGGGCATTAGTTTTTTCAGGGCCACCAAAGTCCGAGGCTATCACATATTTGATTCCGGAAGCTGCACAGCACCTAGCCATTATTTATAACCTCTATATATAGAGGACCCTAAGGAGTTTGACCTTTATAAAGTAATTTGAGGCTAATAAGGGTAGAACTTATCTGTTCTTTACGGTTTTTAGCAGAGTTCTTATCCTTCTATTTATAGGCTGTTTAAGTTATCCTTACTATTCCTGCTAACCTAATACCTTCAACACACAGCCGCTTAAGTAATTTAATACTAGTGAATAGATTGTTAAGCCAGATAATGCATTAGTATGGCTAATAGAGGCGTTGTTTGGTTTTAGTATCCTCCTACAGCACTAAGTTAAGGACTACTACTTCCGTCTTTGTAAAATTGTTCTTTTTAATAAAACTTTTATCTAGATTATAGGGACCTTTGCCTTCGCCTTTTATATAAAATAGCCAGTTAAAAACATAGCCCTAATTAGCCAATATCCATATTTTAAAGCCCTTAGGTATTAGTTTAGATAAACTATTTACAATCTCACTTACGCGGCCGGTAAACCTCTTAATTAATTTGTTAATAGTAAGGTAGATTCTAGGCTTATAGAAATATTAACAATAAAGCCATTGATACTCGCTAAGGTCCTCTATCTGCTAGAAGGTATTTTAAAACAGTTCGTCGTCTTCTTCTTTAGGCTTTATACAATAAAAGTAGCGGTTAATTTAGTACTAGCGGCTACAGCTAATAAAGTCTCCTATACTATAAATTAGGCCATTTTATAGGGAGCTATTCTAATAGTCCTCTATTATAGGTTCTTTATAAACGCCTATATAAAGTAAGACGCCTAGATATATAAGTAGCTCCTCCCATAATATTGGTTTCCATACTTTAGGGAACTCCTTTAGCTAACACTCTTTTAAAATTGGATTAAGCTCTATATTACAATTTATATATTCCGCTAGCTAATTAAGGACCTTATCTATAAAGAAAAGCCTAAATAGCGCCAAAGGATTGCTTAAATCTATATTATCTAGTATATCTAGATACCTAAGAAGCCTGTTATTATAGAGAGGAAGCGGGTTAAAGCTTGGGAGCTGTTTTAGCCTAGGGGGAGGGTTTCTTTTTACCTGTTTCAATTTTTAAGGATACTAAGTTAGTAGAACAAAGTCCTTATTATTAGAAGCTTTATTTCACACTATAAATAGTAATATTTAAGATTTAAAATCTAGCTTTACTAACAAGAATCTTATAAAGTTAAAGTTGAAGTTCCTCGCAGAATACTAACCGCCCATAAGCGAGTCCTTCCTATTGGCGCGCATAGGCCACAGCTTTAAGTCTACTATTGATAGTGCAAGGGATAGTAGCTATACTTTATCTCCTTCCTTAAGATCTGGTCTCTTAAATCTCTTAGCATTATAGTACTTTTTTATTCTTTTTTATACTAGCTTAGCTGTTTCTTTAAGATCTATATAAATATTTATTAGATTCTCCATTCTTTCTTTAGCTATACTACTTATTTTTTTTACTTAGCATAGCGATAATAATATTCTTAGCCTATACCCGTAATTTGCCTTAAATAGTAACGTTCCTATTCCTTCTTATAGTACTATATTATATATAAACTATATAACTAGTAATAGCAATACCTAATTATTCTATATATATCTAGTTTAGTCTCTACTATAATAAATTTATCTAAGTGTTCTTCTAATGTACTATTAATCCGCTTTTAGAATGTTGCTAGTACGTTTATAAGCCCAAATTGTATAACTAATAGTTTATATAGTTCTTTCTTTAACCTAAAGGCTGCCTTTTATTTATTGCCTTTCTTAATCCTAATCTAATAGTATACCTATCTTAGATCTATTTTAATAAAGATTTACCTATTACTAATCCTGTCTTAAATTTCGCTAATTAAGGGTAAAGAATACCTATCCTTCCTAGTAATACTATTTAACTATCTATAGTTAATATATAGTCTAAGTTTTCCGTTTTTCTTTAGTATAAATAATACTAAATATTTTATTAATAACTATAATAGTTAAATATATCCCTTCCGTAGGTTCTCCTGAATAAACTCTTTAAGTACTCTTAACTCTTCTTCGGTTAGCTTATAGATTGAAAAAAACCTTAAACTTATTCCTAGTTCTAATTCTATTTTATAGTCCTATACTATATACTTTACCAACTTTTTACTTTCTAGGCTCTATAGTTTTTTGCTATACTTATAGTATCTCTTTAGTATATAACTTAAGCCTTACTTAGTCTCCTTATATATTGCTCCAATCTAGTACTATACTATTTTAGTCGTTTATTACTTCTTTTATTATTAAGTATTTCTAATATTAACATAATCTATAACCCAATTAATCCTTAAATTGTATTTCTATAACTAAGGCATTTTTAGTACTACCTTATCCTATTCTAATAGTAGGATATTAAAAGACATTTTAATTTATCTCTCTTTAATAGTTAACTAAATAGGTTCTATTTTTAAAATTAATAATACCTCCTTTATAGGCTATCAGATCTTCTAAAATTATCACTAATAGATATAAATACTCCTTCTATCTATAAGGTAGTCCTACCTTTTTAACCGCTATTAATAATATATAGTTCCTTATTACTCCATTATCTATTAGCGCTTTAAACTTCTAATCTTGCCAATTTATTTATAGATTTAGATATTATTCTTAAATTCCTTTAAGGGTCTAAGGGTCTACTACTGGATTCCTCTATTTCTATAGGCCTCCCCTTTTCCTAACTCCCAGCTTAATTATATTTATACTTAGTTTACTTTTAGCTAATACTTTATTCGCTTCTTTTTTTTAATATATTATAAATATATATTCTTTAGGTATTCCCACTACTATTATCCATTTAGGTATTCTTCTATAAAAAATCTTCCTAGTTAAAGTATTAAGCTATCTATTTTCTAAACTTTTACTAAATACTAGCTATATATATACTTAGTATCTCTATATTTTCTTTTATTTAGTACCTACTATATTCTAATTAGGTACTTTCTATTTTTTACCTTTAGCGTTCTATACATCTTATATAAATTATCTATATATGCAATATATAACAATATAAAATACTAGGTGCTTTAGGTTAACTCTTAGTTTATCGCCTTTTTTAAGTTTATACCTCTATCTAAGCAATCTAGGTATTACTACACTTCTAGCTAGTACTAAGATTTACTATATACTTCCCTAGTCTTCTATTTATCTCTTTAGATTCTTTAATACGGCTTATTTATCTTTCTAAAATCGCCTAATCTAGTATAACCTTTTCGTCTAGCTATATATAGAAATCTTCCCATTTATTATTCTTTTGCTATTTATACTGCTTTTAATATAACTTACTTAGCGTATACAATCTATCTATAAGGAAATATCCTTTTATTACTATATTATAACAGCATTTAGTATATTATTCTTTAAACCTAATAGGGATCCCTAGTTCCCTTTCTTATTCTGGTTTTTCTAACTACTTAGCTCTGAGTATACCTACCCTTAACCTATTAGTAACTTTTCATATAGGTACTCTGCCCTTTAAGTGACTTAGCGTACTTAGCCCTTAGTACTCTTTTTATTCTTGCCATACATTTACTTATTTCTTAGGTATTACCTAGTTTTCTCCTAGTTTGCATTAGCAAAGTAAATCCTTAAAGTCCTTATTCTTCTTAATTACTATATTAACTTTTTAATCTTTAGTCTAAACACTACGTTTACCTAGGATTTCTATAGACCTTATTCGTTCTTTAAAATCTTAGCTCTCTAGAAATTGTTATCCTATACTTATTCGCTTATCTTAAAATTAAGCTACTACTCTTCCCTATTAGTTATCGTCTACTATAGGTTCTTAGGTCTCTTTTATCTCTTTCCAAGAATCTTAAGCCTATAGCCTTTTACCTTTTCTAAGTAGTAAGTTAGCGCTAGTAGTTATCTGCCCGTTTAGACCATCTTAGTCTCTTCTCCTTTTATCTTATAAAGTAATAAATACCATATTTAATGGGGTTATAATTCCCATTACTAAGCCTTACTCTATAGTGGTCTTAATCTCTACTTCTAATATAACTTCTCTAAGGTCCGTGTACTCCTAGTAAGCCGCCTTTATTACCTTATTATTAGTAAATATTTTACCTAGCTTAAATTTACTATCTTTAATATCCGACCAGTAAAGGAACACCAAAAGCGAGATCCGACCCATACTGTCCTATGGGGGTTCCTTTCCGTCTTATCTTGTCCGTACGGTCAAGCTGAGAATGAGGATCTCGTCTGTTACTAATGCAGCGGCGTTACGTCG
>Ga0307507_10002039_pt1 | contig 43798 bp, 30 predicted proteins | sample 7_EM_MG_FD_207223 | JGI IMG/M metagenome (GOLD analysis project Ga0307507, IMG submission 207223) | Populus trichocarpa ectomycorrhiza microbial communities from riparian zone in the Pacific Northwest, United States - 7_EM | ecosystem: Host-associated > Plants > Roots > Unclassified | place... | reverse complement strand
TACAGATTATTAAACTTAAAGAGCAATTAGTAGTAATAACTAAATAAAAAAGTTATAAAAAGAAGCGTTTTTAAATAAGTGGTATATTAGAGTTTAGTATAATAGCTAATTAAATAGTTTTTAAAGTATTAGTGGCGGTTAAAAAGGCTTAAAGAGGTGGTGGTAATAATAGTCAAGATAGGGCACTTGCGACTTAATATTACTATAGGAAATAATAATTCATTACTTAACGTCCGATTCGGATCCCTACTGGGCCCACGCGGACTACTCCTTATATACATGTGGGGAGAAAACTCTACATGAGAAAACCCCGTGATCCATCTCTCCGCCTTTTGGGACTCGCCTGCACAGCGCCTGCGAGGCGCCTGCGAGTCACCTGTGGTGCTCTACTACCTTACTTTTTGACCTCCTTGGGAACAACTGCTGCCGTAACAAGCCTACGGACGCGTTACTATAGGAAATGCGGTAAGACTGGGCATAATACATAAGTATATTAAAAAGATAGGGAGCCTTCTCCTAAGTCTAAGGCGAGTACTTAGTATATATTTTTAGATAGTTTTGGTAGTAATAATGAGGATCCTGTCACTTGAGTTGGTCGTGCCAAGAAATTATCGGACACTCGGTGATGTCGGACACTTGGTGATGGAATACGTTACTACTATAACATTAAAAAATTATTTTATATTATTGACCGAGTTTATAAGGTCTATACTTAGAGATTATAGATTTTATACTTTGCTAAGCCTACTTCTAATCGGTTTAAAAAAAAAGTTGCGGGTAGTATTAACCTATAGAATATACGTGACAAACTTTAAAATATTAAGTTTAACCAAAGCTCTACACGAAGCTCTATATAAAGCTTTGTAAAAGCTCTACTAAAAGCTCTACTAATGGCTTTGCAACACCTCTACCTATATAGTATACTAGCCACGCAGTAAAATAGAGCACGTAGTACGCAGGGGGGTCTAAGGGGGTCTCCCCCTTAAAACTCTGCTTAGGGCCCTGCTTAAAGCCCTATATGGAGCTCTAAAGCTTTACTAATATGCAGCACTAATATACTAGGAAGTCTTATAAACGTCTCTATAAATATCTACAATCGCCCATATAATCGTCCATATAAACGTCTACGGTTATCTCTATAAACGTCTATATAAATGCCTACACGAACGCCTATACGATTATCTATACGATCGCCTGTATAATTACCTGCACGATTACCTATATAAACGCCTATATAAAGCTCTATAGAAGCTCTACTAAAGCCTCTATAAGACCTTTGCCTATATAGTAAATAGAGTATATAGTGCGCAGGGGGGGTCTAAGGAGGTCTCCTCCTTAAGCTTAAAGCTCTACTTAAAGCCCTACTTAAAGCTTAATACGGAGCTCTAAAGCTCTATTAATACGCAGAACTAATATACTAGGAAGGCTCTATAATTGTTTATATAAGCGGCTCTATAAACAGCTCTATAAACGTCTGTATAATTGCCTGAATAAACGCCTATATAAACGCCCATACGTTAATTAATTAATTAATTAAACACCTATATAATTGACTAATTAAACGCCCGCATTAGCGGCTTTACGTATAGCTTTATAAACGTCCATACAATTAATTAATCAATTAATTGCCTACACGAACGCCCTGTATAAACGATCAATTAAACGTCTATATAATTGCCCATACAATCGTCTCTATAAACGTCTCTGCAATTAATCGCCAGTACAAATGTCTGTATATCTGTATGTCTGCACACCTGCACGTAGCTCTGCACATAGCCCTGCACATAGCTCTGCACGTAGCCCTATATATAGCTCTGCACGTAGCCCTGCACGTAGCTCTATATAAAGCTCTGTACAAGCCTCTACTAAAGCTCTATACGAGGCTCTACTAAAGCTCTACACAAGCCTCTATTAAAGCTCTGCACAAGTCTCTACCTAAAGCTTACCCCTTACTATAAAGTAGCCCCCCACAGTGCAACACGACGAAGGTATATATATATTACTTCTAAATTAAGCCTAACTTAAGTAGAGCGCCTTGGTTACTATAGTAGATCCTTTTAATAAAATAATACTACCTAGCAGTAACTAAGGCGCTTTAGCTTTACTACTACTTCTAAAAGCTCTATAAGGGGTAGTCTAGGGGGTCTCCTCCTAGAAAGCCTTATATATATATATTAATTAAACTCTATATTATTTCTAAATCAAGCCCAACTTAAGTAGGGCGCCTTAGTTACTTATAACGGAACCTTGTAGTAGGAACTACAGTGGGTTCTGTTATTAGGCTGGGTATATAGGTAAGAACAAAACAACAATATAATAATAACTGGTGGAGTGGTTGCCCAACAGATTAACTCTAATTGTATTCTAAGATTCACTACAAGGAGAGAACTATCTATAGTAGGGACTGAGGTCCTTTAAATATACAACTATACTCCTAAGAAATCCTCTCTTGTACGTAAGGTACGTGTTGTCTATATTAAACATAACGTCCCTTTTGTTTAATGTAGTTAACGCGTTTAATACCACGTGACCTTAGTTACTATTCCTCGTCATATAGTTCCACTAGATCTATCCTGGACTGTGCCTATATTAACTAACTAGCTTCCTACGACTCTTCTCTAAGTAGTTATAATATTGTACTTAAAGTGTCCGTAACACTATCTCCCTCCTCTTTATCTTCGTCTTTAAAGATTCCTAACATCTCCAAGTCGTCCACTAGAGGTGTAATGTCCGTTTAATTAGTCTGGTTAATATCTTTACTTATTATACCTAAAGCTTCTTCTTCTTTATAAGCGCAACGTTGGGCCCGCACCGTGGCTGCCATACTGTTACTTAGTAAGGTAATGTCGTCTCTATATTCTTGTTGTGCGAAAGCGGGGTTGGTATATATTGCGATAGCGAGTCCTTCATCTTAACAACCCTTGTCTTGCTTGGAGTGCACCAAAGCAAACGTTTGATTATCCTGCGATGTTCGCTCTGTTTTTAACGCTAAGTATACGCGTCCTATAACTCTTAACAGTCTTTAAGTTCCCTAAGTAACTTGTTATAGGGTCTCGTGTTTAATCTACCGCTGCAAAGCTTAATAGTAAGCTCTTAAGCGCCTTGAATAAGCTTTATTATTCGCGGGAAGTAGAGCAGGAGGCTATAGCTGCTTAATAGCGTGCCCTTAAAGCCCGTCTATTGGCTTCTACCCATTTTCTTCGTCTTAAACGTGTCCGTGAGAAGGTCCGTTTTAAGGAGTGGAAACTGGTTTAATAGGGTTTGTCTAAGCTAGGTAACAAAAGGACTGGCTCTCCTCCTACAAGGGAAACAACTCCAAGTAGCTCGGCAATTGCTCCTCTTAGGTCCCCCTTAGGTGACTCATTCTTTGGCGATTTTTCTTTATTAATATTGCCTAACCTACTTTCTTCCGATACTCCCGTATCTTTCCTATAGCGTTCCTTAGGTTGCTTAGTGGTTTCTAGGTAGTCTTACTATAGCCTATTTACTTTACTTTATACTATATTTTGTCATCTACATCCTTGTGACTAATAATCTTTAAAACTTACTATTTATTTTCCTTTTATCCTCTATACGTGTCTGCCTTGTAGACTAGTGGCTTAATATTCCTATATACTGGCTCTAGTATTGCAACGTGTTATATAGGGTAGATTTTTATTTTGGCTAGTAGGTTTAACTTATATATAACCAATAAAATTCTTTACTTAACTTTAAAAGGTCCTAGTCTAACATAGTCTAATTTCTTGCTTAGTCGTTAACTCTTGAAATTTTTGTATAGTAGCCATACTTTATCCCCCTCCTTAAGATCTGATCCCTCAGATCTCTTAGCATTATAGTACCTTTTCATTTATTCTTATACTAGTTTAGCTGTTTCTTTAAGGTCTGTATAAAGATTTATTAACGTCTCCATTCTTTGCTTAGCTGTGCTACTCGTCTTTTTTGCTTAACGTGGCGATAATGATATTCTTAGCTTATATCTATAATTCGCCTTAAATGGTAATGTCCCCATTCCTTCTTATGGTGTTGCATTGTATGCAAACTATATAACTGGTAATAGCGATACCTAATTGTTCTATATATGATTAATATAATGCCTTAGATACTGCTCTAGTGTCTAGTTTAGTCTTTCCGTTTATCCGTCCATCTGCGGATAATACGCTGTGGATATTACTGCGTAAACTCCTTATTCTGCCAGAAATACTTCCCAAAATGCTGCTATAAATCTTGGATCTCTATCTAATATGATCTTGTTTGGTACTCTATGTTTTATAAATACTTCTTTTATATAGATTCTAGCAATATCTTCTACTGATATCTCTTTAGTGTATGCTATAAAGTATCCTTACTTTGTTAGCTTATCCACTATTACTAAAATCGCGTCATAATCTTGTCCTATAATAGGATCTCTTAACTTTGATAACTTAATAACAAAGTCCTATAATATAACTTCCCATGGTCTTCCTGGTGTCTCGACAGGTTATAGCCCTCTATACAGCTTATGCCTTGTCGGTTTGTTCCTTTGGCAATCTAGATATTCCTTTATAACTTGTCTTGCTAGTCCCCAGATTCCTTAAATGATGTACTTCTCTTAAAGTCTTGACACTAAGCCTATAGCTCCGTTGTGTCCTTGTGTTATTCCCTTATGGAATTCTTTAATAAATTCTTCTGTAATAGACTTAGGCATATACGTTGCTTCTCTATTTTTGTATTACTCTAAGTCTAGATTCTTTACTTATGCTTCTTAGATCTTCTGTGTCTAATTACTCTTTAGTAATTTATGGATCTGATTTTCTTTGGTTGCTGTAATCTTTGGATAATTGTACCTAATTAATCTGTCTTGATCCTTTCGCAATAAAGCTCCCGATAGCTTTTTATTACTTTATAGTTCAGCCTTTCTACTTAGAGCGTCTGCTTATATATTGTCTGTACCCTTAGTATACTAAATTTCGAAATGGTATTCTGTAAGCATTTCCGCCCATCTAACCTGTCTTTAGTTGAGTTTCTTTATTGTTAGGAATCCTATAAGGTTCTTATAGTCCGTCTTAACTATAAATGGTTTCTCTGTACTTTGTAAGAATGCTCTCTATTCCTTAAGTGCTGTAACTATACCTAACAACTCCTTGTTGTAGATGTTATAGTTTAACTCTAGGGGTGTCATCTTTTAACTATAGTATGCCACTGGGTGCCATCCATCTTGATATTTCTGTATAAAGTATACCCCTAGTATAAAGTCTAATGCATTTGTTTCTATAACCATCTCTAAACCTGGTTGATAGATCTTAAGAACTGGCTTTTAGGTAAATAACTCTTTAATTCTCTTAAATAGTTCTTATTACTTCTTTCCCTATGCCTATGGTTCTTCTTTCTTTGTTAACTATGTAAATGGCTTAATGTTTTATAACTATTGCGCTATAAACCTTCTATAATAATTGCAAAACCCTAGGAACGATCTTAACTGCGTAACGTTCTCTAGTTCTTACTAATTCACTATAGCCTCGATCTTCTTTAGATCTATGCTAAGTTGGCCTAGTTTAATAATAAATTTAATAAAATTAGTCTTCCTAGTAAAGAACTTGTATTTCTTAATTGCTACTAGTATCTGTTCTTCTTATAGTCTTTTTAAGACCTATTTAACGTATTCTCTATGTTCTTCCTTATTCTCTAAGTAGATAATAATATTGTCGAGGTATACTATAATAAATTTATCTAGGTGTTCTCCTAACACACTATTAATTCGCTTCTGGAACGTTACTAGTGTATTTATAAGTCCAAATTGCATAACTAATAGCTTATATAGTCCTTCCTTTGACCTAAAGGCTGCTTTCTATTCGTCGCCTTTCTTGATTCTAATTTGATGGTATGCCTATCTTAGATCTATCTTTGTAAAGATCTTTGTGTTACCTATCCTGTCTTAGATTTCGCTAATTAAGGGTAAAGGATACTTATCCTTCCTAGTAATGCTGTTTAACTATTTATAGTCTATACACATCCTAAGTTTTCCGTTTTTCTTTAGGATAAATAGTACTGGATATTCTACTGATAACTATAATGGTTTAATATATCCCTTATATAAGTTCTCCTAGATAAACTCCTTAAGCGCTACTAACTCTATTTTAGTAAGCTTATAGATTGGAAAGAACTTTAGACTTATTCCCTCTTCTAATTCTATTTTATAGTCCTATGCTATATGCTTTAACAGCTTTTCACTTTCTAGTGACCATAACTTTTTACTATACTTGTGGTATCTCTTTGGTACATAACTTAAGCCTCGCTCAGTCTCTTTATACGTCGCTCCGACTTGGTACTATACCAACTTGGTTTGCTGTTGTACTTTGCGTTATTATATATTCCTAATATTGACTTAACCTGTAACCTAATTAATTTTTGGATTATACTCCTATAACTAAGGCATTCCTAGTATCGCCTCGTCCTGTCCTAATAGTAGGATATTAAAAGACATTCTAACTAGTCTTCCTTTAATAGTTATCTAAATAGGTCCTATTTTAAGATTAATAATGCCTCCTCTATAGGCTATCTAATCTCCTAAAATTGTTATAAGTGGATACGGGTATTCCTTCTATCTATATAGTAACCCCATTCTTTTTACTGCCTTTAGTGATATATAGTTTCTAGTTGCTCTACTATCTACTAATGCTTCGAACTGCAGATCTTGCCACTTAGCTCTTAAATTTAGGTGTTAACCTTAAATTCCTTTAAGGGTCTAAGGCTCTAACACTAGTTCCTTCTGGTTTTATACGCCTCCCCTTTTCCTAACTGTTGGCTGCTTAATCCTGCCTATACTTAGTCTAACTTTGGCCAATACTTAGTTTGTTTCTTTTCCTCTATATACTATAGACAAGTGTTCTTTAGGCACTTCTACCACTGTTATCCGTCTAGGTATTCTTCCATAAGGAATCTTCCTAGTTAAAGTGTTAAGTCTCCTTAACCTTATACTTCTACTGGGTGCTAACTATATATATACTTAGCATTTCTAAACCGCTTTTTCTCTGGTGCCTAATATATCTTTACTAGGTACTTCCGGTTCTTGTCTTTAGGTGCTCTATATATATTACACATATTATCCACATAAGCTATCCACGATAGTGTATAATGCGCTATATGTTTTAGGTTAACTCTTAGTTTATCTTTATCCTTAAGTTTAAACCTATACCTAGTCGACCTGACTACTGGTATTTCTGCTATAGGTATTAAGATTTATCGCTTGCTTCTCTAGTCCCTAGATCCTTCTTTTAGGTTCCTTAACATTATAATTAATGCTCCTTTAATGTGACTTATGCGTTTCTCTATAATGGGTTGGTCTTAGACAACTTTTTTATCTAGCTATATATAAAAGTCTTCCTATTCGTTATTGTGTCGTTGCCTATACCACTTTCCATACAACTGGTTTAGTGTGTATGGTCTATCTATTAGAAAGTACCTTGTTATTATTATATTATAACATCCTTTAGTATGTCTTTCTTTAAATCTGGTTGGAATATTTAGATCCTTTTCTTGTTCCAGTTTATTTAACTATTTTACCCTAGGTGTTCCTACACTCGGCCTATTAGTAACTCTTTATATAGGTGCTCTGTCCCTTATATAACCCGGCATAGCTAACCTCTTGTCTAGCTTCTGCTCTTGCTATATAATAATTCTTATCCTAAACTTATCTATAGTTTCTTATTTTCTGCGTCTTGCAGCTAGATCTTTATAGTCGTTTTACTTTTTAATCCTAGTATTAACTGTTTAATCTTTAGGCTAAATACTATGTTTACCTAGGATTGCTAATGTTCTTATTTGTTCCCTAAACTTGTAGTTTTTAAACTTGCGTCCTATACTTATTTGTTTATTACTAAACTAAGTTACTACCCTTTCCCATTAGTTTTTGTCTGTTGTGGGTCCTTAGGTGTATCTTATCTTACTTTAAGAATCTTAAGCTTCTTTTATCTCTTCTTAAGAATCTTAAGCCTGTGGCCTTTTGCCTTTATTAAGTAATAAGCTAGTACTAGCAGTTGTTTACTTACTTAGTTTCTTCTAAATATTACTCCTATTGTCTTATAAAGCAATAGAAATCGTATCTAATAGTGTTGTAATACCCGTTACTAAACCCTATTCTATAATGGTCTTAGTCTTTGCTTCTATTTTAACTTCTCTAAGGTTTGCATGCTCCTAGTAAGCTGCCTTTATTACCTTATCATTGGTAAATGCTTCGCCTATATTAAATTTATTGTCCTTAATATCCGATTTATGAGCTGGTTTGTTGGTTTCTTTAAACTTAGATAACAATGGCTCCTATAGCTAATAGCTTGCGCCGTACTTAGCGTCCTTATGAATTCAGTATACATTGTTATAACAATACGCAAAACTATTAATTGAACACTCTTTTGTTCCTTATAGTGCACCGTCGTCCCTCTATATATATGTGCCGTCTACTAGCCTAGTTCCCTTTACCGCGTGGTTACTCTAACCACCTCTATAGTCTCTGGCGAAATGACCTTATTTTCTATAATTTATACAAGCTCCATCTTTAAACTATTTTTCTTGCTATAGAGTCCGCCTAAATGTCTTCTGCTGTTGAGATCCCTGGTTTGGCCTCTACTTTTAGGTCCTTTAATTACTTAATCCTTAACCTCTAGGTTTCTATAGTTTCTTTTCCCATCTTTGGGTTTCTTTAGTACCACTTAGGTCTATTAGCTCTGCGCCATTCCATAGTTTTTAATTCTATGTCTGTTATTGCGTATTCTGCGCCTTATATAACTATGGAACTCTATCTTGCCCTCTCTTAGCTTGTTCCCTTTAATAGATTCTATTATTAATCTTTATTAACTGATCTATTAACTCTCTTAGAGTATCCACATCTTCTATTAGGATAATTGCGTCCTGGACTTTAGCCTTAAGTCCCTATTTATACTATGCTATAAGCGCCCTGTTATTCCACTTAACCTATATGGCTAGTGTTTGAAACTGTGTTGTATACTTAATTGCTAAAGTGCGTTATACTAAGTTCTGAAGCTTTTGTTCTGCTGTGGTTATAGCCTCTAGGTCTCTAAATATCTGCGTTAGTTGCTCTGCGAACCCGTTCCAACTGGCAAATATATACTGTACGTCCTGGTTAGTAGTTGTTATGCCATTGGCCTATATTTCCGTGAGATACAGCTTAAACCACTTAAGTGCCCTCCCTGTTAGGAATAATTCTGCATAGGCTACTTAATCTAATAATGTTGCTAACTTCACTCCTTCCTATACTACCTTAAAGTGTATTTGCGTAAGAAATCCCTTAAGCTTTAACTTCTCTCCTAAGAATCGTTTAATTAAAGGTAACTTAATCTTTACTACTCTAATTTTATTAATGCGTTCTTTAAGTATCCTATTATTGTCTTGTAAGTAATTAACCATTTCCTATAACTGACCTTGCGTAATTACTTAAGAATCCCCCTTGTCCATACTAGTATTACCTGGCCCTGAGGTTGTGGCTGCTGTTGACGCTGTTGTAACTGGTGCTGCTCTTGGTGGCATGTTGTTTAATCTTGTTCAATACCGTAATCTTGGTAGTAAATGTGTAACGGAACCTTGTAGTAGGAACTACGGTGGGTTCTATTATTAGGCTGGGTATATAGGTAAGAATAAAACAACAACATAATAATAACTGGTGGAGTAGTTGCCTAATAGATTAACTCTAATTATATTCTGAGATTTACTACAAGGAGAGAACTATCTACGGTAGGGACTAAGGTCCTTTAAATACACAACTATACTCCTAAGAAATTCTCTCTTATACGTAAGGTATGTGTTGTCTATGTTAAATATAACGTCCCTTTCGTTTAATGCAGTTAACGCGTTCAATACCACGTGACCTTAGTTACTATTCCTCGTTACATAGTTCCACTGGATCCATCCTAGACCGTGCCTATATTAACCAACTAGCTTCCTACGACTCTTCTCTAAGTAGTCGTAACATTATACTTAAAGCGTCCGTAACACACTGCAATAGATCCTCCTAGTAAGATAATATTACTTAGAAGTAACTAAGGCGCCTTAGCCTTACTACTACTTTTAAATTAAGTAAAAGCTCTATAGAGGGGGTCTAGGGGATCTCCTCCTAGAAAACCTTATATCCATATATATATTAATATATTAATTAAACTCTATATATAAGGCTCTAAGTTAAAGCCTCTAAACTTGGGTTAAAGTTTATATAGGGTACCTAACGTTCCGCATGTTTATTTTATACTGCTATAAGTATAATATATATAAATTATATGCTATTATATAAAGGGGTTAAAAAGTTATTATATTTTTAGTGAGTTAAAAAAGTGTGCGCAATGTGGGACCGTGCACGAGGTGGCCTAAACGCTTAACCTTGATAGCGCATGGGGTACATTTGTCAAATTGCGGATTTTATGAAATCCTCAAGCCAGTTGTCAAATAGCCTGATATTATATCAAGCCGATTTAATTGATGTCAACTCTCACGATTTTATAAAATAAGACTTCTGGATTGATAGAATTGATAGAGCTTGGCAAAAGCTAGGTGGATTTTGTCAATTCTGCTAGCTAGTTCTGGGCTTAGTGAATGTATTAGGGACGTAGAATTTAAACACGATCACGGTACAATTGTGAAGCTTGCTGAGGCATCTCGTGAGGCTCGGCAGCGTCGATTTTAGTGCAGGTAGTGCAAATTGAATGGTTATATATTAGGTTATTTTATCAATTTCGAAAATCGAACCTGAGCGACGTCCGCGGTGCAGTGGTTCGTGATATTCGCCACCACGATCGCAGGGTAAACTAACCTCCGTTGTCCCCCTCGTTTGTCTCCCAGCAAACCACGGTATAGTCCGGCTTTAAAACATTTCTTCCGAGTTTGTCCAACAATTTGGACGGGTTAGGGCGTCCGAATCGTCGCCGATAAGCTCAATCAGCGACTTGCACCTGCACGACTCCAAAAAAGGACTGTGGCTTATAAGATTATCTCCCCGGATCCTATCAATTAGAGGTCTCATTTGATCAAATTGTGAGATTTAATATTAATTCAGTCCATTGACAAAACACCAAGCGATTTGTACAAATGGCTTGAGGATTTTATAAATTGTCGACCGGAAATTGAGGTTATATATTGTCCTAATTGGCGCTGCCAATAGGTCAATAATAAAATCCACAATTTGACGAGTTGTCGGCAACAGATATAACATGGTGCCAAGGGACCCTGACGATCGTAATCAAATAGACCATTGCGATCTACATTCTGGCCGACAAGGATCCTATGGCACCGTATAGACTAAAGGGTGCGTTCGGTTGCAATCTGGAGGTCTCAGATTCAGTTTAGAATCCGTTGATTCAGAGTGATTCTGCCTGCACAGCCTCAAAATTTTAATGTTCCTCTTACCGCTCAAAGAACACCAGAATTGCACGCTAAAAGAATACTAAAAGTTGGCAAATTTACCGTATAAATTCTAAACTAAAGGTCTTGGTGTTAGTTGAATATGGAGGTATAGGCCACAAACACAAGTACAAATTCGGACAAACGCGTCCTTTTCTACAGGACGAAAGCACGGGTCAACGTCAGATTGAAAAAGCTCCGGATTGCAACCGAACACGCCCTAAATTCTTGTCACTAACTTGATGGCTTGTTGACTTACAGTTCAAGGATTGAACGAGTTTCTTCAATTCAAGCTTATCCCTACATCTGAGGTTGAACACGTAGATCAATCGAAGCTTAGTTCTGTAGGGCTGCTCAGAGGCGAACCAGTGATCTTTTTGGACTGGAGTGGAGTGGATCCGAGCTCAGATCCACTCCATCCAGCTGGTAAATTGTTTGACTCCAGGAGCTCCATGGAGCTCCAGTGCATTTATATACTAAATATAGAAAGGCCCGGCGTCAGCGTGGTGTTATAAAAGGAAGGGTAGATGTAGAATAATTCACTAAAAGCTACCTATATTATACCTTACCAATAACCTTTTTCTCGTAGTTAATCTTAATAACCACATATTGCTTATCTAGCTTCTCTTCCTCCTTATTAGTCACGTCGTCCTCTGCCTGAGCAGCTACCTCTACAGCAACAGCAGCAGCAAGTCGGGCCTTTGCTGCTTCCTTAAGCGGCACCCTTTTACAAGACTCTCCTACCAACTTATCTACTTCCTTATTATTAAATGTACATTTTAATGGTGGCCTATATGAATGCCAAAGAACCTCATTTGCCTTATTTATACTTATTTATAATTGGGAACGCTGGTTGCTAAGAAGGATCTTGCAGCTGCTAAAGAGTCGCTCGCATTTATTGCTTGTAGGAGGCACGGCTAATATATTAAGCGCAAATTAAGTAAGATCTGGCTGGCTCTTATAGCGATCCTGCCAGTATTATAAGACGTTAAAGTGTTGATTCTCGGCAAGGAGTACGCGGTTGGTAGCAAGATATTCCTCAAAGCAATTAATTGGCGATAGGTTGTTGTATTCCTAATAAGTCATCTTAAGACGTTTATGAGCTTCGGATGTAGAAGGCAATTGGGTTGATAAATATCGATCTATGGTGGCAGTAAGAAAAAAGATGAGGATAAATTAATTAAAGCAACGACGACGGGGGCAAAAGGAAAGACAGTTGCATACACTAGAGTTTTCAGATTGTATGGTTCGTACACCCAATTATAAATTAAAGCTCATCCTTAGTCGTTGATTGGCTCACCCTAATATTACACCTGCCCGAATTGGGTTAGAGAATTGGAGCTCCAAGAGCTCCACGGCTTCAAATTCACTCCATCGAACCAATCAAATCGACAGGATCCAGTCCAGTCAAACCACGGCCCCACCATGGAGATCCAAGATTAACCCAGTCCCAAAAGATCACTGAGGCGAACCGGTATACATAATGTACACAACTTGCTTAAATATAATCCAGCAGAATCCACTTAGCATTAGCTTCTGAGCACGGGGATCCAATATATTGGTCAATATTGATCTACAGGAGGTGTATTTGGGGCTTGTCCTCTGACACCCAACACTACAATACCCAGCTAATCTAGATAATATGTTGGTCTTGAGCAGCCGCTCCAAAGACTACTATCCAAATGAATAATTTACCGGACAAGATGAAGCCACTTCACGTTTAACCTCGTATTTAAAGGAGAATAAAATCTCTCGAAATACATTAATGGTGTCACAGCCTTTGTTACTGCACATTTCAGTCCGCCAAATAATCACTTCCTCTCTTCCTCGCATAAATGGTTCTAATAAGCATTTACGCCGTTTCCGCTATCTTATTTACCTCAGCCCTCGCAGAAACATCAATCCGCTACATGCCTTTCGGTGCCTCAATAGTCCAAGCCACCTGCTGGCGCGCCTACCTCTGGCAGCATCTCCAATCCACCGGCTACACAAATATCGACTTCGTCGGTAGCCTTTCATCGAGCGCTCAATGCGGAAGCCCTGCAATAAACTACGACCGCGATCATGAAGGCCACTCTGGCTATCTGGCAATCGATGTTGCTGATCAGGGATTGTTGCCTGGGTGGCTGAAGTCTACTCCGGCAAAGATTATTACAATGCATCTTGGCACGAATGATATTCGGGAAGGGTATGGGACGAAAGCTATTTTGGCGGCGTATAGCACGCTGATTGACCAGATGAGGGCGAGTAATGCGGATATGAAGATTATTGTATGACTCTCTCATGACTCTCTCCTTGATCTCTAATCATAGCTTTCGCGTCCGATTGCAGGTTGCCCAGATCATTCCTCTGCCGGCGAACGATTCTGCCGTTGTAGACCTGAACGCAGGTATTCCCGCATGGGCAGCATCGAAGAACTCTAGTGTCTCGCCAATCTGGGTTGTCGATCAGTATACAGGGTTTTTGAACTCGGACCTTAGGGATGATGGCATTCATCCCAATGATAGTGGCGATCATAAAATGGAGGCCAAGTGGTATCCGGCGATGTTGCAGGCAATTGCTAGTCTGGGGTAACATAATTAGGTATACAATTAGAAGGGCAAAAATTAAAATGGAGGAGTTACAAACGTTCCTTTGGGTCATAAATAGAGTTTTGGGAGTACAAAAAGTCCAAGGACATCCAGCGCAGCTAAAAGTGGCTTACGCGCTAACTGGCTCTGGCTTATGTGGCTTATGCGCTAGCGGACGGTTCGCTCCTTTCAAAGTACCTCCATAATCTTATCTTTGCACTTGGACACCCTAGACAGCGCGCAAAAGATAGGGAACAATTGTCAGCAAGCATTTTGGAGATTTCAAAGCATTGGAAATGCCCGCCCGGATATTGGAAATCCTTCGTTGAATGAAGCCGAGTGGAAATCTTTAAATGTAGTTTCAAAGATCTACACTGCTCATAGACAACTTGACGCATGACTTTTACTAGATATCTGCCAAGATGTCGAACACCCCTGTTGACCCAGATATGTTTCCTAAACCCTTCCAGCTCACCAAGGGCATACGCCGCGACGTATGACACCATCAATCGAAGTAACCCAAGTCTGAGGGCGATTGGAAAGGTTGTCGTTATTACCGGAGCTGGTGGTGGCCTTGGATACGTATGTTTGGTGTCTATATATTTGCCTGCGAGCCATACGAATCTCGCGGCTAATCGGAGTTGAACGCCAGAATATTGTTTCGGCCTGGCAACAGCCGGTGCCAAGGGTATTGTGCTGGTCGGTTGTAATATAGGAAAGCTCGAGGAGTCGGTAAAGGCCCTTAAAGTTCCGAGCTTTGTGGTATCACGCAATGTCACCCCCGAGTCCGATGTCAAGTCGATCTTTGAGAAAGCGGTCGCGGAATTCGGCAAGCTAGATGTGCTCATTAATACTACGGGACAACGAACCAGGGGGTGATGACGGGCGAAGTTGAGCCGGCCCAATGCGGGGTTAATTTTATGAGTGGCTACGCAATAGTAAGAATGGCTTATGTTGACGCAAAAGCAGGAGTCGAAGGTGAAGGGTACCTATAACATGGTCCACTACTTTATCAAGGCTACAGGCGGAAAGGGCAGTGTTATCAACATCGTCAATCTTGGTACGTCGTTCCTTGCTCGAGGGATATCTTCGTCCTTATCGAGCAAGTTGACCATCATCAAATTGGGCGAATGTCTCCATCTTGGTGAGCGTTACTTCAAGTATTAGTATGTGCGGTGCAGAGTTTCTAACGCTCCATGAAGAACATCCAAACCTCCGCGTCTTCTCGATCCACCCGGGTATAGTTGAGGCAGAAGGTGGCCGTGGTATGGTCGTGGCCCACTTTCACTCCTTTCGCGAAGGACAAGGGACTGCTCACTAGCGGTGTGACATTGCACTGCAAAAGTCGGAAGCAGATCACTTGCGCGGTGGTTTCTTGGACGTCAATTGGGATGTTGCCGAGCTAGACGAGCATGAAGGTGGAATCGTTGACAAAAAGCTGTTGGAGCTCCCCTTTCTGAATGCGATATTTAGTCCATCCGGGTATTCTTGGTTGGAGGTTAGGCAATGATTTATCGAAAAGCTTCAGCGGAAGTCTGGTTGTTACATCCTGCATTGCTCGTATTGCAATGTTTCATTAAGAGTAGATATAGTTAGAGTGATAAATGATGTGATTTGGTGTCATTTTGAGTTTTCTCGGCTGGAAGCTCCTGCTTTCCCCGTGACGGAGTGAAAATCAACTGGCTTCTGATAGTAGGCGTTGTCAATATCAGCTGTCAGCCTAAAATCAATCGTGATAGTGGAAGAAGCGCGAGCTGGTCTATATCCCCCCTAGGGATGTTCTAATGAAGGGTGTTGGAAGAAATTTGGAGAGACCAAAGAGGCTTTTGTGATTGAACCAAGGAACTCTGCCCGTAGTTACACACCGCTCTGGACTTTAGCATATCACCAAGGACAAGTCACTTGACAAATGGCAGAATTTTATTGACAACACCGAAACTATGGAAATACGCCTTGCTTGTGCATCTTGAAGCCATCTTAAAGGCGCTGGGGTTTGATATTCAATATTGTTGGGAGTCTCAGCATGCATTCGTAGGCAGGTCCATCAGGCACCGGGATACGTGGCGAGGATGCTCAAGAGTATCTCTCAAGCCGTATATGCAAGCATTTCCAATGTAAGGCAAGATCAAATGCATGCTTCGATCGCAGCAGCATCCCATCTTCGCGCGAGAGAACCTGGACTCTTCGGATGGAAGAGTTCGAGATAATGTTCATGAAGCCGGGAATAGAGAGGTACATCTAGACATCAGAAGAGGAAGAGTGATTCGGGAATAGGGTGTTGATAGTATCCACACCGCTGGTCGCCATCGATGGATGGAGGGAGGCTGCAGGTGACTCATGAATGGGGAGTTGTGAATAAATATCGCTATCTTTTCTAGCGACTAGTCGCATCCGTGCGGAGTGCCGTCGCATCCATACTCTGTGGTCAATTGCAATTGGGGGTTTTTCGCTGCAGGAGTCGAACTGCATAGCTTCTTCTCTTGAGCCGCCAGGACAGAAGACAACTATCACATGGAATTTCAGCGAGGCTCCCAGCTTTGTGTGCGTTGGCGGATTTTCTCGCATTTCGTCGCGTCTTGTCGCTTGCCTGCCTCGCTCTTCTTTTACCTAACCCAACCCCCCCTCCTTCCGCCCGTCAATCGGCAGCCTGCTCGCACCCCACCAACCAAGATTGGCTTTCTCACGCCGATAGCGGTCTGAGGCAAGGGATTTCAACGACACCCAAAATGCTCTCCATGTCCCCGACGACTCCGGGGACTGCTGGGCATCAAGGATTGTCCTATGGGAACAGCCCCGCTAGTACCCGTTCGCAGGGCTTCAAGCGCCAGAACGACAGCGACGACGACCATGACAATGGTGGCCACGAACCGCGCACGGCCAAAGCAGCACGGCAAGCTGCCGTTAAGCGTGCATGCAACGAGTGCAGACAACAGAAGGTAATTAATTCCCGAAGGCCTCTGTCATACGCCAATTCAACCTGTCCAAAACCACTTCCAGTCCATCCATACATCGCTGACTCTTCTTCGTACAGCTCCGTTGCAATGTCCAACAAGACCCCTTTCAAGCGTGCTCACGATGCTCCAAGCACAAACTCACATGCGTCATCGAGCCCAATTTCAAGCGCATTGGCAAACGGAGTCGGAATGCCGAGATGGAGAGGGAGATGGCAGAACTGAGGGCGCGCCTGGAGCGATACGAACGACAGGGTGCAGTTGCGCAACCCACACTAAGCACCCCGCTTGCAACCTCAGAAACCGGTATATACTCTGGCGGATTCCATGAGGAGGAAGAATATCTAGGATCCCATCAGGCCATTGCCTCGCTCCTTGACTTGCGCAGCGGATCTCCTAATACGATGAAATTTCAAGGATTAGAAAATGTCATCCTCGCACCTGATCGTATCGATGAGCTCTTCACGGAGTTTTTCCAAAACTACCATCCATTCCTACCCTTTTTAGACCCTACAGAACCACCGGAGGACTACTGTAAAGATTCGCGCCTCCTATTCTGGACTATAATCAGTATTGCTGCCCGCCATTTCCATCCAGACCTCGTTCTGCTAGACAAACTGAAGGAGCCCTTAAACAAGCTAATATGGCAGACAGTGGCAAAGATACCCCAGAATCACTACGTAGTAAAAGCCTTTTGTCTTCTCTGTACATGGCCGCTACCCACAAGCCGGACCTCTACGGACCCAACCTTCATGCTGTGTGGACTCATGATGCAGATCGCCATGCAGATTGGCCTTCATCAACCCACCCATCCTCAGGACTTCTCACGGTTGAAGCTCCTTCTGAGGCGCGAGGATATCGACGATAGGCTCAGAACGTGGGCCGTCTGTAACATCGTTGCTCAGACGTGAGTTTGTCTTACTCCCATATATCATCCCACTAATGATTATACAGTGTCTCTACTGGGTATGGGCAGCCCGCAGCCACACTATATGATTCTACGCTTGACTTCAGGACGGACGATGAGCAGCACATGAAGGTCATGCCCCCCGAGCTCTTCGCTCGACTCCGCCAAGAAATGGCCGCGAGCCGGATCACGAAGTTACTCTACACCTCCAATGGCACCCATCAGCCCGATAAACCTTTCTATAATAGTAGTATGGGCACATTATATGCGAATCTGGAGGCTGGCCGCCTCCACGAAGAGCAAGGGCAGTTTGAAGGGGGTGCTACTGGTGAGTCTCGGGCTATACCCCACATTTTGGGAGCGGACCCTTAAACCCTCGTTATGAAGGAGGACGTCAACAACTCATACTCATTTACACTACTAACTTCGTCGCTTCAAGAAATGGAAGCCCTTAATTACCGTGCTGTTCTCCTCCACCTCCGCCTCTACGCCTTCTTCGACACCACCTCACCCACCAGCGGACGCTCAGACCTCCTTGACCTGTATTTCGCAGCGACCGCCTTTCTAGATCGTGCATTCGCCATTGAAGAAACCGGCCGTCTCCCTTATGTTCCGAATTACATCATGCAAATGATCCTAGCGGCGGGTTTCACGCTGCTAAAACTCCTCAACTCCGACTTCGCACCCCGACTCCCCGCCACCGAAGAGGGCCGCCGCTACTTCCTGCGCACCGTCAACGCGGTCCGCTCGACCAGCGTCATGCCGAATGACCTCCCCGTGCGCCTTGCCGAGGTGCTCGCCCAGCTCTGGAAAGCCAGCGGCGGCGGCAGCGTCAAGTTCCACAGCACGTCGCAGTCTCCCGGCATCGGTTCGTCGACGCTGCCCAACATGTTCGCGACGCAACCGCAGCCGCAGCCGCCGCGGCGCGGCAGCGAGGGCATGCTGCAGGACCCGCTGCGCCTCATGGTGCGCAGTCGCATGAGCATGAGCGTCGTCTTCGACAGCGTGTGGCGCTGGCGCGAGACGCAGGTCAACGGCGCCGCGGAGCACCTCGACACCACCGTCGTCAACAACCCCACTAACCCGGACAGCAGCTCCAACTCGACGCCGCCCCCCGGCGCGGTTATGGAGAGCGTGGCCGGTACGACTAACGCGCTCTATCAGAATCTAGGGTCCCTCAGCATGCCGCTCCCCATGGCGAATGGGCTGGCTAGCGCGAACAGCTATGAGTTCTTCGATCCGGTGAGCTGGATGCTGGATGTGCAGCCGGATTGGAACGCGTATGGCACGTTTGGGAACGAGTTCGGCGCGTGACTTCTACGAGACGAGATATATTTTTGAGCGGCTTCAACGCGCTGAAAGGTAGATTGGCTTCGGGAGATTTCGGTATGTGATAGTATACACAAGACTAGTGATCTTGGCAGATGGTATAGTATGGCACATTTTTTCGCAGGGAGAGTATACATGACTTATGAATTTCACGCTTTTGCATCAGGACTGAATGGCCGTGGGGTAGGGGGTTCTTATTTTTATGGTAGGTGGGAAGGGGTCTGCATATACTGGCGTTGGCGGCATACCCTGAAACACGGACCCGTGTGCTTTTCAGCGTGGTGTTTGAGGCGTATTTAGTCTTTTGTGAGTCTTGTTAAAGGTTATATATTCGGGAGTGTAGGTAGGAGTGTTAGGTGAATTTGATTCGTCGCACTTAGATTGAGGACGCTCGTGTAGGTGAAATGGTGGGTGAGTGGTTGGACACTTTCGCACGAAAATCGCTCTGGGCTTGTTCTTTAGGTGCGAATCACGAAGGTCGATTTGGGCGCTACGACTTGCCCGTAACTTCAGTAAATAAGGAAAATATAAGTCTCCAGTTATTATCGCCTCAACATAAACAAAAATCAACCCAGGCGTATAAAGAGGTACGTTATCTACCTAAATGACGATTATGCCAACCAACCCTTTAACTATGATCATTACGTAACAGTCTTATGTAATTTGTGTCTGCAATTTTCACCGTCACGTGCACTGAACGCAAGCAGGACGGCATGGCACACTTTCTTACTAAGCAGCTTCTTTAAAGTAAAATTCTACAAAGCTGGTAAGAGATAGGATTTTAAAAAAATTATGCTAAGTATAAAGTTATTAACGGGCTTCATATACGAAATTTTCTTCAAAGTGTAGTTGTTAAACCTCAGTCTTCACATGCACCTTGGGTGCAGTTTGTGAGTTCGGTTAAGGTACCAAGGCAGAAATTATTAATTAGGCCTGCACCATTAAAACACAAACCAAATTAACTAAAAAAAAAGTCGTGAATATAATAGCAAAGACCTTACCTTAGCCCTGTAAAATATAAATAAGATAAAAAAGGTCTTTGTTGTGGATATGTTGATGGTAATTCAAATTTGGTGGGTGTGGCGGGGCCGCTCACAAACTGCACTCTACGGAGCTTCTAGCCAAAAAACACCGCAAGGCTTTTTTTAGTGCCATTTTGTGGCTTGGCTGCTAAGCGGCAGTATTTGTATGCCAATCTTATTTAAACTTCGCCGATTGGAGCCCTATAGCTTAAAAATATTATAAAGACAAAGGTCTAAGATGCCACAATAGGCATATGGCGTTTAATTATTCTATCTATTGGCTGCTTAGAACCCTTAATAGCCGCCTAACTAAGTATGCCAAGGAATGGCTTGCGCACTGCATGGGCCAATAAAAGTGTGTCACGATTTATTTGTCCATGCCTGAGGCACCACTATGGAGTTCCCGTCCTCAGGGCTGCTCCGCATCCTAGTTCGGCATCGCTAAGACCGCCGCGCCTCGAAAACTGAAGACTCAAAAAATCTGAGACGAGGCCACCGGTGTACCAATTATGGAAAGCCGACCACAAAGGGCAGTTACCGGAAAGAACAAGGCACACCCCGGAATCGCGATTTCCTGACTAATCATTTTTCGCTGCGCAACAAGAATCACGGCCCCCAAACTCTATGGCTTTGGCAGTGTAAATCGACGAATTTCTTATCTCAGTAAGCGACTCAGACGGCAAGGGCAAACTGAAGGCGCACTCACTAATACTAAAGTATTACTAGTCTCTATCCTAAAAAACGCCACTGTCTTTTAACCAATCAGCTATCTACCGACCTTAAGTTTGCCCTGCCGTCTAAGGGCCTATAGTGCGGAACTCTATGGTGCTCAACTTTAATTTTCGCAATTTTGTATAAGAGACACTCTCTCCTATATATTTAACTCCCTAATAACACCTTTTTAACCTAATAAGCTGACGAGTTGAATTAGACTAGTGCCCTCTATAATTAATTAGATTTTTATTAAAATATAAAGCTGTTAACTGGGTAGATTTTATAACGTTTTTACAACACAATCGCGCCTAGGCGAGGCTCTGGTAATACAGCATCAAAATCACCTTTTTTACTGCCGTATCTCGACCTTTTTATAACATCTAGTTATTATAAAAATACTACAAGGCAGGAGCTCTTTAGCTTCTCTATCTATTAAATTAAATAACGGCGTTGTGGCTATATTATATAAAATATTAGATATAGGCAGTCGGTCGCATTTTATCTAAAATACACCAAAATTACCTTTTTCACTGCCGTACCTCAACCCTTTTATAAGGTCTAGTTATTATAAAAATACTACAAGGTGGGAGCTCTTTGGCTTCTCTATCTATTGCATTAAATAACAACGTTGTAGCTATATTATGTGGGATATTAGATATAGGCAGTCAATCGCACTTTATCTAAACTCGTCGCTTTAAATCTTATAAGTCAACCTAAAAAAGTCACTCTATATTTTTCTACCTGTAATTTTAACGACTTACTTTTATACTATAGGGTTTTTATATAAATATTCTTAAAAAGTAGCTTTAGTTATATAATCGATTAGATTTTTAAAAATACGTTATTTAGGGTAAAAGTAGGGCAGTAGAAAAGGTGGGAAAGAGATACCAGTCTCAAGTTAACCTCCATACATTTTCGCACCAAAGGCCCTTAGACGGCAAACGAGACAGCGCTTACAAGTACAGGGGTTATATAACGCTAGCAGGGGTTTAATAAAGCTAGTAGGGGTTTTATATAAAGCTATACTAGTTAAGTACTAGCGAGATTTATCTCGTTTGCCGCCTGAGTCGCTTACTGAGATAACGAATTTCAACAATTACGGGCCTTGGCCCCCAAATACTTTATCACTATAGACACGACCCAATATTTCATAAAATTTAATCAGAACCAGCCCATAACGTCGCAACGAGCGCATTATAATGTTCAAAAGTTTGTTGTTTGTTGACCGGGCCCTCGCAATCATTTCAATTCTATATACGAAGCTAGACCTTTTGTGGGACACCTAAGACTTTTTCCAGGATTCCAAGCCTCTCATACAAAATCAGACGTTCCATCAAATAACTCTTGTAAAAGTCCTGCAGAATCAACTTTTGAGAAGAATGGCTAGGCCCACCAGGAGGCTCTGACATCCCCAATAAGGCAATGATATTCATGGATCGAATGCGGCCTGAGTTAGGTTAGGAATGATAATGAGTTTGCTCTCGATGTCCCCAGTGCACATTTTGCTTTTAATGTTGATTTTTTATCCTATCTCCATTTGTGATTAATGCCTAATTCCAATTAAATATAGACGGTGAAATAATAGAGATAGCGATAAGCAAGCAAGCAAGCTAGTTTATTTGTTACCTAGTCTGTAAGGGAAAGAGCATCAAAGCAAAACTCACACAAGCAATATGAGACCCAATACAGCCCAAAATAGATATTGTCAGCCATCCATCCTGTCTTAATGAGCATTTTAATCCAGCTTAAATTTCTAAAAAGGTGAAGCAGAGGGGCGAAGCTCAACTGGCGGTTCCAGGAATGGCGCCGGCAACAGTGAATCGGAATTAAGAATATGAGCCGCCTTCCCAGATTTCGAAGCTTCTTCTTCCTCCCGAAGAGGACGGATGCATTCACTACCCTTCTTAGTCTTCCAGTGGCGGTCCAAGCCATCGGCTCTGGGAAAGGTACGCCCACAGCCCCAATTGGTACCATCCTTCAATAAACCACAACAGGCAAATTGTTTCTCATCATGTAACTTTTCATGACGATTGCAATCGCTTACTCTTTCGAAGGTCTTATCACAATGGGCGCACTTGTGAGGTCTTGTTCTGTCGTTTGTGTGAGTGCGCATGTGAGCCCTCAGATTCTGACTACGAGCGAAGCTTGATTTACATATTTGGCACTTGTATGACGTAGACTTCTTCTTTCGCTTCGCAGCGGAGGGGAATTCGTATTCATTTTCCGAACCAATTCCGTGATAGTCCAGCATGTGTGATTTAAGCTCTTTTTCCGTTGCGCAGCCGAAAGTCGCGGTATGACAGCCTTCAAATGTACAAAAGAAGGGCCGGTCATGCTTTTGCTCATGCTGTCGTCTTTTAGACTCGGTTGAGAAGCCGACATGGAAGTAGACGCAGTTCATCTTTGAGCATTTGAACCAGTTGGGCCCATAATACTCAAGGAGTTTTCCTTGGATAACACCGCTCTCTGGACAATTTTGAGACGCCAGGCTTTCGACCCTCTCTCTAATCTTCATAAGGATTTGAGAAAGATCCAGAACTTCACCGTTTGTAACCGTCTTTCCATAGAGATAAAGTCTACTTCTGTGGACATCGACCGCCTGTAAGAGTTGCTTGAAAAACGGTTCCTGCTTGAGCGATTGCAGGCGCCGTTCGGTGGTGGTAGACACGGCTATCTCGCCATCAGATCCAGTCCAGTGTAGATCAAGGAATACCTGGATGCTCTCCTTGAAAGTATCCAATGTCGTTATGTCGTTTTCCGAGCTTTCAATGGCGTTTTCCGTGTGGCTAGTCCAGGAGGCTACAGCATAATCCATGAAAGAATAGTAGCCTCTTTGAATCATATTCTCTACGTCCGTGAAGGAGAGATTGACTTCAAACCCTTCTAGGCAAAGGTATTCAACGCAAATGACGGCGAATTGAAGCTGCTCCGATGCCTCTCGAATATACCCTTCCTCCAGAAGGTAACTTTTAGGATGAGCCAAATCTCCTATTGACTATTGGGCATTGTGATAGCACTTACTTTCTTGCTGTTTGATGAACAAGCTCTACTATCTGGTTAGGACCAATCTCAACTAGAGAGCCGCAAAGTTCTTTAGCATCTATTAGAAGCTTTCGCCGCTCCCAACAAACGTCCCCATTTTCAAAATCAATCGAAATAGCACCCTGGATCTCATACCATTTCAGAGGCCGCTTTGCGCAAATCAGCCATCCAAGGAGTCGGGACGCCTGTTTAGAATGTGTTCGCGGTCCATTTTTTAAGACACGGTCCGTAATTCTTTCGTAGCTAGGAAAATAAGCTAATGCGAATCCTAATAAGTCCGAAAATGCCACATACGCTTGCTTAAGTTCTCGGGGAAATATGCTTGGATCTATCTCCTCATCTAATGCTTCAAGAGTTAATTGATCACAAAGGTTTTCTGCTACTAGCTTTGCAAAAAGGAACATCCCTTCGGCTACCTCAGCAAAAGACTCAAATGCAGCAAAACATAATAGAACGTACCATCGGCGCGTTGGACAATTTGATCAACTATCTCGTTCATTCTTTCATCGGTAAGCTTGAATCTACGCTGAAGCTCCAGGCCCCGTGCCACACAATACGTCCTAATGTCATGGCTATTGTCAGCGGTAGTGATTTTTAGGCTTGATACCTCTGAAAAATCCCTCTTGGCACAGCCATCGTCCTGGCTTACAAATAAGCAACGGATTTTGCCAGCTTGATTGACGGGGAGAGACTCGACGAGTTCACAAAACCATGACGCTATTACTTTCCTCTCGTCTCTGTCGCATTCATCAACACCATCGATAATGAGATACACTTTGTCGCAAATTTTAAGACTAGTCTCCAGTAAATCCTTCGCTAGGGCTTTTGTTCGCAAGGTAGGCCCTCCTCTGGTACACATCTCCTCATAGAGGAACGGCACAAGAAGTTCCCTGTTTTGTTGGAGAATCTGAGCCAGAATTCCTTTAGCAATAGCTAAGAAGGTGTTCTGCCGTTCGTTCCTGTATTTGCAAAAAAAATATCCCACTTTAATTTGAGGCATTAGCTGAGACTCTTCCACGATCAAGGATGCGAGCACAGTTTTGCCAGCGCCTGGTTTTCCAGAGATCCACAGTAAACGCGTGGAACAATAATCTGGATCAAACCAAAATTTGAATCGGTCATCATCGAGAAGCCAGCGTCCTGTTCCTGGACAGGCCGCACGCACTGACGAGTACCTCTCTAGATCCTGTTCATACGGAGCCGGAGATAACCACTCCAGCACAGCTAAGTAGCGTCGTCGGTTCTCAGTCTCTCTTCTGCTCCGACGTTCTTCTTCTGCCTTTGATCGTTCCTCATGAGCCTTTTCGAATGCCTCCTGGGTTTTCCCGAAATGGATGAGGTTGGCTTGGTTTTTGATCAAGTCGTTATGACGCTTTATATTCTGCAGTATGTGATCAAAATCCGAGCGAAAGGTCTTCCAGGTCGCATGGAAAATCATCTTCCACACTATTAGTTTTAGGATGTAGTTATGACTACTCAAAAGCAGCAGGCAATCTTTACTTACTTCTTTGGCGAAACTGTTTAAGCGCTTGAAGGTGAAAATCCAGGATATCTTCGAACAGTAGAGAGAGCACTTTTGCCATTTGCGGATCCTTATCCATTGTCTGATATTGAAGAAGCTGAGGCATATTCTCTCCTAGTTGCTCGTATGCATCCAGCAACGAGTTAAACGAATCAGAATGAGTGCTTGCGACCTGCGGTTCACTCAGTAATGAGAATTAGTCTTTCGGTGAACAAAGCCAAGCGCAAATGTGGCTAGTTAGTATTCCGCACCTTCATCTGGCGGCATGCATGAATACCGAACCAGAGAAATGAGAATAGAGTATAAGGACAACCTCCCAGCACGGAGTGGTCAACAACATCTCATAAGTAGTCACTAACCTGAAGAATGAACTTCATAGGGCCCTGCACGAGTCAGCGAACTATCACTCAAGTCTTTTATACCTGACTACATACCCAAACATAGGCCAACATTGGTGTGCAATTTAAAAATATTTCGATGACCTTGCCATACTGCTCCATGGCCTCCAGGAATTTTTCAAGTCTTTTCATATTTCGTAACTTGCGCGCAGACGCATGATTCTGCTGGATGGTTTCTATTTCGACGTGGAGATCATGAAGCTTCGTGAATTGGAAATCCTTGGCCTCATCTAGTGTTAAATTGTTTTTGAAGTGCTGAAGCACCCGTTCGAATGCGTTGGTTTGTAATATTGTTGGTACAGCCATGAAACAGAGCAAGGCTCAGGCACATAGAAACGTGTAAGAAGATTTTAACTCTATAAGAATGAACTAAATCTAGATACTATAAAATGTATGTAACAGATCGGTCCATGGTGCCAAACGATACGTGGTTGAAGAAGCTCTCGGCTGAGCTGGCAGGCTGAGCACAGCCTTCCGCGATCGGACTGGTTCTCCGCATAGCCACACAGCCAGCGATACCACAAAATTGGCCGCTTCACAGTTTTGGGCGCGCATTTGGCTAGTCACACAGCCGCAGAGGCTGAGAGGGTCCGTTAGGCTTTCTTCAGACTTTTATTGTTGATAGTAAGGCTCTATGAACACAGCGGCCACAAGCAAGGCTTTTCAATCATGACTTGATATCCGCAGCGAAACCCATAGACGTGTGAACCACTATGAGAACGTCCCAATTCTCTGGAAACCACCGAAACACCTCTGCATTTCATTGCAAATCCGACATCCAAGAAATTGGCCCAGAGCCGAGAATGGACCCCGGTGAGAAGGACGAAGGTCATCCTTTTACTTCCATGATCTGCTACGGCACAGTATGGACTTGTCTCAAGATTTACCATGTTGAAACTAAGTATTTTCAGATATGCGATGTCAAATTTCAAGTTGACATCAGATACGATCCGGCAGACTCAGATGTCCAACACAATGGCACTAAGAGCACAGAGACTTACTTTCGTGTCCGACTGTGCTTTGGGGAAGGGTACTGTGGGTTGCAGTCTCTAAATGGAAAAGACGTGGGAACGGCTAATACGAAAACATACCGAGCCTTGGAGCCCCTCTTGCGATTCGACTGTATTAGATTCGAGCCATGCATCACCACCAAAGTATGGAAATCCGCAATGGAAGCATTAAGCGCATCAAAGAGAAGCACGATAATTTCCGCCGACGTAAACGCGTATGGTGGCTCATCCATTTCTGCAGATGTCGGCACCCACTTGTCAAGGAATGGTATTTTCTTACAACGGCCGGTAATTCAATTTGAGGACCTCCCGTATGAGAATCCGCAATATTTGCGGCTCCCAAACGTTGCGCACGTGCGGCTAGTTCCAGAAGTCCCTGAAAGTATACTGAAAAATGCAAACCAGAATTTAGCAGTAGATGGGCACAGTTTTGACATAGATGTACTGTTTGAGGAGCTCTCACGTCCCAGCTTCCTTGTACAAGCCACAACAGATTTCCGGATAAAAACAGAGCTACTCAGGTACACTCAATGAGGTATACCAGATCGTCCTTTCTCCGTTTAGCTAACTTCAGGAATTGCAGTCATCAGAAAGATGCGATCGACTTCATCAGACGAAGAGAAACCGGAGATATTCCCTTGCACCTGAAACTTTGGCAGGAGCACACTTCGGAAACAGACGAGGTCTTGTATGCGCGCGATAATTTAAAGGAACCGTAAAATAGGGTGCTAACCCGTGGTGGAAATAGCTATCAACATATTATTACTGGAGCGATGAATGTCAGGCCGGAAGATAGCCTTGGTGGCATCCTCGCTGATGATATGGGTCTTGGGAAGTCTCTTTCGATGATATCTGCAATTGTAGCTTCTAAAGACCATGCACTGAAATTCGCCTGCTTCCATGAGCTTGGCGCTCAACCAGTTGCGAAGCAGGTTGTCGCAAGTAAAGCGACTTTGATAGTAGTTCCATCGGCTTGTAAGTTCTCCCTCACTGACGACATGTTTCGCCTAGCTAACTACACAAGTGCTCATCGACGGCTGGATCGATGAAATCGGAAAGTTAGTAAAGCCTTCGAGATAAATATGTACTGATGAACTTACTATTGCAGGCATACTGTTCCAGGCACGCTGTACCTTCACAGATACCACGGCCAAGATAAGCTGGTGGACTATCCTACTCTTCTTGAAAACGATATTGTTATAACAACGTACGCAACATTAACTATGGAGTATACTCATGGCCACAGCATTGTGCATCACATACATTGGTACAGGCTAGTTCTTGATGAAGGTGAGCCATTCCACTATCTACGTGATGTCTCTGCTGATGGTGTGAGTCATTTTGATAGCTCATGTTATAAGGAATCCTTCAACAAAACAGTTTGAAGCCATTTACGCTGTTCCGGCCTACATTAGGTGGTGTCTTACAGGCACTCCCATCCAGAATACCTTAGAGGACTTGGGGGCTCTGGTCAGATTCTTACGGGCCCCTGGATTAGGTGACGCCCCAATGTTTAGGAAGCACATAATTGCGCCTACTTTGTCCAACCGCTTAGGGAATCTAAGACATCTACTAGGCGCAGTCTGTCTCCGTCGCACAAGGACCGTCTTGCCCTTATTAGAGCCTGCGGAAAATATAGTCTCGCTTGAATTTTCAAGAGCCGAAGCTGAGCGGTATAAAGAGTTTGGAAATACATGCAGGAGAGCTATAGATATAGCCGTCAGCGGGCACAATGTGAAGAAGGTTCATCAATGCGTCTTAGAGGCCATACTTCGTCTAAGGCTCTTCTGCAATCATGGATTTACGGAAGCAATGGGATCCGAATTCCCTCAGGGGTTTCCCTCTGATCTCGAAAATGCCTACAGCATCTTCCAGACGCAGGATATAACAACCTGTGCGTATTGTTCCAACGACCTTTCCTCTCTGGGTACTGGCCACGACGCCACTTCACCCGCCTTAACGGTTTGTCATCACTTGTTGTGCGAAGACTGCGTGCCAAAATATCAGAAGCAACTCGAAACTAGCCAGAATGGGAGCAGCATCAAAGAATGTCCTATTTGTCATCTTCGAAACCAAAACGAGGTTTTTGTTACATGGGGGCCGAGTTCCCCAGCGACTGCGGCTAGTGGATGCCCGCATCCAACCAAGCTTCTTGCTATAGTAGACGACATCGAAAAGCACATCCAGCATGACAAGAGGTATGTCCCGCACATCTGAAGTAACAAATGAGGCTTGCAAAATCAATTTAGGACAATATGTTCCTGCCTGGGTTAACGATACTGAACCTCTGATTCCGAGTTTCTAACCTATGCGCCATATAGTATTATATTCTCCTTCTGGAGGAGAACACTTGACAGATTAGCCCATCTTCTGCAAATAAAAGGTCTACCGTTTTCAAGAGTCGATGGGTCTGTTCCTTTAGGGAAAAGGAGACAGACTCTTTTCGAGTTCAATAGAAATCCAGATATGAAGGTGCTTTTAATAACCTTCGGAACTGGGGCTGTAGGGTATCAAAAGGCGTGTCAAAATTCGCGGTGATAGTGGAGGGCTAACTGTTTAGGATCAGGCTTAACAACCTCTCTGTTGCCAACCGCGTCCACATTGTAGAACCACAGTGGAACCCTGCGGTGGAGAGTCAAGCAATCGCTCGCATTCTGAGACTTGGCCAAACTAGAGCTGTGACAGTTGTCCGGTACATCATGAATAAGTCAGTCGAACAAGTAGGTCCGCTACTGATAATAGATTTCGCATAATTTTCTGCTGGCTGATACCAAACGCAGAGTGTGCAATCACGACAGCTTCGAAAAATACAGCTTGCACACGGAGGTTTCCGGTATGACAATAGTGAAGACACAAGTCAGAAAGTTCAACAAGTTATGGTAAGTTCTGTGGACTTCTGAGTGATTCTCGCTGACTGAATGCAAGGATCTCCTCTTTCCTCAGTCTCCTGCACAGGACACACCTAATGCACAAGTTGTGTCGGATGAAGCAGGACAATTGTCGATGGATTTGGACTAATACACATAAAATATTAGTAGGCCTCCAAAGGACTGTTCTCATACTCAATTTCCATTTTCTGCAATCTGGGCTAATCCCACAGCTCTTCCCCAAAGATTGAATTAGAGTTATATGTACGGAGGCAGCGCTCAAAAGTTCCTGGCCCCCCCTTGTCGTCGTGGTGTGCGCTTAATATAATTCTATATAGCGCCTAGCTGTAGTTTGGGGCACATTATACGTTATTATAGCAGATTAAAAGCTTTAAGCTTTCAGCCAGGCAGGTATCACGACAAATGACTTAAGCTGGCTGGTAGGTAGAGACACAGAATTGTACGAGTGATCTGTTTTATTCAAGGTGGCTCTAAGAGCCCTAATATACATAAGGAAAATAACCCTAGTTCGACCTTCTGTGTCCGTAGTCGTTCGGTGTCCGTAGTCGTTCGGTGTCTGACACCTCAGCAGTAAAGCTACCTCCGTGGCCAACACACCCCCTCAGATCTGACGTAGAGCGGCAGAGCTGGATTACCGGATTAGGCAGTTGGGATAGACGAGCTGGTGGTAAGCTTTTACTGTGATTTAATTGTTAACTAACTAGATGTCTGATATCGCAGAGCCCTACTACTTCGACAAACTTTTGATGGTTTTGCTTTAAGAGAGCTTTAGTTAGTCCATCTGCAGCTATCTCGTTCGTTGGTACCCATTGTACGACAAAGCTTCTGTTTTGTACCTCTTAGCGAAGCTAGAATTAATGGATATCTACATATTAGAGTTTTGTAGATACTATAGGAGTCTCTTTTGTCATAATCCGTACTAACTGCTAATTATTATAATTAATAATAATGTCCTGTTCCGGATTAAATCTGATAGCTTTAAAGATCCAAACTATATACTTAACCTCCCTACCGACGTATAAAAGAGCTAGTAGTTCTACCTCCGTAGTAGACTTAGTAACTGCCTTTTATCTAGTTGCCTGCCATACTATAGGCCTATTAAATAAGCTTATTAAGAAACCCTATAAGCTCCAATGTGTTGGAGTATCGTCAGCAAAGCTAGTATTAGAAGTAGCTTTTAGAACCTAGTTTATCTCATACAGCGTAATAGTAGAGAACTTAAGAGCGAGGTATCTGGTATTATAGAGATAGGTAAGCAATCTATTAATCTCCACAAGATAAGCTAGTAACGGATTTTATAAGAACTTAGCTAGCTTGCTAATAAAAAAGGCAACGTCTGGTTATATAGTAGATGCCAGATATGTTGTAGAACCTATATAGCGTTAATATCCTTTTATCTGATTTGGCGTAGCTTCTCCCTTATACGGTGTCAATTCCTGGCCTAATAGTGGTGTAGTTGATAGCTTCAGATATTCTAAATAGTATATTAAGACTAGCTTCTTGAGATACTAATCTAGACAAAGCCAGAGCTTTCCCCTTTGCTGATCTTACACAACACGAGTGTTTAGGAATGACGTAAATTAAGGTATTTGGCGTATCTTAAATCAATCTTATAGCTGCTTTAGGATGTCCTCCATCTGCTAATAATAGCTCGGGTGTCCTATAATTAGGATATTATTAACATAGAAGAACACAAAGATAGGTTTAGTAGGGTAAATATAGAGATATAGCTTATCTGGTACAGCTTTTAAACCTATACTTCGCAGAGTAGCAGACATTTCTAAAAACCACAATTTAGGAGATTTCCGTAGTCCGTACATTGCCTTTCTTAGACGGAGAGAGAATCTAGGCAGTAGGTCTATACCCTTAGGGGGAATAAGGTAGACCTTATTGTTAACCAAGGTATTAACGAAGGCGTTAATGGTGTTAATCTGTATAACGTCCAGGTTAAAGCCAGCGATAAGAGCGCAAAGTAGACAGAAGGTTTAATAGGCTGCCGTTATAGCTTTAACCTCCTCTTGTAAAACTGCTTAAAGGTCTCCGCGGATAACTAGACGAGCTTTAAATTTTATAATAAAGCCGTCCGAATCTTCCTTGTACGTAAAGACCTATATAGTAGAAAGTTAATGGACCTTTTTAACTAGTTATACCTTGTCCTAGGTCTGCTTTCCTATTAAGGCCTTTGTCTTAATATAAGCAGCTGCTTTAAACTCTATAGCGTACTTATAATTAAGCATCTCTTTCCATAACTTTAGTGGTGGTGGAAAATCGTCTTAATGTCCATACGTTTTTGTAGCAGCAGTATAGAAAGCGTGAGCCAATGGTGTCGTATCTGGATTAATAATATTATCATTATTATTAATTTGAACCATAAAGGCTCGTCATTATAGATCCTAATTTGGCATATCTTTCTTCTTTACTATAGGCCGCTTTTTATGGCTAGAACGTCTCTTACTCCCTAATAATAAGCCTGCTATCGTCTAAGGTTTGGAACGAGGTATAGGATCTATAAACCGTGGTTTAGTAACTTTAGAAGATAACTAAGTAGTAGATAGTATCTGTGGTGTAGATATTACAGTAGATGGTAATTACTGAGGCGCTAAAGACGCTGATAGTTTAGACGGTTCTAAAGTTAGCTCTAGGGTAGGTAGCTAATAGAGTTCTTCTGTTAAGATCTAAATGCTTTTTAACGTAGAAGTAATATTAATATTTGCTAAATATGGTAGTCTTATATCTAGTTCTTTGTTAAAGTTCTCTATCTAGTTCTTACTGCTATCTTAAAGATTATCTAGTAGGTTCTAGACTTGCTAAAAACAATCCTTTTAAGCCTATAAGATAATGAGGTGTTCTGGTGTTTTAGAAGATTAATATCTCTTTAACTTATTAATTTATATATTACAAGATTAGATAATATGGTTAGTGGTTAGTATCTATACCCTATAGATATTTAAAGCTTTTATACCGATAAGATAACCTATTTAGGCTTATAGCTTAAACTTTGCCTTCCTAAAAATGCCGTGTTTAATAAGCACGTAGGTTAAAGATCTGGCTACATAAAGTCCTGCTAGCTATAGCTTCCGTTTATACAGCATTTTAAATAGGGTCTTCTAGTTAACGGACTAAATAGGAGTTTAATTAAGTAGGAACACTGCTAGAAGTACAAACTTGGGCTATAGATCTACGGGTAACTTTGCTTTAATAACAGCAGTCCTTGCTTATTTGGAAATGGCTCTCCCTAACCTTTCTATGGGTCCATTTTAAGCTGGGGTATATAGTGTTAATTGCTTAATAACACTTTATTAAGCTAGATAAGGTTCTTTACCCTAGCGCCTACACCTTACTCCTTATCTATATGCTAAATGCGGATACCTTAAGCATTAAATTTCTTCGCAAATGCTATTATTAATTTAAAGAGTAGGAGTAGTGTCTCTTACTCGTGGTTCTTAATAGGAAAAGTATAATAGTACTTTATATAGTTACACCAAAAGTAAGCTATATATGTGTCTCCATTAAACCCGTCTTTTTTTATAATGATATTAAAGTGAATATGTTTAAAAGGGTAGGTTCCCTTTACTAATATTCTGCGAGATATCTACTGGGTTATCTTTCCAAGAATACATAGTTTATAGAGTGGTATACCGTACGGAGTTCTTTCTCTATCCGTCTTAACTACTTTAACCCCGTCTACCGTAGTTGGTAGATAATCCACTGACTCCATATTATAGTATAGTAAGCATTAATACCATACTTTGTTATATGCTAAGGTCTCGAAGAATCTGGTAGAGGTAGCGTAGGCAGTAGGAGTAGGTGGTAAGCAGGTAATGGCATTAATAAGGTAGAGACCTCTGTATTCTATAAGGTTAGCAAATAGGCCTCCGTTATCCTTATAGCGCAGATAATTTATAGACTGGTTAATAATTACTCTAACCCTGCGGAGCTTTGCTGCGGATATTAGATTAGTATAAAAATATAGAGTGTATACTATATTCCTTAATGTTAGATACCAAGTTAGGTGTTATTTGCCCACCTTAATTGCTAAGTTAATATTACCGTATCTATAGATTTCTGCCCCAGAATCTCCAGCTGTTGCTATAGATATACTTGGCTTGAAGTTATGGAAGTATCTAATATTATTGCAGAAGTGGGTATTTACTATAGTATTATACCCCTAGGTGTTAATTAAAGACAGATCCAGATAATCCTGCGATAATATTAATAATGTTAATAATAAAAAGGATGTTGTTATAGCAGCCGCTATAGCTTAGGGCCTATCTAGATCTTTAATCTTTTTAGCTGTAGACAAAGCTAATATAGATGTTCTTAACCTAGGACCTTCCTTCTTAATCTGCTTAAGCCTTTTTTTATAATACTGCTTGTTTATTAGGACCTTGAGCTATTCCCAGCAATTCCTTAAACAACTATTATTTGGTATAAAGTTTGGACCTTAAAGAGACTAAAACAGTTACTTGCAATTCTTTAACTTATAGGGTAGACCATAAGCAAAGCACTTTGTCTTAGGTGATTAAGGAGGTGCTAGGGTAGTAGACGTTATAGGATCTACAGATGGCTGCCCTAAGAGTATAGCATAAGCGTTATGTCCCGTATTTAGATGCTTATAGAGGAGGTTAAATTTCTTAATTATTATTGCTATTTCGAGCTTCTCTAACCTCTTGGCTACCTTTTAAATAAAGGCATAATATAGAGCTGGACAGATCTCCTTATAGTCCTGGATAAAAGCTTATATAATACTGTTTTCTATTGCCTCTATTAACCCTTCCTCTAGCTCTTTGCTATTTTATATAATAGTGATATAAAGCTAAAGCTAGGATTCTAGAGTCTGGCGTTTAGGCCCTTATTTCCGTTTCTTAAGATTGTCTAATACTATTTGCTGCAACGTAGCTTATAATAGCTTTGCTACCTTTTTTAGCTGCCTCAAAATTAAATATAGTATAGTAAGGTTTTTAAGATATCCTAAGAAGTTGGTGCCTATGGTGGCATATAATAGTGCTGTAAAGGTGTAAAGCTTCTCTTCCCGTTTTATATAGTCCTGTTGTTAGAGCTTGTAGAGCTTGAAGAGTATTCTCTATGTCTCTAGAGATTGCGGAGTTTGTTGTCCTTGTTGACTTAATAACCTAGGTGTAGCTGTTCTAGTAGACGCTGGAGTTGCTACTGAAGTTGTAGAAGCTGCTGCTGCTGTTGCAGAAGCTGCTGCTGCTGTTGCAGAAGCTGCTGCTGCTGTTGCAGAAGCTGCTACTAGTGCTACAGGAGCTGCTGCTGGTGCTATAGAAGCTGCAGGAGCTGTTATATGTACTGTAGGAGCTGCTACTATTAAAGGTATAGCTAGCTTAGTATTTTCTTTAATTTCGTTCTCCGTCTTATCTGGGTTAACATAGTCCCAGATCTTCGCAAAACTTGCTTTTTGGCGGATAAATTAAAACTATATAGGCCAGTCTTTCTGGGCTAGCAAAAGAGGGTTTATAAAGTCCTTGGTTGCTATATTAGCTTTTATTTTAAGGTTGAGTAAAGAGACGCGCTTACGCGTAAAGCACGCGATATTTCGTAATAAACTATACTTAAAGAGGCTTAGTGGTAGTTATCTGGCTACTAAGATCTCCCTAGTACTCAGAAGGTTACTGGGCTCATAACTTTTAGCTAGGCAGGTATCACGATAAATAACTTAAGCTGGCTAGTAGGTAGAGACAGAATTGTATAAGTGATCTGTTTTATTTAAGGTGGCTCTAAGAGCCCTAATATACATAAGGAAAATAACCCTAGTTCGACCTTCTGTGTCCGTAGTCGTTCGGTGTCCGTAGTCGTTCGGTGTCCGACACCTCAGCAGTAAAGCTACCTCCGTGGCCAACATAAACTAGCCTTGCTTGTAGGCATTGATAGCTAGAACAAGTCTACTCTTGAAAAAGAGGATTCTGCTGTTATAGTGTGGCTATTGTAGATAGTATTTAAGGGACGCGTCGCGCGTTTTGGTGGGGTGGCTATATACTTGTGCTGGCCACATGCTTGTGGATTACGTTATCCCTTACAACGTTAAAATGGGCCCTGCGGTTATTAATAAGAGGTAACCAATCAAATCAATGGAATTAAGGACTTGTGCTTAGAAATTCAAAGCTTTTAATCTTACTTAATTCTTATACAAAATTAATATAACGTAGTTCACAAGCGAGCTGCGCACCCAAGTGAGCTGCGCACCGCGCGGCGTACGAAGCCTAACATTAAGCTTTAATAGTACTGCTTCTAGCTTAAGTAGAAATAGCCCTACACCTCGAAAACTCACGCGTATATTCTCTATAGTAAATGCCTAAGTATAGGCCGTCTTAAAGGCTAGTAGGAACTTAAGCTTAGTAATATAGTTAATGTGGTTGCGAATAAGGCTGTTAATCTCACGCCTATACACGCGCTTTAAAGGCAAGAAGTAGCCAACGTCAAGAGGCTATAGGAGGTGTAATAAATGACTTAGCATACAGAGTATATAGATATTGTTCTCCTAGCAGAGCTCTCTAAATTTTAGAGATTTGTGGCTTTTGTAGCTGTCTAAGATAAGTAGCTAGCGTGCGCCTACTACTTTACTCTCTGTATACTTAATAAAGTGCCTTAGCCAGGAGAGTCCAAGCTTATTTATAGTTTAGCTATTATCGCTTACTACAAGCTCCTAATCGCGTAGTATAGTCTTATCCTTATACTAGACAGATAGGTAATATAGGCCTATAAGGATAATAAAGGGCGGAATCGCCTATTTTATAGCATTAACTTCTCCTATAACTGTTGCCTATTTATAATCGCCTAGCTATACAGCCTTTAGCCAACCGCGCCTCTCTAAGCCAGTAATAACTAGCTAAGAGGATATCTTGCCTATTATAAACCCAGCTTTATTAAAGTTGTAGGTGTCCTCATCTAGTATCCTATATATAGCCTTTATACACTATATAAGCTTAAACTAGTTGCTAATAGTTTTAGGATCCTTGTATAGAGCTCTTTATAGGTTATACAGTCGATTAAATTACGTAGTAAGGCTCTCTATACGCCGTATAAAGTTCCCTAGCTAGTTCTTACCAATCTTGCTAGTACCCCGCTTAGTAAGTAGCTTATTAGCTATCTCTTATATAGCATTAAAAAAGGGCGCAAAGCCTTATAAATCTAGGTCTAGTATATGCCTAATAATCACCTCCTCTTCTAGCTTAGTAAGCTTCTTTAATTTAGGCTAGCAATTACGTTATAAGCTAACTCCAGTGCGTTGGCTGTGGAGGGTGCTTTTGGGAACATTAAACGTTAATGCTGCTCGCTATACACTTTGAATTTGCGAATAATCAATAGATAAAATAGCAAGGAGGATATCCCCTTCATTAGAAGGCAATCGAGCAGTAGTTAGTAGAGCCATTATAGTAAGTAGGTAACGCGTCGCAGAAAGTTGGTGGGGTGCGCAGCTCACTTAGGTGCGTAGCTCGCTTGTGAACTACGTTATAGGCTTAATCTTTAGCGTTAAGTCGCTTAATATAAGGTAGCTAGCAGTCGTCGTTTCTGCAGAACGGTATCCTGTAGATAGCGCAGCCAAATTAAGTCATTAGAGTCTTCTTACGCCTCTACCACTCCTTACTATCACAAGGTTTCCTTGTAGTATTTAGTAATATCTTTAATAGAGCCTTCCGACGTCCCTTATATTCCACTTAAGTCTTCCTACCAGCCTCTAAGTATATAGAATAGTACATAGATTTATTCTAAAACTTTACTAGCTTATACCTCTCTATTAAATACTACACAATATTATCTATAGAGTGTTAAATATAAACGTTTTTGGTATAGGCCTTTCGCTTATAGGTTAAGCGCTTAAATAAGGCGTTACGGAGGTCAATTCGAAATCGCTTGTAGCTGTCCTTGCGGCATTCGTAGCGATTAATAGGCTAGTAGGAAGATAGCAGAAAGTAGTTTCCAATTACTATATTAAGTAGGAAGTGCTATAGAGGCTTCTAGGTCTATTAGTAGGTCCTCTCTATTATAAAATATAAGCGTAATTAATCCGCAATATCTACACCGCCTATATAGTAATTGTAGAAGAATATAAAGGTAGGAATAGGTAAGTCCTTCTTAACTTTATCGCTAAAGACCTTCTAAGTCTGCTTGGCGCCGCTAGCAGTAAGTATAGGGCGTTTCCGTTTAGTAGTAATTGATTTTTAACCTTGCGATATATAACGTTATTAGCTTTTAAGCCTTATAGTAGAGGTAATAGAATTCACCATCGTCAACAGTACTTATAAAAAGTACTATATTGGCGTCCTTCTAAGCAAACTCTATTACCTGCCTATCCTTAGAAAGGTCGCCATACAGTTCGCCCTATGGAATTTAAGCCGCGTGGGTTAATTTAAGGTCCGCAAGCGCCTGCTTTATTTGCTCTACGGGTACCTTCTTCTTCTTCTTTCCTTATATAGTTATAGCTACCTTAATATTGCCTTTAACGTCTCCCTGCTCCTTATACTGTATTTTAGTTATTTAAACGGTTCCTGCGCCTTTAATATTAATATCTTATAGTCTTATAAGAAGCTTAACGCTTATAAATAGGTTATCAAGCCATATAATATACTTTTTAAGTAGGTAGAGGCGTTTCTTAGTATCGGTATCTTTTTAGAGGAGTAAATTAAGGACTACTGCCTATGTCTTTAAAAAGCCTTTCTTATTAATAAAGAACTTATCCAGATTAACTGGGCTTTTATTACCTTTAGCGTGCTATATAAAGTCTAGTATATAGCCCTTATTTGCTAAAACCCATATTTTAAAGCCTTCTGGTGTAGGTTTGGATAAAATATTAACTATTTTGGGTGCACGGCCTATAAAGCGTTAAATTGTCTTATTAACTGCAAGGTAGGTTCCAGGGGAGTAGAGCTGCCTATAAGTAAGCCGGATATACTTACTAAGCTCCTTAACTCTATTAAATATAGTTCTAGGCGTTTTATCGTCTTTTAGCTATGTGGTAAGGCTTAAAAGTAGCGATTAATCTGCTGAAATCGGACGACGGATATATATTTTTTCACAATATATTCGGTGCTAAAAGTGTTTAAATCCTTCCAGTAGTCCTCAATGGCCAATTCTATGGTAATACCTATATAAATAAGCACTCCAAAGTACGTATAGAGTTCCTACCTTAATATTGGCTGCTATAGGTATAGGTGATCCTTTTCCTTATCTGGTGGATAGAGCTCTACGTGTTTATTTATCCACTCTACAAGCTTATCCATTATCTCATCCGTAAAGAATAAGCTAAATAGCTTAAAAGGATTGTGTATATCGACATTAGGAGGAAGATTTAGTAAGCCATAGTTATTCTAATCGTTAATATAGAGAGGTTTAAATTTGGGCAACGGCTAGGGCTTAAGGGCGGCCTTTTTTGCAATCTGATTAGAAGGAACGTTATATTAAGTCTTTTAAACAAGATCCATATCAATTCTGGCACGATTACGAGGCATAGTAGTAGTGTAATTAATAATTGAATTCTATATAGATATACGCGTTGTTTTGATCCTGGTGTTATACACGGACCATCTCGTAGGGTCTTAACGTTATAAGGGATATAATAAGGACTCTAATTCCGAGCCGCCCGGCCTCCGGGTACGCGATTATACCTAGTTATATAAGTTTTCTTTAAACTAACACTATTAGCAAAGGCGATATATTATAAATGGTAACTTTTTATGGTTATAAATAGTGTTAAATTTTTTAGCTTGGTCCAAGCGTAATATTTATAGCATGTTAATAGCTCTTAAAATCAAATCCCTTTCGCACCTTATAGCATGCTTCAGTACTACTTCTTATTTCAGACCCACGCTCTCCCGCGCTGTCCACAAGTCTCTTAAAAATCTTCGTGAGTTATATTCAACCATGCCATCCGTCAAGATCATATACAGCGTGGTTTTCAATAAGTGAAAATCCAGCCAATAAAATATTAGCATTTGTCAATATTTGCAGTATCAATATTGGAATATTGGCAATAATTTAGATAAAATTATTATAATAGAATATACTTATATCAAAAATAAATATTATATAAATTATTGGCATAGATGGGCAGTTTTATAATATAATTATACGACTTAAGCTATGTAATCTAGTCACGTGGTAGCGCGCCTTCATATAATCTTTTAATATTAACCCTTTACTTTAACTTTAACTTTACCTTACCAAGAACAGTAACAATAATGTACGTATATCCTTTAGAAAGATTGTACGAAGCTAATATTAACTTAGGGCTCTTATCCTCTACAACGCTGCCGCCACCGCCGCTACCCTCGCCTGTTGCAATTACAAGGTTATAAGGTCACAGCGGAGCAGTCTTGAGGGGTCAATTGATGATGCAGACGATGAATATTGATTGATTCGTGATGCAGTAGATGCGGTTGATATCTATCTAGATTGACATGCAGAGCTCGCTCTCGCGACGTGTCCAGAGCTTAGTCAGCATCTCTCGCTTAATTCTGATATCGCCAGCGCCAACGCCAACCCCGTCCTTATTATAGGACAGCAGCAGTTAGCTCCCTAGTGTTACAGTTCGCAGAGCTGCGTTGCTGGCCCTTCTAGGGCAGGATGTAGAGTTCATATAAGGCGCGATCTCCCCTTATTAGATAGCTTCGCACCAGCCTTCGTATATTAACGCCATCCTTATACAATCTTGGGGTCGGGTAGTAGGTAACCCATGCGCTACGTGCCTTAGCGCTTACCTGGGCTACCGCCCATTCCCATCGTGTTATTAGGTACCCGGGCACTTTGGTGGAATATATAGGAATTATAAATAGCGTAACTATTTATCCCGCTGCTCCGTACAAGACGAGAATGGAGGTAATAACGGTGGACCTCTACGCTTGCCATAAGTAGGGCTTAGTAGCAATAGTAGGGACGGCACGGCAGCAGCACCATTATTAATTAACAATAAGCCTAGGGCTACGGCCTAAAACGCAATTGTTCTTACATAAGGTACGTATAACCTTTTATTTAGCACATATTAGCATATATCTAGCTATTAGGATTATTGGCAGCACTTACACAAGATCTATAGCTTAACGTGCCATATAAGCTAAGTAGTCGTCTTATACGATAAAACTAAAATAGATTAGCATATATATAGATAATTAAGATAGATACTATTAAATTAAAAGCTTTGTACAAAAAATAAGTTAAATAACCTTAAGTAAGAGCTTAGTTCGCTACTACTATTTTAAACATTCTACTCTTTTAAGACTCTTAACACCTATTTATATCCTCTCCTATAAGATCGTACAACATACTCCTAAAAGGGATCGTTTTAGTTTATTACTTATTACTAGAATTAATAGAATAGTAATAGCTAGTAGCGATAGTCGTGGCTATTATATATTCTGTTGCTCTTAGCACTACTATTTAAGGGTAGAAAGCTTTCTAATCTAACTTAAAGGATTAGTAATATAGTTGTTGTACTTATCTTAGCTTTAAGGTCGAGTAAACTTATTAAGATCCTTAATAATCTAATTATATAAATCTAATTCTTGTTTAGTAGAGGCTTGCCTATATAATAAAACTAATAGCTAAGTAGAAAGAGTCTTAGGCCTAAGAGCTTGCGATTAGTAATTCTCTTAAAGTCCTTTAACCTTTTTAAGTGCAGCTCTTTACTATTTCTTTTTCTAATTTACTCGGATATACCTTATACAACGTTTAGAATAAAGAATAATTGCTATAGTATATAACAGGGATTTATTAGACTTTAGGTAGTATTTATTAAACACCTTCTATCTAATTTAAATCCTTTTACTAAAGTAGCTATTATTCTTATAGTGTTCCTATTATACGATGTTAGAAAAACTCTTAAAGGTAAAGAGAATTCTTATAAGACTCTACTTTAAATGCCTTATAAGAATATCTATTAAAAAGAGAACGCTTAAGATCGTTATATTATGCCCTTAAGTTTCTAACGTTACCCTCTTAAAGATCTAAAGGAAGTTATACGTTGTATAAAGCGAAGTCCAATCCTATAGAGTTAAGAAATCTTTGCCTAAGGTCTTAGTATGCTTCTTTATATAAAGATTAATTGCTAACTTATGCTCTAAGGCAACCTAAAGCATCTAATACCAGCTATTCTATTTTATGCGATTATCTAACGGAATTCTTCTTTAAGTAAGAGTAAGGAAGTCTTTTATACGGCTAGGTGTTAGCAACTTAGTCAATCGAGGCACGAGCACGGGAAGAAGGACGCGCAAGCCTGTACGATTGGATTGTCTATAAACGAGGATCCAAAGCTAGAGAAAGGAAGGAGAAGAATAGCAGCGCCGCTCGATATTTATGCGGTCCTCAAGTCACGTGACTCGCGTCTACCATAATCCACGTCTGCTAAGATCCACCGTTTTCCACTAGCGCCGTAACATTACCCCCCCCTCTAAAAAAGCCTGCCCTTAGGCTTTGTATGTCCGTATTATATCCGTGGGGTATTCTTGTCTTTATGCTTAATAGGCAGCCTATTGTCTTCGCTATACCAGCACTCTATCTACTCATTAAGGTACTTCAGGGGTCCGGGTTTATTAGGGTATTGGTTATAGAATTCTTTAAGCTTCTAGGGGCAGCCTATAAAGTTCTAGGCAGGGTACTAGGTTAGGTCTAGATCGTAGCCTTTCTATTAGACACGGTATCGTAGCGTTCCTCGTACTAGTTTATAGGCTAGTATTTCATTAACTTCCCATTTATCGTCGCCATTAACTTAAATTGGCAGGGGAGGCTTATTCTTTTGTCCAGGTAGTGGGTTATTTGCAGCCTTCCGTAGCTTATCTGGCAAAAAGATAGGGTAAACCTTAATCGAGTCTGGGAGCTCAACCTTGTATAAGTTGCCTTCTTTATTAAGGATCTTATATAGTCCTACCATCTTATAGTCTAGCTTATAGCTAGGCCGTTCTATCTTCTAGTTCTTTATTATAACCTAGACCCTATTGTCTATAGTAAAGTCAGGCTCGCGCCTATGCTTATTTGCCTGCTATTTTATTGATTTCTAGGCCTTTTCTAAGTTCTTATAGGCTACCATCCAGGCTTCTTTTAGGCGTTTGGCGTATTTCTAGGCTTCCTTATAAGATAGTTTTTAGCGTACGGTCTATAGGCCTTCTGGTCTATTCCAGTTAAAGCTAGTATAGGGTAAATATCCCATTTCTAGCTAAATAGGTGCAAACCCCGTGGAGTTATAGGGTAGGGTTGCCTGGGCGTAGTCCATTAGGGGTAGTAGTTCGCCCTAGTTATCCTAAAAGTAGTTAATAAAGGGCCGGAGTCTCTAGTCTAGGTATTAATTTATAATCTCCGTCTAACCATCTATCTAGGGGTGGTATGCTATAGAAAGCTTTAGCTTAATACCAAGAATCCAAGTAAACTTATTCTAGAAGGCCGATATAAACTACGGCCTATAGTCGGATATAATAGTATCTGGTGGTCCGTAAATTCGGTAGACATAATAGATGTATAGTTAGGCTACCTCCTTAGCATTAATATCCTTGTAACAGGGGATTAAGAATAGGCGCTTGCCAAAACGGTTAACTAGGATCATTACTATATTATATCTATTACGGTCTATAAGCAGCTTATAAAAGTCCATAAGTTCTATTCCTTTACTACTACTAGCCGTTTCTAATGCTTGAGTAATCCGTTTTCAAGGGACTAGGGGCTAGTAACATTCTTTGCCTTCTTACAGTACTCCTATAGAGAAGAGGCTGTATAGTTTATCTATGGCAATTCGTCAATAAGGTTAAATCCTAAGGGGTTAATAGAATATATCTCGGCGCCTAAGGAGTCTATACTTAGTTCTGCCTATATCCGGGGGTTGAGGTGCTCTAGTTATAGTAGTATCTAGGTCTATAATAAGATCTTTACAGCCGTCTGGTTACCTAGGTCCTGTTTACGCCTTATAAGAGTATCCGCACAGTTTATAGCGCCTGGTCTATACATAATTAAGAAGTTAAACTAAGATAGGATATCCGCCTAGCGTGCCTATTAGGCCATAAGAGCCTTAGTTATTATAAAGTATTCTAGGGCCTTATAATCTAAAACTACCTTAATAGGCTTAGGGGTCC
>Ga0307507_10002038_pt1 | contig 43799 bp, 9 predicted proteins | sample 7_EM_MG_FD_207223 | JGI IMG/M metagenome (GOLD analysis project Ga0307507, IMG submission 207223) | Populus trichocarpa ectomycorrhiza microbial communities from riparian zone in the Pacific Northwest, United States - 7_EM | ecosystem: Host-associated > Plants > Roots > Unclassified | place... | reverse complement strand
TAAGGTTTTCCAGGGGGAGACCCCCTGGGACCCCCCTATATAGAGCTTTTGCTTAATTTAGAAGTAGTAGTAAGATTAAGGCGCCTTGGTCACTGCTAGGTAAGGATCTACTACAGTGACTGAGGCGCCCTACTTAAGCTGGGCTTAAGGATTATATTGGTCACGAATCTAGTATATATTTAGACTGTAGAGCTTTAATATAAAGCCCTCTACGTAGGATCTAATATAGTAGATTATAATTCCAATTTAAAGCTTTATATACTAAATATTTTTAATGCCTAATAACTAAATCGCTGTATAGCTGGAATTAAAGTAAGTCTACTACCCCAACTCGATCAAATACGCGTGTAGGAAGAGACATAACTGTATGCAGAGACGTCTGACATGATTAAGTAACCACGTTATTGCCCACCCAGTTCGGACGTACGATGACGCGATGGCTCGGCGACGACGTAATAGCTCAGCGCCGAGTAATGGGAGGGGGGAGGAGGGGGAGGAGATTAGGGGTGGCTCAGCCACTGCAAGAAGGTCGTGATATTGGTGTAGTGTTAAACTTTAAAAACCGTGTCCCGGGAGCTTGATTGACGACCCCTATATAAAACGTTAATAACGTTTAATTGTAGAGCTTTAAACTGGTAGATCTTCTAGGAATGCCTATTATAAGCAGCTCCAAGTGCGAAATCTAGAATATTTAGTAGTGGTGTGAGTATGGGACGGGGGTACATATTTATGTTCCCAAATGTCGTCACGTAACGCAATTTTTGGGTAACAAAAACTGCCGTTGACGTTGCTTAACTGACACCTACCGGAGGTTCCTCCGTCCTTCCTGTCTCCTCTCTTACCCATCTCCTTGTCCGATGCTGTCCATATCGCTATGTCGACCAATAGATCCCTCAGTGGAGACTAGGGAGAGGTATTAGAGCGCCTCTAGCTCTTATAAGGAAGAAGAAAGAAGAAGAGAGGAAGGTGTAGAGGAGGGAGTATTTATAGACAGGAGGAGGCCTGCGAACGGGAGATTAGGCAGCCATAATATAGACATTGACGTTGCTTGACTAACACCTACTAGACGCCCCTCCGTCCTTCCTATCTCCTCTCTTACCCGTCTCCTCGTTAGATGCTGTCTATATTGCTACGTCGACTAATAGATCCCTTAGTGGGGACTAGGGAGGAGTATTAGAGCACCTCTAGCTCTTATAAGGAAGAAGAAAAGAAGAGAGGAAGGTGTAGAGGAGGGAGTATTTATAGACAGGAGGAGGCCTGCGAACGGGAGATTAGGCAGCTATAATATAGACATTAATGTTGCTTGGCTGACACCTACTAGAGACTCCTCCGTCCTTTCTATCTTCTCTCTTACCCGTCTTCTTGTCCGATGCTGTCTATATCGCCATGTCAACTAATAGATCCCTTAGTGGGGACTAAGGAGGAGTATTAGAGAACTACTAGCTCTTATAAGAAAGAAGAAAAGAAGAGAGGAAGATATAGAGGAGGGAGTATTTATAGATAGGAGGAGGCCTGCGAGTATAGGAGATTAGGCAGCCATAATATAGCCATTAAAGTTGCTTGACTGACACCTACTAGAGGCTTCTTTGTCCTTTCTGTCTTCTCTCTCGCCCGTCTCCTTGTTTAATGCTGTCTATATTGCCATGTTAACTAATAGATCCCTTAGTGGAGACTAAGGAGTATTGGAGCACCTCCAGCTCTTATAAGGAAGAAGAAAAGAAGAGAGGAAAGTATAGAGAAGGGAGTATTTATAGATAGGAGGAGGCCCTATAAGTACGTGATTTAGTAAGTACTAATAAGCACAAGATTCTTGTACAAGATGGGCTTAATTACTTACTAAAATATAGGGTGTCTCTGTCACTGCAGTAGCTACTGTAGTGGTAGAGACGCCTTAAATATTTAATATAACCAACTACTGAGGCTGTTGATGAGTGAAAGGTAGGCTACCAATATAGTGCGAACGATGTAGTTGTTGATATTGTTTATAGCCTATTTTTGCTTCTGGTGTACGCGTAGATTATCCTTGTATTCGGCGTAGAGCTAGTTATAGGTAGTAAGCTGATTTGGGTCTAGCTTTACTATCAATATAGCCGTGGGTAGTATATCCCTTAGTATAGGCCGACTTGGTAGTTCTAGCTTTAGAAGATCGTCTTTCTTCTTAGATGGGTTGATATACTGCCATACCTTATTAGTTTTGGCTGTGTCTTAAATAATAAAGAACCATTAAATCCAATCGGATGGCTTATTAAGGATAAGGTTAATTTTTAATTCAGTAGAGGTTGTTATTTTTAATTCAGTAGAGGTTGTTATTTTTAGAATTTAATAGGTTAGGAAGGGTCCAGGTTAGGGTCTAGCTAGCGTCTTAGTAGAACCTTATTTAGACGTTCCGAACTTTTAATTTAATTTGTTAGTTCGTTCATCAGTTAGATTTTATTACGGGGAGTGTGATTAATAACCCCTACTAACAGCTCTAACCACGTCTAATTTTTAATTTGTAAATTGGCAGATCTATAGGTAATAGTTATTTCAAGCAGCTCCAGGTGCGGTATATATAAAATCTTAACTATAGTATAGAGAAGTCGTGGCTGCTAATATACGGTCCTAAGTAGCATATATTCTCGGAGGTCATGTGACTCCTTATATAAGCGACATTTCCGCCCTTTAAAAAAAACTTGAAAATTTCCAAAAATCAATCAACGCTATAGACAGCAGCAATATTAATCCGGCAATACTGCCAATTCTCTTTATATACCATTGTATGTATATCTGACAGCTCCAGAAGCGGTAAGAAGGTAGAACGGATAGGGGGGTTAAAATTTAGAAAATTGGATTTCGCGGTTAAGCTATTTAAAAGGTAGGAAATTAAGACAAATGCCGTATTCTCCGCTTACCTTTAAGCCAGTATATAATTTCCTAATTAGGAAAAGTCGTTTACGAGTAGTTACTACTGCCTCCGTGCAAAATCTTCTTGTCGTGCCTCTTTGGTCTTACTTATAGATAACTAAAATCGTTCCATATCAAACCTACGTTTAAACATAAGCCCTAAAAGCTTCTTAACTTATAAGATTACTATATAGGTTAGCCCGGCTGTCTTATTCTTTTCCTTAATATCTAGAACCACCCGGTTAAGTATTAGGCCCTGGCTTTTATATACGGTAAGAGTAAAAGCCAGAGTAATTGGAAATTGATGCTGTAAGTAAGAGCCTCTTATACCCTCCCACTTATAAAGCACGGAAAATATAGGGATGACTTTCTTACTATCCTGCCAAGTAAATAGGGCAGGTCCGTTATACCTATCTACTGTAATTAGTAGTGACTGAGGCTAATCCTTTTTAATATCCGCGTGTCCCTTCTATATAATATCTTCAACTGTATTAGTAGTACCGTTTACTAAGCCTAGTTCAACCCAGATATTTTATATTAGCATTACTTTCGCGCTAATATATAGGGCTAGATTCTCTATAGTATCGCACTAATTAGGAGTAACTTTCCGCACACCTACACCAGTGTTAACTGACTTAATAGCCACCACTGGCTGTAAAAGGTCGCGAAGCCGAATAGCGTTATACTTACCTACAGCAGCGCGTGTGCTATATAGCTGAATTACGTTGTCAAAGCCCGCAACCTTATTGGTGGATAGGCCCTGCTTATACCTAGTTAAAAGAAGCTTCTAAGTTGAATTACTTATAGAATCATTACGTAGCTCCGCAAGGGTGGTCCTAAATGCAGAGCTTTTAGCGTCATTACCGCCCTGCCGCATAACTTGATTTAGGATAGCTGTTTGGTTAATTGCCTTATAGGCTCCCTTTCTATGGCTAGCGAGCTCTGACGGCCTAGCGGGTAGATTACTGTATAAGGCCGCCTGACCTATAGGGGGAAGCTGATGGAAATCGCCTACTAGCAAGATATTTAAGCCTCTAAAGTAGTTGTTATTACGCGCAGGGTAAATCTAATGGAGGCGGTAATTAATTTAGGCTAGATGTACTTGCCTAATTATAGATTTCTTGTTAAGGATAAGATAGTGAATATCCTTAAAAGCTTGTTGTAGAGGCGTAAGACTAGCAGTAGGCAATTTCTTAAACAGACGATTTACTGGCAACCTTAATAGATCGTATATAGTTCTGCCGTTAATACTAAAGGCAGCTACCCTAGTAGGGGCAGCTCGAGCTAATGGCGACGGCTTGCTATTAGCCCTTGCTATATTATAGAGCGTAGTAGAGAGGACAGTAATAAGATACGATTTGCTGGTTCCTGCCTCTCCATTAATGTTAATCCGCAGTGGGGGGGGGCCAAGGCCCGCTTAGATCTGCCTGTAGTGATTAACTATAATATTATAGATATAACGCTAACCTGGTTGTAAGGAGGACGGAGTTACTGTTTAGGATAGGCGGCTCTATGGTAAAGGCTATAGCTGTGCTTTCTGCTAATAAGTCCTCTTATTAAGCTATAGGTATATACCCTAATGCGTACTCTAGTTGTAGTTATAATTAAGCTCCCTATTACCAAGCCTGTTAGGATCCTTAATTTTAACTCCATTGGTATTTTAAACGCGGGCATGCAGGGCCTTAAAGGACTGGTATAGCTTTAAGTCGTCTGCGAAATCGCCCTTAAACTTATTAATATTATTAGTAGTTTTGTAACCTTCCTCTAGTTTCCAATTATAGAAGTAGTTGGGTGGGTGCTAATAAAAGTCAATATAAGCCTAATAGAAAGCCATATAATTAGGGGCCCCAAATCTATTGGTATAAGTAGCCACTTCCTTATACTCCCTCCACGGGTAATGAAGAATAAGCTTTATATAGCAGAACTTAGGATACTGCGGATAGGAATAATCGCCGTTATATTACGGAAAGTATGATATAACTCGAGGCCTTGCTCTTAGCCGACGCTTATAAGTAGAGTAATTAAAATGGAGTAGAAAATTGAGGAAAGTAATATCCTCTACCCTATCTGGGCGGCGCTTATATTTCTTATAGTTAGACAGTCCGCACCCTCTTAGTTGCCCATTATTAAGCTTATACGTAGCGCTTTGATTATCCTTCTGGCGGTAGTCTAAAGTTACTATATTCCTAGAGCCTTTGCAAAGGGGAATGTTAAGAAGTAAATAGCATACCTCCTGCGCCAACTAATTGCGTTTGGTAATAAGCTTGTTTATAAACCTAGCCACAACCGAACTGAAGGCATAAAGGCTATTGGCATATAGCTGTACTGATTGGAGTAACTCCTAGTAGGAAGTTAACTTCTTCTCTTCCTTGCTACAATACTTGCCTATATAGTTAACTATTACTGATACGCTTATAGCGGGTAACGTATTAATATTCGCCATCTACGCTAATATTATAGCTGCATTGTAACCATTAAGAAGCTTATTATTACACTACAGACAGAACGTCTAGTGATGTGGATTTTGATCCTTTAATATAGCGGCCTTATTATAGAGAGACTGTGGAAAATAGAAGCGGCACTCCTTTGCTCTAGTGGAGCCTTTCTTTAATCTTAAGCAGTAAGATTCGGTGCAATTACGGTGCTGTTGAAATTGATTAAGGTAGGTAGTAAGAAGCTTACTGGTATTAAGCTGTTCTTTATAGCTAAGAGCAGAAGGATATTGGAGATTGGGAGGCCTAGATTAATCAGGATTAATTATGGATATAAAAGTAGCCCAGTACTTAGCAAAAGCCGCCTTTAATTTAATAGCTAATGGATCTAGCTTTAGGGCTATTAAACTCTATAAGAAGCTATGTATATGGCCGCTACCTTATACCTGCCACTTATATCAGGACCAAAAGTTAGTGCTATTAAATAGGCCTATAAGCATGTGCTTCCTGAACAGATCGAAGCGGCGATATAGCTAGTAAGCAGTAATATGCGGATTATTATTAAGATTCTGAGAAGCAATCCAGTAGCGCTAAGCCTTATTAGCAGCCTTATATTCGTCAAATAGAGGCATATAAGAGTGTAGATTATGCCAATGTAGATTAGCAGCGCTAAGTATAAAGAATAGAGACCCGCTCTTAATATTCTTAGTATAAGCCATAAGCTTATTTCTTTTCTGCCTCTAGTAAGGTCTAGTGCCCTTAAGGTTCCATATATGCCGTATAATCTTGTTCAGCAACTGGCCACCCCTATTGCTATTTATAAGATTACTGAGCTTATTTAAAGACAGACCATTCTTATCCAATTGGCCGTAAAGGAAGCGGGTGGCGTTAAGGGCTTGCTCTCTCATAATCTAATTAAACACGTAGTAGCGAAATAAGGGGTGGCGGCTAAACCGACCGTCCTGATACTTAAGCATATGCTTGGCGTACGCAGCCAGGGGAACTATACGGCTTCGTGGTATATCAAAATCGGCTTTGCCATAAGGAAACAGAGTAGGAAAGGCGCCGCGTATAATAAAACTAGCTGATTGCTTAGAGAGAGGTATCTATTACACAGTAGGAACCTCTAGGCCCGCTTATATGTTTTATTGGTGTTAAACCTCGCGACCTAAAAGCTCCAATTTATTAAGGTTAGGTACTAGATCAGGAACTAAAGTATCCAGTACATTATTATTAAATTTGCCGTCTAGTATATTACTGCCAAGCTCGGCAGGCAGAGGATCAACAGCAGGAGGACATTATATAGGAGCAGTAGGGTAAGCCGTTAGGCCACTAGAATTAGACTCTGACTTGTTAATATAAGGTAGCTAATCTAATATAGAGCCATTTTTAGGTAAGCTGGTAAGCCAGGTGCTATATATTTTAACATTGCGATAATTAGGATGATTAACCTTTAGAAAGTAAAGCCACTGTACTATAGCAGAGCGCCTTATAGTATACCGCTTAGTGAACCGCCGACTTAGGTATTCGCTACCCTCTACTGCCGCAGGCCTCACGACTAGTATATTAAGTTTAGTAGGTAGCCGTGGTAGCTGCCTCTAAGTCTTTGGTGTGTTCTGGCCAAAGCAGCAGACGTGGCCAGTATAGCGATGTTACTGGCCGCGTACACGCACGACTTGCAGATGAACGTATACGCGCGCAATTAGAAGCTCCTTTACCGCGGTAAGTATAGGTAGGAAGCTAGAAATAGGCCCCGGATCGAGCCCATTACTTTTACCAAACAGGGGAGGAAGGGTTAGATCTTTAAGGCTATTGGCGTCCTTAATATAGGCTTTGCATATACCTATATTATCACCCTCCGTAGCTAGGCCCATTTGGAACTACCGCTTCTTGCAACAACTGCACGTCTCCATATATTTAGCCTGTAGTATACTTCTGAACTTCTTAATTCGCTTCTAATCGACAGCCGAAACAGGTAGTGGTGTGGCCGTAGTTGGAGCTTGCCGAGAGGGAGCTTGCTGAGAGGGAGCCTACAGAGAGGGAGCTTGCCGTAAGGAAGGTGGTATTGGCCGTAGAGTGGCCGTAGTTAGAGCTTGCTGAGAGGGAGCTTGCCAAGAGGGAGCCTGTGGAGAGGGAGCTTGCCGCGAGGAAGCTTGCCGTAAGGAAGGTGGTATTGGCGGTAGGGTAGGTATTGGCGGTAGAGTAGGCATAGGAGCTAGTTCCGGCAAGGACGCATTTAGGTCATTTAGAGTGCCTCTTTTACTACACAGAGCTTTATCTGTGGTATATAGCGGAGGAGTGGGTAAGTGAGCTTCACCCCATCAATCAAGAAGGCGGTGCTCCTGTTATATTGCCCTAATTGTCTTCCGCCGTTGAGCTATTTCAGGGGTATCTTGACTGTTCTAGCCGCGAGGTAAGAAGACGTCCTCAGTATCGGTTTCAGGTAAAGTATTTCGCTGGCGCTTTATAGGACGAGTCTTAGTAGAACCAAGCTCTGCTTTCTGCCTATTTGAATTGTATTTAGAGCCCTAGGAAAGTAAGTAAAAGTAGAAGTAATATACAGGGAAAACACGCCTTTGACCGACACAATTGACATTGCTTTAAAAGCTTAGTAGATGGGCCGTTTTTAATAAAATTAATATGGGGTTGTATTAAACAGCACTTGCTGCACTTAATTAAAGCAGGTTCTACCATAGTTAAGATGCGTATAGTAGTATTAATAGAGATATCAACAAAAAGGTTGATCTGTTGATAGTAAGATCTTGAATATTTTGGTGTTCGTCACGTGTATTCTGCAGGTAGATACCGCCCGCGTTTTTTTTCTAACCAATAAGAAGCTGGCTTTCTAACCAATCAGAAGCTAGCTTGGCGGGAGTTTGAAATCCAAGACCCCCAAACCCGAATATATAGACCACTCGTACCTCGGGTCAATAACCAAGCGCTAGGAACAAAACCATGTTTCGGGCCTGAAAGATAAGTGTAGTCGTCATAATTAACCACAGAACAAAGGACTAGTCCTGTTGAATTTGATAGGGCTGACTTACGGCCATGTCTCGCATGCGGTACAGTTGGGACCGTTCGCACTTTAATCGGGCTAATAATCACGAATCCTTTCTTCGGATCGATCCTTCGGAGCGATCCCTCGGTTACTCCACAGCTGCAAGGGCGACTGCATCCCGCGTCGTTGGGCAATGGTTCGCTCGGACCTTTATGAGAAAAGGGCCAATCGGTGGGCTGGGATAATGAAATACGCTAACCTGTATGAGGAATAAGCAGCTATGTTCACAGCCACCACAATGCAGGGGTATGAACCACAAAACCAGTCACGGCAGCCGCAACTCCCACCAACAAAGTTATAAAAATACCCCTAGCTCTGGTCGTTCAAACGCCCACCGTATCCGAAGGCGCTCATCTACACTATTCGGAACCTACTTAGAGGACCTTTTCCTGGATACGGAAACCATCCCGTTACACCGGAGCCCATAGCCACCGCCCGCTGCAAAATTTTCGATGGCAGTCCAATCTCTAAATCGTGGCATAGCAGGAGCGCCTTACGGCGCATTGCAGCGCATTGCCCCGTTAAGAGCTTCATCGCAATCGATGACGGGGAACCCTTAAAGACCCCACCTACTTAGGCCGCATTCACAAGATAGTCAAAAACCATCAGACGTTGGGTTTAGGGACAAGGAGAGTATCTGATTTGATAATTGGACAGCCGTGAAGGCTCGGGCTGAGAGGCAAACGTTAAGCCACGGCTAAGGTATATTTTTATAACCGACTCGGGAAAACCGTTCATCTTAGCTGAAAATAAGGTTGGGGCCAAGATCACGCTATATAATGCTGACAAGAAGGTTGCGCCGAACTAGTTGCAGCGAATGGAGAGACAGCCCCAAGTAGCGGAAAATTCCCTCTCAGCCAAAGGAATAACTGAAGTATAACCGTCGCTGCTTCTCTGCATTCTTCTGCTTCTACCTTATCTTGCGTATTTCATAACTCCTAATTATTCGCCCCTATTTCTTTTCTCGTGCGGCGAAATGAGGTCTCTTATCATATTACCGGCTGTTATCGCGGCACTTCCCGCAATTGTTCTTGGCTCGGTCAACTACACCTGCTTGCCCACCCAGGACTGTTGGCCTACACCTTCTGAATGGCAAGCATTCAATCAAAGTATTGGAGGCAATCTCAAGACCACCCATCCCAGAGCAGAACCATGCTACGATGATGCCTCCAGCGAAGCGTGCAAGGATGTGGCCACAGGGTACTTGGCTTCCAAATCTCGAGCATCACAGTATGGAGCGATGGAATATCTCAACTTTGAAGTCTGTGGCTCCGATCAATGCCTACTAAATTCACTCTCCCCACTGACCGGAATCCATGGGACATGCTCGCTTGGACGCCTTTCCGCTTACTACGTCGAGGCTCACCACACAGATGACGTGAGCGAGACATTAGCCTTCGTTCAAAAACACCAAATCCGGTTATCTATCAAGAACACTGGTCATGATTCCTTTGGACGAAGTAACACGGCCAATTCCCTTGCTTTGTGGACCTACAACATGAAAGACTTGGGTTACCACAAGGAATTCACCCCATCTGGCTGCAAGACCCACTACCAGAATATTGGTGAGATCGGAGCCGGCATTAGCGCTGAAGAAGCTTACACCTTCTTTGAGACGCTCGGGTTCCATGTAACCATCGGCGCCGTCGGTTCGGTTGGGATTGCTGGAGGATTCGGTCAAGGCGGAGGACATGGCCCTTTGGGACCTAGTTATGGCCTTATGGTCGACCAGGCCGTGGAGTTTGAGGTTGTAACAGCGGATGGGCAACTTCGTCTCATCAACGAATGCAACGACCCGGACCTATTCTGGGCCATGCGCGGCGGAGGTGGCGGCACCTACGCCGTTCTGACACGCTATAAATTCCAGCTTCACCCTGCCGTACCCATTAATGTTTACAGCTTTGAAGCTCAGATTTTCGGGGCAAGCCTAATTCAAGATTTTACGAAATCGACGGTTCATCGCCAAGTGGTCACTGCACTGGCAAAAAACCAAACCATCTGGTCGGATAACCACATCGCTGGTTATAACTTCATACATCCTAACAGTATCATTTCACTCCAAATTCTTCCCAGCAATGACACAGAAATCCTCAAGAACTTAACCGCAGATTGGCATAATTTCCTCTCTAGCCATCCAGGCCTCATCCCTAGCCAAAACAAATATCTCACCTTCGACAAGTTCTCAGACTACGTTAAATTTACCCTGCGGCCCTCGATCGCTAGAAATGGGATTGTCGGCATTGGCCTCGCAGAAGCAGGACGACTGATGCCTCGCGAACTCTTCTCGACAGACTCGGACGTCGAAAATCTCGTCGACGCATTCCTCCAAGGCATGCAAGCCAGCTCAACTCTCGGTGCGGGGCTAGGCTCAGGGACCGGCCAGATCTACGCCACTGGCCCATCAAACCAGATGGACAACAGCAAAACGGGCGTGAATCCCGCCTGGCGCGGGTCCCTCTGGGAGGTCATCTTCGGCGGCGTTTGGCTAAAGACGGACCCGCAGGAGAAGCGGGACAACATTCAACACACTGTCGGTGAGGCCATCAAACCGATGAAGAACCTAACACCTGGCGGAGGGTGCTACATGAATGAAGGAGACTGGATGGAGCAGGGCTGGCAGCAGACCTTCTTTGGCGACAACTATGCACAGCTATTGGAGGTGAAGAGGAAGTATGATCCTACTGGTTTATTCAACTGCTGGAAATGCGTTGGGTTTAATGGAGAAGATGAGTACGTGACGCTATGCCTCTTCAATATCTTAGCTTCTACTTCCTGTTTTGCTAATCTTCTTTAGTCCATTCTATTCATGTTATGGACAATCACACAACCCACCAACACCGTCAGAGCCTCTAGGAGTTCTGGAGCTGGTCCAACAGATCGAGTTGTAAGCAGGCTTGCCGCCAGTGGATGTGTCAACGTAGATCGTGTATTTCTAAAGAAACTCCTGGAGAGAAAAGTCAGGTGGACGGAGTAAGGAGCAGTTCTCCAATTTTAAAGGATTTGGCGCATTTGTCACAACTTTCTTCCATGTATTTCTCTTTTGTGTTTGATCACATGGCCGCTGGATCCGCCAACGCATCTTATACCCCAACCTTCGTTATTTTCTGTACATGTACCTTGTTTTCTCCGCTGTTTTTATGATATCCAACATCATTCTATCACTTTTATTGTTGAGGAAGGTCATCAAAGGTGTAAAGGTAGACCGTAGCCCCTATTTTAAAACATGGAAAACTAAGACCTGTTCGTGAACACATTGGAGCAGTGAACCGTTCTTGAAAAATGACGCAAATGACACTAACTCAGTGTGTCCAACAGTCAGCCTAGCTGCGAGCTTGAGCCTCATAGCTGACTGACTGCGTTAATTGGATAGCTCGCTGTCCGCTGACTGTTAAATAACGTACACTGATTGTCACGCTGTCAGCTAGCTGTCCCAATTAGGAAAGTGGTATAGACTCCGTATTTTATTGCAGATTTTTAGTAGCACCTCTCTATATATAAATATTAACATTATATAAAAAATTTAGCCTTAATTTATCTTAGCAAAAGTTTTATAATTAGTAAAATATAATATAGCATTTTATTCTATAAGTGTAAGGTAAAGTAAAATATATAGTAGAGAGAGGCGGGGGGATAATTTAAGACATTATAAAAGGTCCAAGATTGTACGAAAAAAGTGAAATATAATATAATATTTTATCCTATAAGTGCAAGATAAGGTAAAGTGCATAATAGAGAGAGGTAGGGGGATAATCTAAGACATTATAAAAAGTCTAAGATTGTACAAAACAAAGTGAAATATAATATGGTATTTTATCCTTTGGGATGCCCTTTTACCTAAAGTACAACCCATTTTTAAGCTATGTCACTAATAAAGTAATTTTTTTGGGTAAGCTGTTATGTTTACTATATAGGTAATCTAAAACTAGTATCCTAGATCCTTCTTATGGCTACTACGCTTTATATTAAAGATATTCGCTAGACTTATTTATATATAGATCCTATAGTCCAAATTATATATTAAGCCATCTATAATATAGCTATTGTTACTCTAGCCCTATAACACCGTACTTTTATTTATGTGCCTTTTTCTTCTATTTCCTGCTATTATTTGCTTAATTTTTTAAAATTCTATAGCTGTCTAAACTAATACTATAGCCTCTTTATCTTTAAAAATATAGCTATATTAAGCTTGCCTTAGCCTTAATTTCTCTAAATATATACTGCCTAGAAATATATCCTGCCTTATATAACTACTATAAGCTCTACCTATAATATAGCGTCTAGTGCCTTAGTGCGGAGCGGGCTCTCTTAAAAGCTGCATTACAATGCTTTCTAGAGACTAGATACCTAAAGCTTCTTTAGCTGCTATAAATAAAGGAGATGCTAATACGCAGATTAATAGTAGTATACTAGGTAGAGATAGCCCTAATCTTTATTAGCTAGAGTAGGATATTAAGGTTAAGCTAGCTGGTCTATAGGCTAACTTAAATAACCTATTCTTTTCTGCTAAATTATTTAAAGGGCTCTAACTATATTTTAGCTCTCCGCACCCTAGTAGTATATAGGCTTGTGCTAATATATCTATTTAACAGGACGCTAAAGCGTAAGTATAACTGGCTTAACACTAAGTTTAAGGACTTAAAAGAGCCCAAGGCAGCTAAACTAGACGCTAAAGCGTAAGTATAACCAGTTTAACACTAAGCTTAATACCAAGTTTAAGGACTTAAAGAGTCCAAAGCAGCTAAACTGGACACTATAAACTAAAGACTTAATGGTACCTAAAAACCCTTTATCCGTCTAAATAATAATATATAGTATTCTTAGGCAATGGCTATAGGGCTATAGCTATGGCGAAGATATTATTTACCACTAATATTATAGAGCCCGATGATATTAGCTATCTAGACCTACGGATTCCATTATTTCTATATAAGCTGTGGCAAGAAAAAACAGAAGATTAAGGGTAGTACTAATTAATTTAAAATAGCTAAATAAGTTAGCACTTAGAACTATAACATCTAATCTTAGGTATATAGAGTTCTAACTAATGTCTAACTTAAGCTGCTGCCTAGAAGTCTTATATTTGTCGTTAGGGTAACGCTAAAGGGCTAGGCTAGATAACGGATATCAGCAATAATATAGATAATTTAAAGCCCGCAAAGTAACTAAATAGAAAGCCTATGTTTTATAGGCTAACTGCTTATCTTTAACGGCTTTTAAAAGTTTATTTCTAGAATTCCTTTTAACACCTCTAGTTTCCATTTTAGCTGCCTTAAATTTTTTTAAGTCCTTAAACTTAGTGTTAAGCTAGTTATATTTACGCTTTAGCGTCTAGTTTAGCTGCCTTAGACTCTTTTAAGTCCTTAAACTTAGTATTAAGCTAGTTATACTTGCGCTTTAGCGTCTAGTTTAGCTGCCTTGGACTCTTTTAAGTCCTTGAACTTAGTGTTAAGCTAGTTATACTTGTGCTTTAGCGTCTAGTTTGGCTGCCTTAGACTCTTTTAAGTCCTTAAACTCAGTATTAAGCTAGTTATACTTACGCTTTAGCATCCAGTTTGGCTGCCTTAGACTCTTTTAAATCCTTAAACTTAGTATTAAGCTAGTTATACTTATGCTTTAGCGTCTATTTTAGCTGCCTTGGACTCTTTTAAGTCCTTAAACTTGGTGTTAAGCTAGTTATACTTATACTTTAACGTAACTAGTTCTGGCAAGAAAATAAAAGGTATACTCTTAGCAGCTATAAAGTTAAGCCACTTAGATTAAATACTGGCAATTAACTATTAGTACTATAATACGCACTTTTTATGCCTAGAAATAATACCATATTATTTAATATATAATTAGCGACAATAGAGTGGAGCTATCTATAGTGTTTTTATACCCCTAAGAGTTATGGCGGCCTTTACCAATACCTATAGTACTATAAAAGGCGGCTACCTAGCCACTAATACGTCTATAAAAAAGCACGTAAAGAGAGATATAATACTTGTATATTTATTACAGCCCAACTACTTATAATTCGCAATTAATTCCACTACTCTTACTAGTTAGATAACGCGTAATCGCAACTAGATAGTATAAATATGGATACTAACAAGTACGCTCTAGTAGTGGCAGAATATAAGTAGAATACCTATCTAGTGCCTCTATACGGTATACTATATTAGAAAAGCGTCCTATTGTTATTATTATTACTTAGAGTAAAGACATTTAAAGCAATTAAGAATATAAAGGCGGGCGAACTAATTTTATATAAGACCAATAATAATATATAGTAAGTTAACCAGACAATTTTAGATATTACTATATTATAATATAATAATAGCTAAAGTATACTATACAATCCTTTTTATTTGGAGTTTAATTACGCCTTTTTAATATAGCTGCACCGTATTTGCTATATAAAGAGAGATATTAATATACTATTTAAAGACACCCGCCTTAGCCTACTTTATAGCCTACTTAGCTTTTAATTTATAAATTAATAAGAGGAACTAATTACCGCTATTCTATTTAGTATATAAGACGAATAATGGCTCTAATTAGAGTGTAAGGTGGAATTAAACGTTAAAGGCTTTAAGTAGAGGAAAAACTATATTCTTTACTAGGATATTATAAATGTAATTACCTTTCTAATTAGCCATTAACCCTTTAAAGATGCACTGGCATATGCACTAAAGAGACTCTATAATAACAACAACTACCAAGTCTATAATAAGCTATATAGCGGTGACTGGTAGTAGGAGACATAAGGCAAGTTTTTTAGCGGTGCTATAGTAGTTCCTATACTTATAGCAGTTAATAAGACCTAGCTAATAATATACTATAGCAATAAATTGGCCTAGCCGGTATATCTTACTATTAGTAATCTTAACCGAGAAGTCTAATACTAATAGACATCCCCCACAAATATTCTTATTGGCTTTATACTAATTATTAAAGAAAAGGATAACAATATAAAAAGTAAAGCATATTATAAGGCGATAAGAACTATATTTAAACATAAGTCCTGCTTTAGTATTCTAACGCTATATTCCATTAACTAAAATATAATAGTAATTAAGTATCTTGCAGAAAGCGGTATAGATCTTTAATATATGGATAATTTTATGCGACGATGTTATCCAATTATATATAGAATAATGGCAGACTATAAAGAATAAGTGCTGCTTATAGGTGTTAAAAGCCAATAGCACTGTACTATGTGCTAGGCCCCCCCTTTAAAGCGTAAGAACTTAACTAAGAAATAATATTCGCTATACACCTATAAGGAGATAAAAAGATAGATTAAACGCTAGCAACTAGAGAATATCCTTTTATTCTTAGACAACTAGGTATACTTAGTAAAATATTTTATATAGCACCATCGCCTATTTAATATCTATAAGGGTATAATAGTAGATGTTCTACATTAGCTTCTAAAGGGTATTATTATACAACTTATTAAATGGGTATGGAAACTAGTAGGCGATATTGTCTAGCTAAAAAAAAGAGAAGAGGGATAAAGATAACTACAACAAATATATCTATGGAGGCTTAGCTTAATTAGCGTTTTAAATAAGTTCTGGCTTTTATAGGGCTAAAACGGTTTAATAATCTATTATTTAGTAAAGTTACTTAATGGATAGGTAATAAATAAAAAGCTATAGTTTATTAACTTATCGCTATGCTAGCCCTACTACTATTATCTAGGGAACTATATACTATGCATTTTATAAGAGCTGTATACAACTTTGTTATTATAGCTTAGTATCGCACCCATAATAAGAAGACACTATAGTATATGCACTACGCCCTATATTAAATTAATATACTTAAAGGCGTGTTTTAAAGTTTCTGTCTAAAGGCAAAGGATTCTAATATAGGCTATTTTAATATACCAAAATTCCATGCCCTTATATATTTTAAGGAAAATATCCGCCTATATAGATGCGTAAATAGGTACTACACTGACGTAAATAGCGAAGCTGGACACCGTTATATTATTAAGGCGTTTTATAACTTAACAAATAAATAGGATTCGCTATCTTAAATTTGCTCTTATAATTTAAGATGGGTAGTAGTACTAGTAATAGAAGACGAAATAGCTTTTATAAATAGTAATTCTGTACTATAGTCTTCCTAGCGTCTGGAGGTATAGGTTACTTAACTAATATAGCATTTAGCAGTTGCAAAGCTTTGGTGGCCTTTAGAAGATATAGATAGGGCAACAAATCTTGTCTAGAGGCGTCTTAAGTTAAAGATATAGCTTTATATATCTTATATAGTAAACTGCTATAAAATCCTAGGGTTTCTAGACGGCATTGCGGTATTTGTCTAAGAGTATAGGCGAAAACTATAAGGCAAATGTGCCTAGAACTCCAATATAGACCGAAAAGAGAAGGACCCTTTATAGGTTAAGCGCCTATTTATTAAAATATATCCATCTATCCGCTATTAGAAACGAGACGGAAAAAATATAACTAACCTTAAAGGCTAAATTAGTAAGGTAGTATGTTGTATACCAAATTGGCAATGTTTTAACTAGTAGAGGCGTGATTACATATAGGTCTAAGAGTATATAGATAACGGTGACCGTATTAGAAAGGGCCGTACGCCGTTAAGTAGAAGACTTATAGGCCAGCTTTAGCTAATTGTTACTATTCTAGATATTAAAAGGTTAGATAAGTAGGTATATATATACAGTATACTAGAGCTATAGTAGAGCTGCTTTAGCTATTAAATTATAGACTGCCGCATCTAACACACGGCATGGTTGAGGTAAAAAGGTGGCTACGCTTAAGCGTAAATACTAGGCAAGTACTTAGAGGTAGTTACTTTTATTTAATGCCATCTATTTTATAAAGCGCGTATATTATTCCAGCCGCTACTTCTTGTCTAGATTTATACTACGTTAATAATTATATTAATTAGGACTAATATAATACTCTATACTTAGACAACTTTCTTAAAGAAGGAACTCGCATTACGTTATTATATAGAAGTTAGGACGTAGCAAAAGCAGCTAAGCTAGTATAGAACCTATAATATATAAGACTGTATAAGACTATAATATATAATACAGTAATAAGACTATATAAGACTGTATAAGACCATATAAGATTGTATAAGACTATATAAGATTGTATAAGATTATATAAAATTATTTTATAATAGTTAAATGTGTTATAAGCTAGCATACTATAGGCTAAGAAAATAATAAAAATTTACGCAATTGGCATACAACTTTAAAATAACATATTATATTACGTCAATTGCATGTCAAGGAATGTGCAGTTAACTTTAAAAGTTGTTAAGTTGGTTAACTGCGTGTTATTTGACTTTTGAATGTGTCAAGTTGGTTAATGGCATGTCAATTACGCGAAACTTACTTAACAAACTCTACTTGAATCTCAGCCTATAAATATTTTCCCGATAAGTTCTAGGAAGTTTATAAAGATTTAAAGCTTGTAGGCAAATGCTAAGCTGGACTAGTGTGGTTTTATAGGGTTTTAATTAGCATTTAAACCTTTCCGCTTCTACTTGGCCAGTTTCTTCTTATATGCTGCATTGATCTCTTTCTTTAGTTCGTCTATAGCCTTATTTAATTGCTTTAAAACCTTGCCTATATACTTAATACAAATATTCTAGTCCACTCTTTATGCGTTAATCTTAATTAATGGTTTATTATTAAACTATTGTGTATTTATAGAGCGCCCGATTATAAATTGCGAAACAATATTATAAAAACCGTTAATGATGGCCGCTATTTCTTTCTTAGCCTCCTTTAATAGCTTGGCTTTTATTTAAACTATCTTATTTATTTTTACTTGCAGCGTATGGATATTCGGACTAAGTAGCAGTTTGTAATTAGGTTTTTCTACCTATTTTTTATTCCGCCCTATTGCTAAGGTTTATAGAAATGCAGTAAGATTATTAGGGCTAGTGCCTGCTAGGGTGCCTAAATATTTCTAGATATAGATATTATTCGATAAAGCCTAAAACGCAAGCTATCTAGTTATGGTCTATAACTAAGTTTAGCTGTTCTTGGTAGTATAAAACTTATTAAAAAACACATAAAGCTATGCTACTGCGTTTAATTAATAGCATGTCTTAGGTAGAATCTCGCCTAGTAAATATAGGAATTATTATTTCTAGCATTTAATAGTTATAGTAATAATGAAGCAGGATAAGTTAATAGGAGGATTATATAATATATTGTCTAGGTTATCTGGATTAGGCTCTATATAGCTAAGAAGGAATTTAGAGTTACCTTTCTAGCACTCCTAGGCTGTTTTTGCGTAGTCGCTATATATAATTTAAAACTAAATATCCACAGTGCCCTTATTCTTGCCTATGTTCTTATATATTATTGTCTGAATAAGGTTCTATAATACGGTAGACACGGTTGCTTATAACCAATTGGGTTAACCACGTGAGCTAAGCGAGCTCAGGAGGTCTACCAAATTCCACCTGTAGAAGTAGAAGAAGAAAAGAAGAAATCGATTGAAACCAAAACCCCCCCCCCCACCGTGATTCCAACAATTATAGTTAATTAATTTTTGCTAAATACTAACTTAATGTTCTTTTTCCATGCCAATAGAGTTTTAGGTGGTGCTATTATAAGTGTTAGGCTATTAAGTCTTTTAAATGTGGAGTATGGATTCTTGTTAATATATATGTACTAAATTGGCAGGCTATCCTATAAGGGGTATTGCGTATCCTTGGCTTCCCTGGCAGAACAAGTAAGATATAATCTATCTTTTTTTGCTTAGGAATCCTAAATAGCCTATTAATTAATAATAATTAATCTGTTTAATAGATGGGCAAGAATTATAGTAATTATCTTGCCTAAGCCTATCTGGTCCACATATATACTACTATTAACATTATATTTTTCGTTTATGGTCTGGTAATAGGCGGTAATTAGTTAATATTTTTTTACTCTAAAGGATTTTATAACCGGCCATAGTAGTAATAGAAGGCTATTTGCGTTAAGGTTGGCGTTGGGATTAAGATGGAGGTATCTACATGCCTCTAACTATAGAGTTTTATTAATATATTCGCACTCCTTCTTTATCGCCTGGTTAAAACTAGAATTTAAGTTAAAAAAAATTAGTTTTAAATTAAGAGAGTATCTATATTAGATATATTAGAGATATATGCACGTATATATGTCCAAAGAATATAGCATTGGGATTATTCCCTTCCTTATTATCTGCATAGTCCTTAAAGTCGTTTTTGGCCTTATTGCCTGCATTAAGAAGGAGATTGTTATTATCTTTATTATTACTACTATTATTAGACAACACTTCTATAATGTTTATTATATTTATTTTGTTTTTTTAATCTATATAATCTTCTTAATTTTATAGAGTTTTTTAGTATCCACTAACGCTAGTGGCGGAGGTGGTTAACTATTAGAAGCATCCTTATTACCCTACTTAGAGGTTCCGCCTATTATAGTATCCTTTCCGCTAATAGTAGTGGCCTTAGTAACACTAGGTGTAGGCTAGTTACTATTATTAGGAATACTGGTATAGATTAAAGGCGGGTTGATTATAGTGGTATTATTACTAGAACTAGCAGATATTTTAGTGATAACTAGTTTCTGGATATTAGTTTAAGGCATTATTAGTATGGAAGCTACGCTGTCTAGGTTTGGATATAGGTCTAGTATAGTCTATTTATTTAATTAGAATATAGCTAGATTTAAATATTAGCAATATACTAAAAGAGCTATAATACTTATAATGTAAAGCACTTATATAGAAGTTGGACTTCTAGCTTTACTATTTATAAGCTAGAGTTTATAGTATTGCTAATTGTAGTAGCCAACTCTTCTTTATTCTTAATAGGGCCAAAGCTATTCTATAAATACTTAGTATTGAAGTTAATGGGATAAAACATGCTACTAGATGTAGTAGCTTTTAATATAAGCTTATCCTAAGATAAACTGTCTAGCGTCCAATTGGTAGACCTATAAAACTTATCTTTTATAATAGCTTAGAGATAAAACTGAGTAACAGCAGCATTAGAACTGTGAGATATATATATAGTGCACGCTAATAGGATTACGTTACTCTTAATATAGTATAGTAAGATCCCGGTATAAGGGTTAGCTTTAGGTATTTCTAGCTTTACTTAATAATACTTCTTATAATCTTTCCGGTTTTTATTTAAGCGTAGAGGAATTAAGTCTAAGTTATCTTCTAGGTCTGTTAATAGAGTTGGCCTCTTTTAACTTAGTAGTTCTAATTTTACTCTTAATTTATTTAACTTTATCCTTATAACAAGTGCCGAGTAGCTTCTCCCTATAAACGTTTAATTGGGACACTGCTTAAAGGCGTTAATCTTAGCAAGTATAATTACTTTTATATTACTACGGATCTTGGTCTAGTAGTATTATTTAGCCTTAAAATATCTATGTTTTTTAAGTATCTTTTAAAGCTGGGCCTTAGCCGTATGCAGCCCGGACACGTTGATTATTAAACCCTAACAAACTATTGCGTTTAATGGCTAGATAATAGCTAAGGCGTACTAGATGGGATATAGGTATAAGAGTTTATTATTGGTGATAGGCTGTACTTTAGGACCTATAATAGTAGGTTAGTATAAATAGTAAAAGGATAGACTAGCTTGGCTTTAATGGCCTACGTGGTTTAACTTACTAAGCTTACTTTCCTAAGAAGCCATTATAAAGAGTCTCCTCTTAATAATATCTGGTGTAAGAAGATGTTTATACTAGAATAAAAAAAGTTAAGACAGTGGACTTGTAATAGAAGACATATAGTAAAAAAGGCCTGCTAACTGTATAGGTAAATAACCAATAACTAAGATTGTATTAGTAAGGTAAATTAATTTAAGAATTAAACTAAACTAAAATAAATGGTTATTGCGCGTAATATTGGCAATATTAGACTAGGTATAATAGATTAAATAAAAATAATAAAAATATTGTATATATTTGCGTGGATTTAGTAATTTGCCCTAGATTAGGGATTCTAGGGAAGTAAAACCCGTTAGTGCTAGGTGCAGCTAGGATACAAGAAGGTAATAAGTTAAGCCTGTAATTATTGCAGATATAAGATGCCTTAAGTATATAACGCAGTATGTTAGTATTATAATATTGCAAAATATATTAATATAATGGCCTAGTGATGTGCCCTAGGTTAGGGATTAAGGGAACTAAAACTTAGGTAGTACTGCTAAGAGGTAGGAACTAAGGTTGTAATATTACGACTATTGCATATATAGCATGCCTTGGGTATACAATACAGCACGCTAATATCTATAATATTGCAAATAGTACCAACGTATAGGTCTAGTATTATGCCTTAGAGCTAGGTAATGCTGCTAAGAGGTAGGAACTAAGGTTGTAATATTGCGACTATTACATATATAGTATGCCTTAGGTATGCGATATAGCATACTAATATTTATAATATTACAAACTGTACTAATGCATAGGTCTAGTGCTATGCCCTAGAGCTAGGTAGTGCTGTTAAGAGGTAGGAACTAAGGTTGCAAATAGGCGATATTGCAACTATTGCATATATAGCATGCCCTAAGTATGCGAATTAGTGTATAGATATTCGTGATATTATAGACTCTATATCTATTTATCTATTACCTACTCTCTACATTAAAATAAATTTCCCCTTGCCTTAACTATATACTAGCCCTTGACCTATTTTAAGGTAAACGCTGTAATAGTACGTATGCTAATAAGGAGTTATAGATATCTTACGCTAATTAGTTATTATAGATAAATGAAAAGCTTGGGTATATAGCTACCATAGCTAAGCGCACTAAGCGTCCCTATATTAAAAAGGTGTTACTAAAGAATGGAGATGAAGCTATAAAGCCAGCTCTAAAGCTGCAAAAGAAGAAGGCGGTGGATAGTTGCTAGAAGGATATTAGAGGGTTTCTAATTAAGTAAGAGAAGAATGGTAAGGCAGCTAAAGCTATAAAGACAGTTTAGCTACCTCTTAAGAAGCCTTCGCTAACCTATTCTGTTCTACTAGCCGCTGGAAATGCCGCTATATATAGTCTAGAGAGAACCAAGTTAAATAAAAATAGTGCTGCAGAGATAGCTGTTATGGAAACTAGAAAACTATAAAAGGGGGACCTCTTTAATATTGCAAGTTAGACAATTAGTTGTATAAAGGAGAAGTAGGATACTTTACAGACTGCATTAGCTGCTAATTACTAGAATGTTAAGAGTTTAAAGACTAATATTAAAGAACTTTAAAAAGCTAAAAAGGCTTAAAATATATTTACTATTAATCTAATTTGGGACGCCTAAGTAATAAAGTAGGACTATAACTTTAAGGTTATAAAACTATATTCCTAACTAACCAAAGCATATAATAATGTAAATTAGAGAAAGGTAATGTTTTAAGAGCTTTTAGTAAAATATAAGGTACTAGATATAATAGTCTTATCTTATTTAAGATTAGTTAATCATTAATATAATAAGTCCACTGCAATGTTAAAAAAGTTAGTTAAATCCATGCAAGAATTAGAGGCTATAAGGAGCACATAAAAGTTAATAGAGGATTTTTAGACGCTTAAGCGTAACTAACTAAAGGCGGAGCTAGATTATATAAAGACAGCCTAATTAGCCCTAGAAATCCGTCTTATAAAGGAGCGTGATAAGTTAAAGGTAGAAATTAAACGGATTAAGAAAGTGCCGCTAGAACTAGTTATACTAAAGTATAAGTAAGACCAGCTTAACACTGAGTTTAAGAACTTAAAAGAGTCTAAGATAGCTAAACTGGACGCTGCGAACTAAAGACTTAATAGTATCTAGAAAAACCTTATCCGTAGATAGCTCTTTAAAGTTATAAGCGATATTGGCAACTACGCCGGTTTAATGGCCAATAATTATTATAAAGAGGTTGGCCGAGTAATTAAAAAGCTAAAGAGTAAGCTATAGAACGGTGGTCTAATAAAAATCTAATAGGGGTTAATAAGGAGCTTTTAAGGTGATTATAATGGCAAATGCCTAAAACTGAGATGGGATAGGGCTTTTACTCTATACATTTACTATTCTAGTTATTTAGAGGATCTTAGGCAGGTAGTGTATAATATAGAAATTTAATTAAGGTTGCGCAAGTGGTGTAATAAGCTATTAGAAATAAAATAAACTTAATAAAAACATGGTTGTAGAAACTATAACTCTAGCAGTAGACGAGATTTTAAATATTGCACGTATGGCATGCGACGCATATTAATATTTGCAATATTGCAAGAAGTGCTAGTGCATAGGTTTTAGTAGTAAGCCCTTAAACTAGAATCTGGTAGCAAGTATATAATATAACTTACCAATATTATTAGAGGCCTTTTAAACGGTATTAAAGACTATATTATCCTATGTAAACCCATAAATTTAAAGTATTATAGCCTTCCTATAGTAATAGAGCAACCCTAAATTCTCCTAGTGCTTAACGCTAAGTCTTATTATATTACCGCTAAGTCTTATTATATTACCGCTAAGTCTTATTATATTACCGCTAAGTCTTATTATATTACCGCTAAGTCTTATTATATTACCGCTAAGTCTTATTATATTACCGCTAAGTCTTATAAGCCTTATTATATTATCGCCGAGTAGTATAAGCTTTATTGCATTATTGCCGAGTCTTATTATATTGTCGCTAAGCCACCTAGCCAGATTAAGCAATTAGACGTCGCGATTTTAACTCTTAGGCGTGGTAGATTTAATTCTTATCTTTGGCGCGTCTAGAATAATAAAAAAGAAGGGTTTTTCCTATAAAATTACGTATTAGCAATAGCTTTAAATTATAAATATTATATTTTTGTTCAAATCTTAAGGCCTAATTTTATAAGTTACGCTTCTTGTTATATATATATATATTAGAGATAACTGTTTTTAATCTTATTGGGCTAGCTTTAAATTATAACAATTATATTACTTACCGTATTACTATACCGTAAGGACTTTTAGTTGTAATTTTATAAATTTAATTAAAATATAATTCTTATAATTAAACATTTCTATATGCAACGCTATGCTAAGGATTATAATGCAGATTGCCTAGATATAGCTTTACTATAATATAACAGCTCTACACCAATTAATTAATCTACGGCTCTAAAATCTAGATTTATAATACTAAAAATAAGCTTTAAGTGTAACGGAACCTTGTAGTAGGAACTACGGTGGGTTCTATTATTAGGCTGGGTATATAGGTAAGAACAAAACAACAACATAATAATAACTGGTGAAGTAGTTACCTAACAGATTAACTCTAATTGTATTCTAAGATTCACTATAAGGAGAGAACTATCTACGGTAGGGACTAAGGTCCTTTAAATACACAACCATACGCCTAAGAAATCCTCTTTTGTATATAAGGTACGTATTGTCTGTATTAAACATAATATCCCTTCTATTTAACACAGTTAACGCGTTTAATACTATATGACCTTAGTTACTATTCCTTGTTATATAGTTCCACTAGATCCATCCTAGACCGTGCCTATATTAACTAACTAGCTTCCGCCGTCTCTTCTCTAAGTAGTCGTAATATTGTACTTAAAGCGTCTGTAACACTATCTCCCTTCTCTTTATCTTTGTCCTTAAAGATTCCTAATATCTCTAAGTCGTTCACTAGAGGTGTAATATCCGTTTAATTAGTCTGGTTAATATCCTTACTTATTATACCTAAAGCTTCTTCTTCTCTTTCCTAGGTTGAGCGTTGCCTTCATACGGTTTCCTCCATACTGTCACTGGGCAAGGTGATGGCAATCCCTTACTTTTGTTGCGCTAAAGAGGGGTTAGTATGCGTTACGCTAGCGAGTCCTTCGTCTTAACAACCCTTCTCTTGCTCTAAGTGTACTAAAGCAAATATTTAATCGTCCTATGATGTTCGCTCTGTTTCTAACGCTAAGTATACACGTCCTATAACTCTTAACAGTCTTTAAGTTCCCTAAGTAACTTATTATAGGGTCTCGTGTTTAATCTACCACTATAAAGCTTAATAGTAAGCTAGCCTCTACGCTACTTAAGGTTTAATGTGCCTTAGAAGAGTCTATACACGTCCTTAAAGCTTAACGTTTAGCTTATACTTATCTTTAACGTCTTAAACGTGTTTATAAGAAGGTCCGTTCTAAGAAATAGAAACTGGTTTAACAGGGTTTATCTAAGCTAGGTAATAAAAGGACTGGCTCTCCTCCTATAAGGGAAACAACTCTAAGTAGCTTGGCAATTGCTCCTCTTAGGTCCCCCTTAGGTAACTTATTCTTTGGCAATTCTTCTTTATTAATATTGCCTAACCTACTTTCTTTTAATACTCCTATACCTTTTCTATAGCGTTCTTTAGGTTGCTTAGTGGTTTCTAAGTAGTCTTACTATAGCCTATCTACTTTACTTTATACCATGTTTTGTTATCCATATCCTTATAACTAATAATCTTTAAAACTTGCCATTTGTCTTCCTCTTGTTCTCTATATATGTCTGCTTTATAGACTGGTGGCTTAATATTCCCATGTGCTGGCTCTAGCATTGCGATATGCTGTATAGGGTAGATTTTCATTTTAGCTAATAGGTTTAACTTATACGTGACTAATAAAATTCTTTACTTAATTTTAAAAGGTCCTAGTCTAATATAGTCTAATTTCTTACTTAGTCGTTAACTCTTAAAATTTTTATATAGTAGCCACACTTTATTCCCCTCCTTAAGATCTGGTCCCTCAGATCTCTTAGTATTATAGTACTTTTTCATTTATTCTTATACTAGTTTAGCTGTTTCTTTAAGGTCTATATAAAGATTCATTAACGTCTCTATTCTTTGCTTAGCTGTGCTACTCGTCTTTTTTGCTTGATGTGGTGATAACGATGTTTTTGGCTTATATCCGTAATTCGCCTTAAATGGTAATGTCCCTATTCCTTCTTATAGTGTTGTATTGTATGCAAACTGTGTAACTGGTAATAACAATACCTAATTATTCTGTGCGTAATTAATATAATGCCTTAAATACTACTCTAGTGTCTAGTTTAGTCTTTCCGTTTATCTATCCGTCTACGGATAATACGCTGTAGATATTACTACGTAAACTCCTTATTCTGCCAGAAATACTTCCTAAAATACTACTATAAATCTTAGATCTTTATCTAATACGATCTTGTCTAGTGCTCCGTGTCTTATAAATACTTCTTTTATATAGATTCTAGCGATATCTTCTACTAATATCTCTTTAGTGCATGCTATAAAGTATCCCCACTTTGTTAGCTTATCTACTATTACTAAAATCGCGTTATAATCTTGTCCTATAATAGGATCTCTTAACTTTAGTAACTTAATAATAAAGTCCTATAATATAACCTCCTATAGTCTTCCTGGTGTCTTAATAGGTTGTAGCCCTCTATACGGCTTATGCCTCGTCAGTTTATTCCTTTAGCAATCTAGATATTCCTTTATAACTTATCTTACTAGTCCCTAGATTCCTTAAATAATGTATTCCTCTTAAAGTCTTAACACTAAGCCTATAGCTCCATTATATCCTTGTGTTATTCCCTTATGGAATTCCTTAATAAATTCTTTTGTAATAGACTTAGGTATATACATTACTTCTCTGTTTTTGTATTGCTTTAAGTCTGGATTCTCTATTTATACTTTTTGGATTTTCTATATCTAATTACTTTCTAGTGATTTATAGATCTGACTTTCCTTGGTTGCTATAATCTTTAGATAATTATACCTAATTAATCTATCTTAATCCTTTTGTAACAAAGCTCCTAATAGCTTTTTATTACTTTATAGTTTAGCCTTTCTACTTAGAGCGTCTGCTCGTGCATTGTCTGTACCCTTGGTATGCTGAATTTTAAAATGGTATTCTATAAGCATTTCCGCCTATCTAACCTATCTTTAGTTGAGTTCCTTTATCATTAGGAATCCTGTAAGGTTCTTATAGTCCGTCCTAACTATAAATGGTTTCTCTATACCTTATAAGAATGCTCTCTATTCCTTAAGTACTGTAACTATACCTAACAACTCCTTGTTGTAGATGTTATAGTTTAACTCTAGTGGTGTTATCTTTTAACTATAGTATGCCACTAGGTGCTATCTATCTTAATATTTCTATAGGAAGCACGCCCCTAGTGTAAAGTCTAATGCATTTGTTTTTATAACCGTCTCTAGACCTAGTTAATAGATCTTAAGAACTGGCTCCTAGGTAAACAACTCTTTAATTCTCTTAAATAGTTCTTATTACTCCTTTCCCTATACCCATGGTTCTTTTTTTTTTGTTAACCGCGTAAATGGCTTAATGTCCTATAACCATTGCGCTATAAACCTTCTATAGTAATTATAAAACCCTAGGAACGATCTTAACTATATAACGTTCTTTGGTTCTTGCTAATTCACTATAGCCTCAATCTTCTTTAGATCTATACTAAGTTGGCCTAGTTTAATAATAAATCTAACAAAATTGGTCTTCCTAGTAAAGAACTTGTATTTCTTAATTGCTACTGGCATCTATTCTTCTTGTAGTTTCTTTAAGACCTATTTAACGTGTTCTTTATATTCTTCCTCACTCTCTAAGTAGATAATAATGTTGTCGAGGTATACTATAATAAATTTATCTAGGTGTTCTCCTAATACACTATTAATTCGCTTCTGGAATGTTACTAGTGCGTTTATAAGTCTAAATTGCATAACTAATAGCTTATATAGTCCTTCCTTTGACCTAAAGGCTGCCTTCTATTTGTTGCCTTTCTTAATTCTGATTTAATGGTACGCCTATCTTAGATCTATCTTCGTAAAGATCTTTACGTTACCTATTCTGTCTTAGATTTCACTAATTAAGGGTAAAGGATACCTATCCTTCCTAGTAATGCTGTTTAACTGTCTATAGTCTATACACATCCTAAGTTTTCCGTTTTTCTTTGGGATAAACAATACTAGATATCCTACTAATAACTATAACGGTCTAATATATCCCTTGCGTAAGTTCTCCTAAATAAACTCCTTAAGCGCTACTAACTCTGTTTTAGTAAGCTTGTAGATTAGAAAGAACTTTAGACTTATTCCCTCTTCTAATTCTATCTTATAGTCCTATACTGTATGCTTTAACAGCTTTTTACTTTCTAGTAACTATAACTTTTTACTATACTTGTAGTATCTCTTTAGTATATAACTTAAGCCTCACTTAGTCTCTTTATATATTGCTCCGACTTGGTACTATACCAACTTGGTTTACTGTCGCACTTTACGCTGTTAAGTATTCTTAATATTAATCTAACCTATAACCCAATTAATCTTTAGATTATACTTCTATAACTAAGGCATTCCTAGTATCGCCTTGTCCTATCCTAATAGTAGGATATTAAAAGACATTCTAACTGGTCTCCCTTTAATAGTTAACTAAATAGGTCCTATTTTAAGATTAATAATGCCTTCTCTATAGGCTATCTGATCTCCTAAAATTGTTATAAGTGGATACGGGTGTTCCTTCTATCTATATAGTAACCCTATTCTTTCCACTGCCTTTAGTAATATGTGGTTTCTAGTTGCTCTACTATCTACTAACGCTTTAAACTGCTGATCTTGCTACTTAGCTTTTAAATTTAGGTATTAACTTTAAATTCCTTTAAGGGTCTAAGGCTTTAATACTAGTTCCCTCTGGTTCCGTGCGCCTCCCCTTTTCCCAACTATTGGCTGCTAGATCCTGCCTATACTTAGTCCAACTTTAGCCAATACTTAGTTTGTTTCTTTTTCTCTACGTACTATAGACAAGTGTTCTCTAGGCACTCCTACTACTATTATCTATTTAGGCATTCTTCCGTAAGGAATCTTTCTGGTTAAAGTATTAAGTCTCCTTAACCTTATACTTCTACTAGGTGCTAACTATGTATATACTTAGCGTTCCTAAACCGCTTTTCTTTTGGTGCCTAATATATCCTTACTAGGTACTTCCGGTTCTTATCTTTAGGTGCTCTATGTATATTATACATATTATCCACATAAGCTATCTATAATAGTGTATAATGCGCTATATGTTTTGGGTTAACTCTTAGTTTATCTTTATCCTTAAGTTTAAACCTATACCTAGTTAATCTGACCACTGGTATCTCTGCTATAGGTACTAAGATTTATTGCTTACTTCTCTAGTCCCTAGATCCCTCTTTTAGGTTCCTTAACATTATAATTAATGCTCCTTTAATATAACTTATACGTTTTTCCGTAATAGGTTGGTCTTAGACAACTTTTTTATTTAGCTATATATAAAAGTCTTCCCATTTATTACTATATCGCTGCCTATACTACTTTCCGTACAACTGGTTTAGTGTGTATGGTCTATCTATTAGAAAGTACCTTATTATCGCTATATTATAATATTCTTTAGTATATCTTTCTTTAAACCTAGTTAAAATATCTAGATCCTCTTCTTATTCTAGTTTATTTAACTATTTTACCCTAGGTATCCCTATACTCGGCCTATTAGTAACTCTTTATATGGGTGCTCTATTCCTTATATAACCTGGTATAGCTAACCTCTTATCTAGCTTTTACTCTTACTATGTAATAATTCTTATTCTAAACTTATCTATAGTTTCTTATTTTCTGCATCTTGTAGCTAGATCTTTATAGTCATCTTACTTTTTAATCCTGGTATTAACTATTTAATCTTTAGGCTAAATACTACGTTTACCTAGGATTGTTAACGTTCTTACTTATTCTTTAAACTTGTAGTTCTTAAACTTGCGTCCTATACTTATTTATTTATTACTAAACTAAGTTACTACCCTTTCCCATCAGTTTTCGTCTATTATGGGTCCTTAGGTATGTCTTATCTCGTTTTAAGAATTTTAAACTTCTTTTATCTTATCTTAAGAATCTTAAGCCTGTGGCCTTTTGCCTTTATTAAGTAATAAGCTAGCACTAGTAGTTGTCTACTTACTTAGTTTCTTTTAAATGTTACTCCTATTGTCTTGTAAAGCGATGGAAATTGTATTTAATGGTGTTACAATACCCGTTACTAAACCTTATTCTATAATGGTTTTAGTCTCTACTTCTATTTTAACTTCTCTAAGGTTTATATGCTTTTAGTAAGCTACCTTTATTGCCTTATTATTAGTAAATACTTCGCCTTTATTAAATTTATTATCTTTAATGTCTAATCTATAAGCTAGTTTATTGGTTCCTCTAAACTTAGATAACAATAGCTCCTATAGCTAATAGCTTACGCCGTACTTAGCGTCCTTATAAATTCGGTATATATTGTTGTAATAATATATAAAACTGTTAATTAAACACTCTTTTATTTCTTATAGTGCACCGTCGTCCCTCTGTACGTATGTGCTGTCTATTAGTCTGGTTCCCTTTACCATATAGTTACTTTAACCACCTCTATAGTCTCTAGCGAAATGACCTTATTTTCTGTAATTTATACAAGCCCTATCTTTAAACCATTTTTCTTGCTGTGGAGTCCGCCTAAATATCTTCTGCTGCTGAGATCTCTGGTTTGGCCTCTACTCCTAGGTCCTTTAATCACTTAATCTTTAACCCCTAGGTTTCTATAGTTTCTTTTCCCATCTTTAGATTTCTTTAGTACCGCTTAGGTCTATTAGCTCTGCGCCATTTTATAGTTTTTAACTCTATATCTATTATTGCGTACTCTGTGCCTTATATAACTATAGAACTCTGTCTTGCCCTTTTTTAGCTTGTTCCCTTTAATAGATTCTATTATTAATCTTTATTAACTAATCTATTAACTCTTTTAGAGTATCCGCATCTTCTATTAGGATAATTACGTCCTAGACTTTAGCCTTAAGTCCCTATTTATACTGTGCTATAAGCGCCCTGTTATTCCACTTAACCTATATAGCTAGTGTTTAAAACTGTATTGTATACTTAATTACTAAAGTACGTTGTACTAAGTTCTAAAGCTTTTGTTCCGCTATAGTTATAGCCTCTAGGTCTTTAAATATCTACGTTAGTTGCTCTATAAACCTATTCTAACTAGTAAATATATACCGTACGTCTTAGTTAGTAGTTATTATGCTATTAGCCTATATTTCCGTGAGATACGGCTTAAACCACTTAAGTGCCCTCCCTATTAGGAACAATTTTGTATAGGCTACTTAATCTAATAATATTACTAACTTTTGTAATGGAACCTTGTAGCAGGAACTACGGTGGGTTCTATCAATAGGCTAGGTATATAGGTACGACAAGTCAACAACGTAATAATAACTAGTGGAGTGGTTACCTAACAGATTAACTCCAATTATATTCTAAGATTTACTATAAAGAGAGAACTATCTGGGTAGGAACTATGGTCCTTTAAATATATAACCGTACTCCTAAGAAATCCCTTTGCTCCGTTTACTCTGTCTACTCTGTCTACTCCATCCCACGGATTACACAGATTATACAGATTATATAGATCACATCATATAACCTCAGCTACTATTCCTCATTATATAGTTCCACTGGATCCATCCTAGACCGTGCCTATATTAACCAACTAGCTTCCTACAACTCTTCTCCTAGTAGTTATAATATCGTACTTAAAGCGTCTGTAATATTATCTCCCTCCTTTTTATCTTCGTCCTTAAAGATTCCTAATATCTCCAAGTTGTCTACTAGAGGTGTAATGTCCGTTTAATTAATCTGGTTGACATCCTTACTTATTATAGCTAAAGCTCCTTCTTCTTCTTTAACCCTTTGTTGTGCGCGTATGGTTTCCTCCATACTATCGCTAGGTGAAGTAATGCCGTCTCCATGTTCTCGTTATACGAAAGAGGGGTTAGTTTACGTTGCGCTAGCAAGTCCTGCCGCTTAATAACCTTCCTCTTGTTCAGAGTGTACTAAAGCAAACGTTTATTCTTTTTGCGACGTTTATTCTATCTCTAACGCTAAGTATACGCGTCCTATAACTCTTAACAGTCTTCAAGTTCCCTAAGTAACTTGTTATAGGGTCTCATATTTAATCTACTACTATAAAACTTAACGCTAAGCTCTCTAGTGCCTTAGGCAAGATTTATTATCTCCAGGATAAAGACTACGCTTATACTAAATGGGTAAGAGACGAGGAGCGTTATACTCTTAAAGCTCATACCTCTGCTCACGCTCGTCTGCTTTATCTTAAGAAAGTACATAAGAAGGTTTATTCCAAGGAATAGAAACTAGTTTAATAGGGTTTGTCTAAGCTAGGTAACAAAAGGACTAGCTCTTCTCCTACAAGGGAAATAACTCTAAGTAGCTCAGTAATTGCTCCTCTTAGGTCCCCTTTAGGTGACTTATTTTTTGGCGATCCTTCCTTATCAACGCTACCTAACCTACTTTCTTCTAATACTCCTATACCTTTCCCATAGCGTTCTCTAGGTTGCTTAGTAGCTCCTAGGTAGTCTTACTATAGCCTATCTACTTTACTTTATACCACATTTTATTATCTATATCCTCGTAACTAATAATTTTCAAAACTTGCCATTTATCTTCTTCCTATCCTCTGTACGTGTCTGCCTTATAGACTGGTGGCTTAACATTTCCGTATACTGGTTCTAGCATTGCGATATACTATATAGGGTAAATTTTCATTTTGGCTGGTAGGTTTAACTTATACGTAACTAATAAAATTCTTTACTTAATTTTAAAGGGTCCTAGTCTAACATGGTCTAACTTCTTACTTAATCGTCAACTCTTGAAATTTTTGTGTAGTAGCCACACTTTATCCCCCTCCTTAAGATCTAGTCCCTTAGATCTCTTAGCATTATAGTACCTTTTCATTTATTCTTGTACTAGTTTAGCTGTTTCTTTAAAGTCTATATAAAGATTTATTAACGTCTCCATTCTTTACTTAGCTGTGCTACTTGTCTTTTTTGCTTAATATAGCGATAACAATGTTCTTAGTTTATATCTGTAATTCACCTTAAATAGTAATATTCCCATTCCTTCTTATAGTGTTGTATTATATACAAACTATATAACTGGTAATAACAATACCCAATTATTCTGTGCGTAATTAATATAATGCCTTAGATACTGTTCTAGTGTCTAGTTTAGTCTTTCTATTTATCCATCCGTCTGCGGATAATACGCTGTAGATATTGCTGCGCAAACCCCTTGTTCTGCTAGAAATACTTCCTAAAATACTACTATAAATCTTGGATCTCTATCCAATATGATCTTATCTAGTACTCTATATCTTGCGAACACTTCCTTTATATAGATCCTAGCGACATCTTCTACTAATATCTCTTTAGTGCATGCTATAAAGTATCCCCACTTTATTAGCTTATCCACTATTACTAAAATCGCGTTATAATCTTATCCTATAATAGGATCTCTTGACTTTAGTAACTTAATAATAAAGTCCTATAATATAACCTCCTATGGTCTTTCTAGTGTCTTAACAGGTTATAGCCCTCCATATAGCTTATGCCTTGTCGGTTTGTTCCTTTAGCAATCTGGACATTCCTTTATAACTTATCTCGCTAGTCCCTAGATTTCTTAAATAATATATTCTTCTTAAAGTCTTAACACTAAGCCTATAGCTCCGTTGTGTCCTTATATTATTCCCTTGTGGAATTCCTTAACAAACTCTTCTACAATAGACTTAGGCACATATATTACTTCTCTATTTTTGTATTGCTCTAAGTCTAGATCCTTTACCTATACTTCTTGGATCTTCTATGTCCACTTACTTTCTAGTAACTTATGGATCTAACTTTCCTTAGTTGCTATAATCTTTGGATAATTATACCTAATTAATCCGTCTTAATCCTTTCACAATAAAGCTCCTAATAGCTTTTCATTGCTTTATAGTTTAGCCTTCCTACTTAGAGTATCTGCTCGTGCATTATCTGTACCCTTAGTATACTGAATTTTGAAATGGTATTCTATAAGCATTTCCGCCCATCTAACCTATCTTTAGTTGAGTTCCTTTATTATTAGAAATCCTGTAAGGTTCTTATAGTCTGTCTTAACCATAAATAGTTTCTCTATACCTTATAAGAATGCTCTCTATTCCTTAAGTGCTATAACTATACCTAACAACTCCTTATTGTAGATATCATAGTTTAACTCTAGTAGTGTCATCTTTCAACTATAGTATACCACTAGGTGCTATCCATCTTAATATTTCTATAGGAAGTATGCCCCTAGTATAAAGTCTAATGTATCTATTTCTATAACCGTCTTTAAACCTGGTTAATAGATCTTAAGAACTGGCTCCTAGGTAAACAACTCTTTAATTTTTTTAAATAGTTCTTATTATTTCTTTCCCTATACCCACGGTTCTTCTTTCTTAGTTAACTATATAAATGGCTTAATACCCTATAACCATTGCGCTATAAACCTTCTACAGTAATTGCAAAACCCTAGAAACGATCTTAACTACATAACATTCTCTGGTTCTTGCTAATTTACTATAGCCTTAATCTTCTTTGGATCTATACTAAGTTAGCCTAGTTTAATAATAAATCTAACAAAATTGGTCTTCCTAGTGAAGAACTTGCATTTCTTAATTGCTACTGGCATTTGTTCCTCTTATAATCTCTTTAAGACCTATTTAACGTGTTCTCCATACTCTTCCTTACTCCCTAAGTAGATGATAATGTCGTTGAGGTATACTATAATAAATTTATCTAGGTGTTCTCCTAATATACTATTAATTCGCTTCTAGAACGTTGCTAGTACATTTATAAGCCCGAATTGTATAACTAATAGCTTATATAGTCCTTCCTTTAACCTAAAGGCTGCCTTTTATTTGTCACCTTCCTTAATCCTAATCTAATGGTATGCCTATCTCAGATCTATCTTTATAAAGATCTTTGCGTTGCCTATCCTGTCTTAGATTTCACTAATTAAGGGTAAAGGATACCTATCCTTCCAAGTAATGCTGTTTAACTGTCTATAGTCTATACACATCCTGAGTTTTCCGTTTTTCTTTAGGATAAATAGTACTGGATATCCTGCTAATAACTACAACAGTCTAATATATCCCTTTCGTAAGTTCTCCTGGATAAACTCCTTAAGCGCTACTGACTCTATTTTAGTAAGCTTATAGATTAGAAAGAACTTTAGACTTATTCCTTTTTCTAATTTTATCTTATAGTCCTAAGCTGTATACTCTAACAGCTTCTCACTTTTAGGTAACTATAACTTTTTTCCATACTTATGGTATCTTTTTGGTATATGACTTAAGCCTTACTTAGTCTCTTTATATATCGCTCTGACTTGGTACTATACCAACTTAGTTTGCTATCGCACTTTACGTTATTATATATCCTTAATATTAACTTAACCTGTAACCCAATCAATCTTTAAATTATACTCCTATAACTAAGGTATTCCTAGTATCGCCTTGTCCTGTCCTAATAGTAGGATATTAAAAGACATTCTAACTGGTCTTCCTTTAATAGTTATCTGAATAGGTCCTATTTTAAGATTAATAACGCCTCCTCTATAGGCTATCTGATCTCCTAAAATTGTTATAAGTGGATATAGGTGTTCCTTTTGTCTATATAGTAACCCTATCCTTTCTACTACCTTTGGTGATATGTAGTTCCTTATTACTCTACTATCTACTAACGCTTTAAACTGCTGATCTTGCCACTTTACTTTTAAATTTAGGTGTTGTCCTTGAATTCCTTTAAGGGTCTAAAGCTCTAACACTAGTTCCCTTTAGTCCTATACGCCTTTCCTTTTCCTAACTGTTAGCTGCTAGATCTTGCCTATACTTAGTTTAACTCTAGCTAATACTTAGTTTGTTTCTTTTCCTCTATATACTATAGACAAGTATTCTCTAAGCACTCCCACCACTATTATCCGTCTAGGTATTCTTCCATAAGGAATCTTCCTGGTTAAAGTATTAAGTCCCCTTAACCTTATACTTCTACTAGGTGCTAACTATGTATATACTTAGCGTTCCTAAACCGCTTTTCCTTTGGTGCCTAATATATTCTTACTAGGTACTTCTAGTTCTTATCTTTAGGTGCTCTATATATATTGCACGTGTTATCCACACAAGCTATCCATAATAGTGTATAATGTGCTATATGTTTTAGGTTAACTCTTAGTTTATCTTTATTTTTAAGTTTAAACCTATACCTAGTTAACCTAACCACTAGTATCTCTACTGTGGGTACTAAGATTTATCGCTCGCTTCTCTAGTCTTTGGATCCCTCTTCTAGGTTCCTTAACATTATAATTAACGCTCCTTTAATGTAACTTATGCGTTTCTCTATAATGGGTTGGTCTTAAACAACTTTTTTATCTAGCTATATATAAAAGTCTTCCTATTTATTGTTGTGTTGTTGCCTATACCACTTTCCGTACAACTAGTTTAGTGTGTATGGTCTATCCATTAGAAAGTACCGTGTTATTGCTATATTATAATATCCTTTAGTATGTCTCTCTTTAAACTTAGTTAGAATATCTAGATCCTCTTCTTATTCCAGTTTATCTAACCATTTTGCCCTAGGTGTCCCTACACTCGGCCTATTAGTAACTCTTTATAGGGGTGCTCTGTCCCTTATATAACCTAGTATAGCTAACCTCTTGTCTAGCTTCTGCTCTTGCTATATAATAATTCTTGTTCTGAACTTATCTATAGTTTCTTATTTTCTGCGTCTTACAGCTGGATCTTTGTAGTCGTCTTACTTTTTAATCTAGGTATTAACTGTTCGATCTTTAGGCTAAACACTACGTTTACCTAGAATTGCTAATATTCTTATTCGTTCCCCAAACTTGTAGTTCTTAAACTTGCGTTCTATACTTATTCATTTATCACTAAACTAAGTTACTGCCCTTTCCCATCGGTTTTTGTCCATTGTGGGTTCTTAGGTATATCTTATCTCACTTTAAGAATCTTAAGCTTCTCTTATCTCTTCTTAAGAATCTTAAGCCTATGGCCTTTTACCTTTATTAAGTAATAAGCTAGCACTAGCAGTTGTCTACTTACTTAGTTTCTTCTAAACGTTGCTCCTATTGTCTTGTAAAGCGATGGAAATTGTATCTAATGGTGTCGCTATACCCATTACTAAACCTCGCTTGGTGGTGGTCTTAGTCTCTACTTCTATTACGTTACTAAGGTTTAAGTACTTCTAGTTAGCCTCCTTTTTATTCTTGTTGCTGTTGATTAATAAGTACTCCGACTCTATTGTTATTACTACTAATCTTTATCTGTATGTTACTATAATATCTTAATCTAGCTTATAGAGTTAATCTTGTTCTTTATCTAACTCTCTGGTTTCTCAGAGTCCTTTTAACTCTAGCTCTTATGGCCAATAGCTTACGCCATACTTAGCGTCCTTATAAATTCGGCATGCGTTGTTGTAACAATACGCAAAACTGTTAATTGAACACTCTTTTGTTCCTTATAGTGCACCATTGTCCCTCTGTATATATGTGCTATCTGCTGGTCTGGTTCCCTTTACTATATAGTTACTCTGACCACCTCTGCAGTCTCTAGCAAAATAACCCTGTTTTCTATAATTTATGCAAGCTCTATCTTTAAACTATCTTTCTTGCTATAGAGTCCGCCTAAATATCTTCTGCTGCTGAGATCCCTGGTTTAGCCTCTGCTCCTTAGTCCTTTAATTACTTAATCCTTAACCTCTAGGTTTCCATAGTTTCTTTTCCCATCTTTAGGTTTCTTTAGTACCACTTAGGTCTATTAGCTCTGCGCCATTCTATGGTTTTTAACTCTATGTCTATTATTGCGTACTCTGCGCCTTATACAACTATAGAACTTGGTTTTGCCCTCTCTTAGCTTATTCCCTTTAGTAGATCCTATTATTAATCTTTATTAACTAATCTATTAACTCTCTTAGAGTATCCGCATCTTCTATTAGGATAATTGCGTCCTGGACTTTAGCCTTAAGTCCCTATTTATACTATGCCATGAGCGCCTTATCATTCCACTTAACCTATATAGCTAGTATTTAAAACTGTGTTGTATACTTAATTATTAAAGTGCGTTATACTAAGTTCTGAAGCTTTCGTTCTACTGTAGTTATGGCTTCTAGGTCTCTAAATATCTGCGTTAACCGCTCTGTAAACCCGTTCTAACTGGTAAATATATACCGTATATCCTGGTTAGTAGTTGTCATGCCATTAGCCTATATTTCCGTAAGATACGGCTTAAACCACTTAAGTGCCCTCCCTGTTAGGAATAATTCTGCATAGGCTACTTGATCTAACGATGTTGCTAACTTCGCTCCTTTCTGTACTACTTTAAAGTGCATTTGCGTAAGAAATCCTTTAAGCTTTAACTTCTCTCCTAAGAATCATTTAATTAAAGGTAACTTAATCTTTGCTGCTCTAATTCCATTAATGCGTTCTTTAAGTATCCTATTATTATCTTATAAGTAATTAACCATTTCCTATAACTAACCTTGCGTAACCACTTGAGAATCCCTATTATCCATACTGGTATCACCTGGCCCTGAGGTTGTGGCTCCCGTCAACACCGTCATAACTAGTGCTACTCTTAGTGGTATATTGTTCGACTTTGTTCCAATACCGTAACCTTGGTAGTGAATGTGTAACGGAACCTTGTAGCAGGAACTACGGTGGGTTCTGTTAATAGGCTGGGTATATAGGTACGACAAGTCAACAACATAATAATAACTGGTGGAGTAGTTGCCCAACAGATTAACTCTAATTGTATTCTGAGATTTACTACGAAGAGAGAACTATCTAGGTAGGGACTGTGGTCCTTTAAATACACAACCGTACTCCTAAGAAATCCCTTCGCTCCGTTTGCTCTGTCTGCTCTGTTTACTCCGTCCCACGGATCACACAGATTATATAGATTATATAGATTATATTATGTGACCTTAGCTACCATTCCTCGTTATATAGTTCTACTGGATCCATCCTGGACTGTGCCTGTATCAACTAACTAGCTTCCTGCGACTCTTCTCCTAATAGTCGTAACATCGTACTTAAAGCGTCCGTAACAACTTTGCTCCTTCCTATACTACCTTAAAGTGCATCTGCGTAAGAAATCCTTTAAGCTTTAACTTCTCTCCTAAGAATTGTTTGATTAAAGGTAGCTTAATTTTTACTACTTTAATTCTATTAATGCGTTCTTTAAGTATCCTATTATTGTCTTATAAGTAATTAACTATTTCCTATAACTAACCTTGCGTAACCACTTAAGAATCCCTATTGTCCATACTGGTATCACCTGGCCCTGAGGTTGTGGCTACTGTTAACGCCATTATAACTGGTGCTGCTCTTAGTGGCATATTATTCAATCTTGTTTAATACTATAACCTTAGTAGTAAATGTGTAACGGAACCTTATAGTGGGAACTACGGTGGGTTCTATTATTAGGCTGGGTATATAGGTAAGAATAAAACAACAACGTAATAATAACTGGTGGAGTAGTTGCCCAATAGATTAACTCCAATTATATTCTGAGATTTACTACAAGAAGAGAACTATCTATAGTAGGGACTGAGGTCCTTTAAATACACAACTATACGCCTAAGAAATCCTCTCTTGTACGTGAGGTACGTGTTATTTGTATTAAACGTAACGTCCCTTCCGTTTAATATAGTTAACGCGTTTAACACTATATGACCTTAGTTACTATTCCTCGTTATATGGTTCCACTAGATCCATCCTGGACTGTACCTATATTAACTAACTAGCTTCCACCATCTCTTCTCCAAGTAGTCGTAACATCGTACTTAAAGCGTCCGTAACATTAAGCCATTAATTTTATACTAGCAGAACAAAACTTAGTAAGAGATTTAAGTAGTAGAGTTACTACTAAGAGTTACTATCCGGATCCTAGCTAGTAGAAGTAAGAGGCGTTAGTAGGCCTTAGTGTTAAAGTTATTAATAATAACTTTATCCCTCTTAATCTAGATCTAGCTGGCTATAAGACGGTAGGTATTCTCGCTATATTTATATCTAAGAGATTAAATAAAGAGTAGGGTGTAAGAATATTACGCTTATTACAAATATAATATACTAGGCGTATTATAAATGTGAATATAGAGAATGTGGTAAATATAATTAACTTCTATAGATTACATTTGTGAGTAGGCCTAAGTTTAGTAAGAATAGTCTTTAGGGTATCTATATTTGGGCTTATCTATATAAAAGAGTTTAACTTGCTATAAAGGATTAAATTATTAAGGTTCTTATAATGGCTAAGGGTATAATTTTATTTATTATTATCTTAATAAGCATATAGATATAATAGACATATTAAAACCTTAACCTTTATAATTTAATTATACTATCTTGGAAAACTGGCATAGATATAAAGGGCTTTCTATAATGCTATACTAAGCTAATATTATTCTATGGTTCCGTATAGTGGTTTTAATACTTTATATATCTAAGCAACCAATTTCTTACTATATAGTGGCTTAAACTTCGCTTTAAGGTTATACGTAGTCTTATTTATCTGCTTTATAGTAGAGGGATTATAGGTGGCGTAGGAGTCCTAGTTAGTTTGCGTTGCTTTAATCTAGATAAGTAGTTCCTTAATAAACCACTTCATCTTTATTAAATATTTAATAATGAACTAGGGGATAATATTATGGAAGCCGTCTATAATCTTTTACATTTCCTTCCTAGCACCTTTAGTTGGCTTTACTTTTGTCCTAACTATCCTATTAATACTTCCCTATAGTATATAGACATTAGGACCAAGTGGTAGATTATAACTAGGCTTACTCTCCTATTTATTACCCTGCCTTATTAATAGAGTTTCTAGAAAGGCGCTAAGATCACTAAAAATAGCGCCTCTTGGAGTACTGGAATATTACTAGATAAGGGTATTATCTAGTTAGCTAATTTTTATGGACCTACTAATTAACTACTAGCTTTAAGTTAAGCGCTTCTTAATATAATAGAATTGGATAAGATATATATAGTGCTATATAATAGGGCATTTTAGATTTTATAGTCCGTGTTATTTTATACCTAGTAGACTTAAGAGATTTTTTTTAATACTTTAATATTATGGTAATAACAAAATCCAGATAAGCTAATAAGTGGGGTATAATATTTAATATTGGGGGTATCCGCATTAAGAATAATATTGCCCTTATAGTACTTAAGAATATTAGAGAGGAACCCGCAGTATATTTTGTTATAGTTATTATAGATTAGCTAAAACTAAGTATCCCTTCTACTATTTATATCTAAGGATTTGCGTATATCCTTAATACGTTAATAGCTAAGCCCTACTTTTATATTGTTTACTTAGGCTAATAAATATCTAAGTAGTGCTATAAGAAGCGTTAGGCTATTAACTCTCTAAATTTAGAATATAGATTTTTACTAATATAGGTACACTGCCTTTGTAATCTATCCCATAAGAAGTATTACACGCTTTTGGTTTTCCCTCTAGAATAAGTAAGATATAATCTATCTTTTTTACTTAGGAATCCTAAATGGCCTATTTATTAACATTAATTAATTAGTTTAGTAGATAGGTAAGAATTATAATTACTGTCTTGCCTAAACCTATCTAGTTAGTATACACACTGCTATTAACGTTGTCTTCTTTAAATACAATCTAATAATAGGTAATAATTAGTTAACATTTTTTCTCCCTAAAGGTTTTTGTAATTAGCTATAGTGGTAATAGAAGGCTATCTGTATTAAGGTTAGTGTTAGGATTAAAACGGAGGCATCTGCATACCTCCGGCCATAGATTTTTGTTAATATGCTTGCATTCTTTTCTTATTGCTTAGTTAAAGCCAAGATTTAAACTAAATAAATATTAGTTTTAAATTTGGAGAGCGTCTATATTAGATATATTGGAGATATATGTATGTACATATATTTAAAAAACGTGGCATTAGGATTACTAATATTCCTTTTATTCTTATGGTCCATAAAGTTATTTTTAGCGCTATTACCTTTACTAGGGAGGGGAGCGCTATTATCTTTGTTATTACTACTACTAGTAGATTCTACGTCTAGGCGTTATCTAAAGTTGTTATATTATTTTCTAATTATACCATCTTCTTAATCCCGTATAGCTTAGGGGTATTTACTAATGCTAGTAGCGGAGATAGCTAACTTCTAAAAGCATCCGTATTGTCCTTTTTAGATTATAATATTATTTTCGCTAATAGTAGTAATCTTAGCATTACTAGCTATAGACTGGTTGCTATTTTTAGGAATATAGGTAGGGATTAACAGTGGGTTAGGTAGGGTGGTATTATTACCAGAACTAGTAGATGTTTTAATGGCAACTAGTTTCTAAATACTAGTTTAAGGCATTATTAGTATAGAAGTTGTGCTATTTAGGGTAAGAAATAGGCCAGCTGTGACCTACGTATTTAATAAGGATATAACTAGATTTAAATATTAGTAATATGCTATAAGAGCTGAAATACCCGCAATATAAAGCATTTATATAGAAGTTAGACTTTTAGCTTTAGCATCCATAAGATAGGGTTTATAGCGTCGCTAATTTTAATAGCTAGCTTTTTCCTATATTAGGCAGGACTATAGCCATTATAAGGGCGCTTAGTGTTAAAGCCTATGGGCCGAATCTTAATATTAGGTGCAATGGCTATTAATATAAGCTTGTCCTAGTATGGGCTAACTAGTGTCCAGTATGCGGACTTATAAGGCTTTTGCCTTATAATAGATTAGAGATAAGACTAAGCAATAATATAAGCAGCACTAGAATATATTGTTATGGAGCAAGCCTATAGAGTTACTTTACTCTTAATAAAGTGCGGTAAGATCTTACTTGGGGCATTAGCCAGAGGTGCTTTTAATTTATTATAGCGATGCTTCCCTACAAGCTCTGGTGTTCTAGACTAGTAAGAAGGCACTAGGTTGGAATTATTCCTATCGCCTATAAATAGTATTACCCTCTTTTGGCTTGCTAATTCTAGTTTTACTTCTCCTACTATTTTAATTTCCGCTCTATAATACTGCTAAGTAGCTCCTCTTTATAAATAACTAAATAGGATACTGCTTAAAGGCGGAAATTATATTAAACGCCAATGCTTCTATATTGCTGTATATCCCATACTTAATATGTTCTTTAGCGCGAATATAATTATAAGTGCTAAGTATATTTCTAACTTAGTCTTGGCTTTCTTATAATATTACCGCCTTAAGTTCTAATCTCTTAGGGTTTATCTTATAGGATAATTAGATAGTAGTCTTAGCGTCCTAGATAGTATTATATAGGAGGGCAGAACCCCAACAGCGGGTTAAAATACGGATTCTAAAATAATTAATTAGCGCGATTAGTAAATGGATAGACTAGTATAGCACTAATAGACTAAGATATATAACTTACTAAACTTAAATATAAGAAAGGATATAATGCGAAGACTGCTACTAGTAAAACATTTTATAAGTTATTTGTAATAACGTATTTCACGGGTGAGCTGGTTAAACGGGTGAGCTAATCACTTCAAAAACACACCAAAAAATAGAAAAATCACACTTTAATATCTTAACAACCAC
>Ga0307507_10002037_pt1 | contig 43836 bp, 45 predicted proteins | sample 7_EM_MG_FD_207223 | JGI IMG/M metagenome (GOLD analysis project Ga0307507, IMG submission 207223) | Populus trichocarpa ectomycorrhiza microbial communities from riparian zone in the Pacific Northwest, United States - 7_EM | ecosystem: Host-associated > Plants > Roots > Unclassified | place... | reverse complement strand
TAGTAAAAAGTCTAATATCACTACCTTGTACCACAACTGCCTGGACGCAACAAAAATCTCTTCACCAAGACCCTTTGATTATTCAATAAGGGATGCGCGAGTAAGTAACAAGTAAAGGCTCGAGACCTGTGAGCCCCACTCTACTCGTGTTCAAGCATTCGCTAGAAAAATGACGATGATTTTTACCTTCCTTCCATTCCCAATTTACCACAATAGATATTCCGGCCGGAAGTGGCAAATTCCTTTTCGGTAGGCCTCTTGTGGGAACTCCCGGTTAGGGGTTCTTACGATCATGAAATATCCCTCGCAATTTAGACTTTTTATTATGCTTTTTTTTTCTTCCTCGCAACCCCCACGGACACGCAGGAAGAAAGAAACCCCCGCGCAAAGGGGTCCCGAAGGGCTGAAATGCGACAATTCGCAAGGATACTTATATAACCTTAGGTCTTTAATACCGGTACGTCGTGCTCATCCCTCTTCGACAGATTAGCATTTTTGTGTGCTATATCCAGATGACTTCAAGTACGGTACTGTACGATTCTTGATAGGTTACGATAGTTCCTGTGATACTGTACCGCCATTGCGGTACACCTCTGTAATACAGGTACTCTGGCATATTCCGTAATGCACGGCTTGCTCAAGAGTCGGAATGGTCCTGGTAGAGAGGCGGGAGAAGTTCGGGATCTATCTAGGAACCCGGGACCAGGCCGAAACCCGCCTCGCCTCCGATTCTGCTCTGGCCAACCGATCAGCCCGACACCGAGCTCCGAATAAGGGGGTGACTGATGGCTCTAGTCTGGGCGGTTTGTCCCCTAGATTGTTCCGCGTCAATTCGACTTTCTAGATTGAAACCTCTTCCTTTTTTTTTCCATCTCCTTCAACAGTAATAACGGTATCGCATAAGACTATTCACTTATTCTACTCGAGCACCCTTAAGGATGACGGATATATTTCTCTCTTCCCCACTACCATCCATTCCTCTTCCCCCTTCCCTCATGATACCGGTACTTCCCTCTTTCTCTTGCATATAATGTTGTTGCACTGGTATTCAAAAGGCCCAGGCTGCTATGACACTATTGAAACCCCTTCGCCCCCTCCCCGCCCCGGCCCCCTTGAAAATTGCTGTAAACGGACTTCCGGTATCCCTCCGTCGTACGAGAGTGAAACGATAGGAATATGGTTACTTATACCAGTACAGACAATCTCAGTGCCTGTTAGCCGCTTTGTTATTATTAATTATTTTTTTTGTTGAGGCACGGTACAGTATGGTGGTCGTGGTGAAAAAAACTGCCGTACCACGTGTGTGTTTATAGCAGCAGCATATTTTGAACGAGAGAGGGAGAGGGGGGGATTCAAAGGGAGAGAGAGAGAGAGGGTGAGTGAGTGAGTGAGTGAGTGAGTGAGTGAGTGAGTGAGTGAGTGAGTGCTTGCTGGGTGGGTGATTCTGACGATGCATGCCGCGGGGTGAACAAGAAAAGGAAAGGTCAAAAAGTGGTGATAATAGATTACCACCACCACGACGACGAATGAATGAACGACAATCTTGCGCAGTACCCATTGGGTACCGGTAATTTATTCTGGTATCACCTTATTTTATTTGTTCCCTCCTTCCCGGGGAAGGACACCACAAGACCACCAGTTGTGTCGCACGCTGACCTGACCATTGCTCAACAAGTCTGGTCTTGGTCTTCCAGTCGGCGAACCATCGATCTTCTCAATGGGCCGCAAACGTCCCGTTTAGTTTCGTACAGTATCATAGTAGCTTGCAACACAGCACTCTGTAGGGCAAAGTTTGTGGTCCTTTCCCCGAGAAAGATAAGACTGGAGTGGGCTCTCTGTGGCAGTGCGGTAGGTTTTTGTTTTGTTGTTCTGTGCAGTACGTAGGGTGGACTGGATTGTGCGTCCTGTCTTGTCTCTGAGCGTTGAGGAGGGGGGAAGCGTTTGGGAGGAGGGTTAATATCATGTTCGAATGTGGTCATGTCGGTTGCAGGGGATGTTAATATGATACTATATCACGACCTCTGGCACATATTGTACAAGCAGGGTGCAATCTGGTGTTTGCGCTTATACTATTTGGACATTTGCGATATGGAGGAAGATTTATATTAGGACATGACTCTTGGGGGATGAGGTGTATGGAAACATCTAGCCCTAAGTTTGTTAATAATGGTTGCTGTATCTCATTAAATTTTGTGCTCAAAGAATGGACTCAACTGCGCGACCTACTTTCTACCCCAGAATGGGGCTGTACTGCGCTTGTAGCAATGCGTGTCTTACAGTAAGATAGTCTAGTCTGATAAATATTTCCAATCCGCCCTTTGGCTCAGGTGTTTCCCATAATGAAAATGTGACTCATCATCACCCACCAAGACAATTCACTTCCATAACACCTTGGGCAAATGTTTCTCCCGAGCCTTCCGTTTCTTGTTTCCCCCGGAGTATTCACGACTCGATGTGTTGACCTCTCTGCGATACCGACTTTCGTATCGAGATGCCTTGGCGCCAGGAGTAAATTGTGAGACCCATCCTAATCCCAACCCATATCCTGTCCACGAAATTTCCCGGTAGCCGCGTGCCTTCAACACAAGACGCAGCTGTCCGGCACTTCCCATTAAACAGCCCTATTTCGTCCGAAAGCGCCCAAATTGTTCCATCTTCCGGTGAGAAAGAAGCGGATCCTGGCATCACCAGCAGTGGCAGACCTCGGAATAACCCGTCGGTTTGATGGTCGCGACCGCAGCAGAGCATCAGTATCACGAACGAGTGATATCAAGATGGTAAGCAAGAACCCACAGGAACCAATCGGTGTGCCGTGCCGTGGATAGATAGCTACGATGCCTTACTATACAAAAAGGAAAACGAGTATATACTGTACAGTACCAATCAATCGATCAATTTAAACCCCCCCTGTCCTATCCAATGAGGACCTGTGGTCTCTCTGATGCACAACATTTATATATCGTACGTACACACATGCTATCGAGGAAGTGGCAACTCGGGCCGGTCCGATTCCGATTCAAAGTATAGCCGACCGGTGCAGTACTCACCACTGGATGCGCTTTCCCAGTTCAGGGTAATGGATTTATATTATCAACCACCACTACCCTGCCTCGCTTTCACCGAAGAGAAAGCTGATATTGTCGGCATGGTCTTTTTGCCTTTCCCTGATCCTCCGCTACCGGTGTGCGATCTGTACTAGTACTCGAGTACTTCGAACGGGGCACGGTCGCGAAATTGCCCCTCTTCCTCCTGCTGGGAGTGATGGGGAACACGGAAGCCTATGCGAATCAGGAAGCAATAGGTGCTGCATTTCCCGTTGCTGATGTGAGCAAGGTAAAGATTGGAGGGAAGGGAGGAAAGAGACAAAGGATAGAAAGTGAAATAGTGTCTCTCTCTACATAGTAAGTGGGAAGGGTGATGGTGTACGATACAAGTACAGCTGCTGATATTGGTGACTGTGGCTACTTTATATATACATAAAATATGGCAGGGCGAAAAAGAGGCTAAGTTAAGGAGTAGTTGAGAGACCGGGGGGGTGAGGCTTATGGAAGTAAAGGTCTCGGGAGAGTGAGTAAGCGAACCAGTGCTGAATGAGCGACCAGACATGGCGAAGAAGGAAGGTGGGATAGTATTGCACAGCGAATGGATTTATGAGGTCGCATCGTGCTGGATGGAGAGGTGATGACGGCCGTTGATTTTCTATCATCCTTCTTCCAAGATACAAGCCCTGCAAAGCATCCCATAAAGCAGGGTCTACCAATGACTGCGGTGTCTCCTTTACATTTACTAGTAAAAGGGAAATGCCCCCCACTCTACGGGGGTCCAGTCATAAATTCCGTAATCGATATCTTCATATTTTCGTAAATAACAACTCATAAGAGTCATAAATGCACCGTACACTATATACAGGCAACTCTTCCTGGAATGTGAAGTGGCAAAAAGCAGTTCTTTGAACAGTAGTTAATGATTCTGGATAGAATGTTAATTTGGAGCGCCGGATGGCTACCTACGGTAATCTGGTTGGGTGTGTCTATAAAATCGGAAAATATAACCCTTGTCTCCCTCCATAAGGATTTGTACGGGATCAGCAGAAATAGTTTTTCAATTATTACCGAAACAATCGAGTACAGTGACTGCTACCGTGCACTACTTACCCACGGCTAAAACTGTCATTAGAAAAATTATCGCACAAATAAATTTGCTCTCTGGGGCGGCGTCGTCGTAAATTTAGCGTGGCATGATATCTTAGTAGAAATGTCTTAGGAGTGATTTTCCATGAAACAAGCAAATATTGTTCCATTCCCCTCTGTCCCCCATACCGTACGGAGGTACAGCTCCTAAGTTTTGTATGTTCCACAGAGGGTAAGGGCAGCAAAACCCGCTTGTGGAACATACAAAACTTAGGCGCTGTACCTCCGTAGTTCTCCTTTTTTGGCGCGGGGTGCCATTGGGAAATCCCGGAAAAAGCAATTTCTACTTATTCCTTTTTCTTTTCTTTTCATTCTATTCCATTTGCTTTCTTTTTCCTTTTGTTCGCCTTTCAACAAATTTTTTTTTTTCCAGAGGCTGGGGAAGGAAACGTGGGATTTTCTGAGGAAAGCCGGGGAGGCTTTGCAAATCACTTAGCGCAAACGTGAAGACCACGTTGGACCGTGCGTTTTTAAAACCGTACTTGCACTCGCACAGCACAGCAAATACTCGAGTAGTACCGTAGTACGCTGTTGATGCTGGTTCGGTCTGTACTAATACCTTTCTGTTTTTTTTTTTTTGGTTGTTGTTTTTGTCCCTTTCTGCTAGCAAGATTCTGCCGTGTTTAGGATATGATGGCAATTAAAGTAGGTAAATGGATATGTACGAGTACTTGTACAGCGAAGCGAGAAGGTGAAAAGGGAAAAAAAAAGAAAAAGAGCGCAAGCACAACAACAAAATAACCCTGACTATCGTGAAGATAACAAATGAGCCATACTAGAAACTTATTATTGGTCCCCTTTTTTTCCTTCCTCCCTCTGTGCACACTGCCCTCGCTTGTCAGCGTATCGTGCTACGGGTCTAAATAACCTCTCGTCACGAGGGCAAAAAGCGCAAACCATCCGAACCATACCATTTTCTATCACAGCTAATTTTTTTTCCCTCCCCCTTTTCCCAAGCTCCAACTTCTCTAGATTCTCTCTCCCACTTTGTCCAACTGCGCAAGTGAGTCCAGGGTTGATGATCTAGTCCGTCCATTTATGTAATTCTGCGGGGGGGTCTCAGCCTTGCCTGAAGGGAATCTCCAGGAAACGGCATATCGCACTGGGCAGGTTTATTAGCGGGTACGGCACGCAAAAGGAGAGCCAAGGGGGGGGAAGGGGAAAAAAGAAAAAAAAAGTACATTCGAAGCTTGAATTCTTCCCCCCCCACCCCAAATATAAGCGAGGTACCCAAAACGGAAATCTAAGACAATCCAGCCCTGCAAATCCTTCCCGTCTCATTGGGCCCTGCACGCCCGACACCACGGATCACTCGAGGAACCAGCTGAAGCTCCTCCCTTTCCCATGCCCCCAACCAGAACTCCTCGGCCGAGAGAGAAAGTGGGAGTTATTGGGAAGGTTTGCCAAGCCAGGGCTGAAGGCACCACGCCCTATGATGGAGTTTTTGTTAATAATAGAATAGTAATCTTTATTAGATACGGTACGAGCGATTCGGCGATGCTCATATCGTGGAACGAGATCTATTGGCTGGTGTGGGTGTGGGTGTTTTGTAGCAGCGGGCTGTTGGGGGAGGAGGAGTGGATTATTTACTTGAGTGTTCTCGAATCTTTTAAGCCTCCACACATCTCGGGTTTTTCCTTTCCTTTGCTTGTTTGATTGTGTTACTTTAGACGAGGAAAGGAAAAAGGATGGTTGGGGCGGTGTCTTGGCTTGGCACAAGCAGGGTGCGAGTTCCAGTACTCGAGTAGCTCAGGATGATACCTGTATACGCTAGTGCGAATAGGTGAGAATGCGTGGACTAATTTCTTTTTCTTTTTCTTTTTCTTTAACTGTGAATCTGGTCATTGGTTGCTGGCTTTAGCGCAGGGCACGAGCACGGCGGTGTTACCACCGTAAGGTAGGGGGTGGTTTCTTATCTGCTGTCTGTCTGTCATCCTGGTATAACCACGAGGGATCACTCGAAAAGTTCTAACGGTTCAGGCTAAACTCAATTTTATGCGTTAGATTGAGGGTTATGTGATGCGATGCGATACGATATGGTACCGAGGCTGCGGTCAATTCGGGAGTGTGATTTCCATCCTGTTAGAGTCAGAATCAGGGGAACGTTAGGCATGCTGTTGAGATCAATCGTTGAAAATAAGAGGCCCCTAGCTCAACTTTACCCTGGCTGGGATTTAGGCTACAGGATTAGTGCGGCTCGTAGGAATGAGGTTGAGGCTGCGGTCAGGTGCTTGATTGATAAGTATGAGTGATGCGCATGAGGAGACGGATCACACATCATCACTCGTGAATATCCTAAGCATTCAACAAAGTTATCGCGATTGGATATTATTTATTGTGCAGGTACGTCTGTTGAGTTGGTACGAGGGGTTTGTCTGTTGTTCTTCCTGGCCGAGTATTTCCAGCCTTACTAACCGGCTTTCTTTGCGGGCCCCTTACTGTGTGCTCTATCCCCCGTGACTCGCTTCTACTCGTGTGCCTAGAGCCCTGGTGGTTGGCTTGTGCCATGCATCTCATGAATTAGAAGAAGAAACAAGTGCAACCAGTCCCTTTTTAGCGACCTCGTAGTCTGCACCGTAGTGTTGGGAGGGACATGTTCTTGTACTCGAGTAACGGACCCTTGCATGCCGAGCCGAGGCCGCCTTGGTGCAGTTGTGATATGCGCTTTATCTAGGCATTGCTGGACCAAGGCGCTTTGCTGGAGCTTGGAAGAGCTAAGGTCATGCAAGTCGCATTGGGTGCTGGTTTCGGGGATGGGAGGGTGTACGGCCAAGTGTGGTATGCCGCAGTGTAGGAGCAGGGTTATTTCTACGTTTCTGCCTAGCTGCAGTGATTCCCTTTGGGTCGGGAGTGCTCGTCATGTGGTGTCACTCGATATGCATTATTATGTAATCCGCGTTGTAGATTTTGAGGTTATGCGGGTTATTGCTGGGCACTAGGCTCGTTTAACGGTTGGCGGAGAAGGTATTATAATCCGGAGTACTGTAGGCTGTCATGTTTGTGGCGACGTGTGGTCCTATTATGGCGCCCAGGGCACCAATGCCTGTTTGGGGTTCTACTAGTAGTTACCCTTCCTGGCTTATGTCGTTTTGTTTGCTCTACTTGTTTTCGCATTTTTTTTGGTTTTAAACCTCTAACTATAATACTATGCCTTGCATTAAAAGGTATCGACAAAAAAATATCTATTGAATGCCTGTCTCCCCTCTCACTCATTCTTGTTTGTTTCATCAGTTTGCTTAACCTCTCCTATTGATTAGCTTTCCTCGGGATCCTCCCTTCAATTACCCTGACTGCTTGAGTGCCTTAGAACCGCTAATGCTCCAAGGCTCTGTCTACAGTATCAAACCCGGCTCGAGATCAAGTATATCCCGCAAATATTAACTACTTGGTTCGTTCCGGAGTACCGGCCGATCTCAGACCCAACCTCACCCCCCCGATCGTTTGACTGGCAGCCTTAACGAACCTCTATGCCTATCATAAATACGTCTACCGAAGAGAACTCCGAGCTTAGGTACGGTGCTGCCCTTAAGCTTTTGGTCTTCGGGCTAATTGCTGAGCCGGATGATAATTCGCCCCGTTCGAGACGAACTAATGCCCTCACGGCCTGGAGGAGAGGTGAGTAGGATGGAGGTACCGCATAATTTGGGCTAACTCGAAATGCCGCTAGAGCAGTCAGATAAAGCTTGGCCCTTCCGGCGAGCGAGAGTAGACCTCTTCTGGAAACTCTTTCCCCCGAAAATGTAAAACCTTTAGCAGAAAAAGCATCCTGTGGCAAATTATAGCCAGAATCTAACCCTAGGGGGGGGACTCTCTTGCAAATCCTACTCATTTACTGAGCCACACCTTGTTTGACTGCTCTAGTGGCATTTCGGGTTGGCCCAAATTATGCGGCATGGCAATCTATTCACGGCGTATCACTCGAGCAGACGTGGAAGTCGCGGGGGTCGGCGGCGGGGTATGGCCGGCACCGCAAATCAGGTCTAGAACATCCGAGATCTGTGGGGAGGGTTTCCCCGGAAACGCACGTGAAGATGAATTTGGGTTTTTGTGTCCTGAGGGACCGAGTCGCCGATGAGATGATTCGAGTTGCGGAAAGTGGGCTACGGTATGCAGCTGTTCGGAATGGAATACTATTCTTGCCATCCCTGCCTCTTTCTCTTTTAGGCTTTTTGTCATGTGTAACCGTGGAATAGCGAAGGTGCCGCATTGTATTACATACTGCATCTAATAGGGAGGGCCTCGTGTAACATTAAGGCAAGGCATTGCACCAAACAATGCGAGTATCGGACCATGGGAAGGGGTCCAAGGATTTACACCAATTTTGCCTTTGTTTGCCCCATCCTTTATGCAAAGTCAGATTTAACACCGGGATACTGTTCCTGGGAGCTTTCCAAACATCGCAATTGGGGATGATTGGTTATTTTGGGTCGACGGGTGCCTAATCAAATTCTGGATTTTTTTTCCCCCGGCATTGGAAAATTCAACTTGGTTTCGATTACTTTGGGTTTTCGGTCGCGCTTTGCACGAGGATATGACTCCTGAATGCGGTGAAAAAAAACGAGATAAGCTCTGATGTGTGTGGCTATCGCTATTTCATTACTCTCGACCTCTACTACTCCTAGTGTACCTGTTTGCGCGCTCCGTTCTCGGGGGGCTATTAAAAATCGGAAAAAGGGATCGCCCAGATCCTCTGCTAGGCCACGGGACCTCATCAAAAAGTTGGGAACTAAAGGTCTTTTGGAGATAGGAGCAATCGGGAGCAGCTACCTGGTACGATATCTTAAGAATAATGTGATAATAGTAGATGGAACACGTGTCAGAATCGGAAATAACCCAATTTTATGCGGGCTCGTTGCAAGAATGCAAATTCTCTCTAAATCTTAGATTCTGGCTCGTTGAATTGGGTGTGGGTGTAACCTCAAAGCAACTGATCTTGGGGTTTAACTTCTGTAACATCGTATTCCCTTCCAGACAACATGAGATAATCCTTACATCGCAGCCCTCTAGTTTCCGACCTCCCCGAATGCGAACAGAGATGTTGGAACCGGTACCCCCTTTTCTTTCGATGGGCCCTCCATATCGTCCCGGACGAATCTGCAATGTCAGCTAGCCTTATATTCAAGTGCATCCAGTGGGTCCGTCTGACGGATATGCCCGGAATCCCGCTTAGCATGTGGGCGCATTACAAGCCGAAGCCCCTTACCGGTATCTTGGTGGCGAGAGATTACACCCGCAAACGAGAGCCTCATAGACAAAGGCCAGGTTTGCTGACGAGGCGGGTTTGACCTGTTTCAAGGCCCCTAAGGTGGCACATCGCAGTTGGTTACCAGAAAGGTAGCGAAGATTATCAAGCATTAATGGATACCCCATTATTATTGCTGTTTTCGTCGTCAGCCCACCTTCTTCAATTAACCCCTGTCTGCATTTATTTATTATGGTCGCTGGCATTATTATAAGTTACCGGCTGTCGATCGGTCGGCAGGAACTATGATTACACCGAATCTCACTCGGCGACAGCGTAAGTCCGTTTGAGAGGCAACATGGAGCACAGCGGCGGAATATTAATTGGTTGTCTTGTCTATGGGAACGACAAACACACCCGTCATATGACTTTCTCGTAGTGCCACCGGGGGAGAAGAGTTTTCACCTTAGTGCCTGGACTATCGGTGGACCCTTATGGTTAGAACTCGGACAAGTGACAGGGAAGGGGGTTTTAGACTAGCACGTCACTCTCACCGGTGAAATTCCTGTTTCATTCGACTGACTCTCGCCCAAATAAAAGTGCATTGAACAGAGTAAGGAATCGATAAAGATTTGGCCAGCATTATTAGGAACTGATCATGATAGAGTGATAAGGGGAGAGAGTGCTACCTATGGGCAGGGCGAAAAAAAAAGTAAGAGATGAAACCAAAGGAAAAGAGGAAGTGGGGGAGAGGAGGCACCGTGTATAGCAGTGAAACCAAGCGGGCGGGGGAACAAACGCCAAAATGGCATATTAGAAAAAAGAAAGGAACAGTTGTAATCTCAATCCTGTGATATATTTCTGATGAATACAGGGGAGGGGGCAGAATACGTTCACATTTTTTCTGGTGCTGGGCCTTACTAAAAATTTGAACGTATTTTCGCCCCCCCGGTGTACTGCAAGCATAGGTTTTTGTAAAGCTGTGGGTAGTCATGTTTGTAGTGCGGGGCACTTGAGAGTGATTTGTCCCTTTTAGTAAGTATAGCGAACATCATAGCATACCGTGTTCTAAGATAGGTTTCGTAGAGAGGGGTTTTAGTCAAGGGACAAATCTATGCTGAAGGATAGTGATAACGTGCCATCCCAACGCTGGGGCTGGAGGGGGATGTTGGCCACTGAGTTTTTCGAAGGTAGCCCATGCTGTGCAGTATGAGAGGGTCTGCGCCTATGCTTAACGGTGACTAAAAACCATTTAAAGGGAAGGGAAGAGTACATGACTGATAGGAAGAATAGGGACTGGTTTAGAGGTTAGCGATATATTGGGGAAAGGCATAGATGGTGGCGTTATCTACAATATATACAGTGCCTTTGCAGCTGGAATAAAACCAAAAAGTAAGATCTTGTTCTTTGACCTAGAGCAATTTCCTCTTTTGATATGAAAAAGGGCTTAAAGGCTGTGAAAACTATTTCTAGCAGGATTAAGCTATTAACACACTGGTATATAAGTGGTCTAATGTTTGCTCAAAGTGCTCCTCTCTGATAATTCTGGGATCTGTTAGAAAGTAGCCGAGTATACATTTCTTGAACTTTAGAACCCTATAGATGGTACCTTTAGAATCTGAATATTGCGCACTTTAGTAATAGCTACTTGGAATACATATTATGCCCTGCTTGATGTATGTTGCTGATCATATACCATTATACCACTTAGTGGTTTTGAAGGAGGACTTTCCAGCTTTCCTTAACTTGGTATGATATTAAAATTGAAGGCGAAGTTAGTAAGTCCTTTATTAGCCTGAGGGATTATCTATTCCATACTATTATCTTGCTGTTGGGTAGTAATGCACAAGTGCATCAAGGTTCAGTTGGAATTCTTTATTCCTGTACAGTTGCTTACTATCTCAGTTTCCATACTGGAGAGAGGTTGAGCCTAGTACATTACACCAAGCAGTCAGTGTATGATAACTTTGTTGAAAAGGTCAGGGAGGCTTTATGGACATATGAGGAGATATTGTTGCGACAGTAACAGCCTTGTACTAACCTGAAGAGGGCCTGTGGATAAATAGGTTAACTCCTAGTCGTGCGAAGGCTACTCAAGCAGCCAGAGGCCCCACTGGAAAAGCCTGACAAAGAAGGGCAAACACGGCTCTCACTCGTTACTTCAAATGGATATTATGGACTGGTGGAGGTGCCACTCGAGCACGAGGGGGTCACCCTCTATAAGGCCAATAATAAGGGCCAAACATAGTGCTTGGTTGCTGCTCCAAAAGGATTTGGAGGAGCGGTGAACCCAAGCGTCCAGTCCATCCGTCTTCGGGTCCGGATGGGACGGACCACAGTATCTGAGAGGGCGCCCGGAACGGACGGGTATCTTGGCGTCCGGGTGACTGCTTGGGACGGCCGGGCGGGGACCGCAAGTGTCTCACGTTGCGGAATCTGCCGGGTCACTCCGGGTCACTCCGGGTGACGGGCGGGCCCTGTAGGTAATTGGTCGCCCTACAGGTAACTGGTGGGCCCTATAAGTAATTGGCGAGGACTGCAGATGACGGGCGAGGACTGTAGGGACCTACAGTCACTTTCTTAGACGGTAGTCTTTCCCAAACGACGGACACTCTTGCCCTACAACTTGGGGCACGCCCGGGACGTCTGGGGCTGGGGCCCTATCGGTGCCTACAGGGCTGACGGGGCGCTTGGGAACACTGTTTAGGAGGAGTATCATAGTTAAAGCACAACTAGAGAGAGGCAAAGGGTTAGCCCTAACAAAATAATATCATAATAGTTGCACAGCCATCTTTCTCACCGCTGCGAAGGGAGACCGGGTAGTGGTGAAGAAATACCTCATATGGGAAGTGCTGAATTGGGATAAACCTGATAATGACAGCCAAAGGCCAGGGTCGCTCTGCTTCGAGTGGATATAAGAGAGTGGTGAAACTGTATACCACCAAGCAAAAGGTCACCACAGACAAACAAGAGAATCATAGATAAACCGAGCATTCAATTTCCGCTTCAACTGGATATTGAGGAGCCCTGAAAGTACTACTCGAAGGGGAAAAGGTGAGCCCGGACAATACGGACAGCAGCTGGTGAATACCACTCTCCCTTGCCCATCCGAACACACCTGAGGAAGTGGAAAAGTGAATACCGAGGCAGGAAGAGGTCAGCTGGGATAAGCCCGATGTCGATGACCACAGACCTGGCTCAGGGGACTTTTTGAATGCATATAAACCGGTGGTGAAAATACAACTAAAGGGGAAAAAGGCTAGCCTGGGAAGCCCGATATAGGCCACTAAACGCAGCACTTGTCTGCTCCTGCTACTGGATATGAAGTAGTGAAGATCCTACTAGAGGGCCTAGAGGGCAGCCCTGAAAAATATAATTACAACTGCCCAACACTACTGTTGCTTGCAGCTTCGAACACACATCAGGGACTGGCGAAGATGATACTTGAACCGCAAGAGGTCAAGCGGGACAAGGGCTACAAGGCCCCGTGAACACAAGTCTTATTTGTAGCTTCAAATTGGCATGAGGGACAGGTCCAACTACTCCTTTTCACGGAGGGGAAGGGCAGTGGAGAAGGAGGACACGAGTTACCTAGCTTTGAGGTTCCGATGTCACATTGGTTACTAGTGAAGCAGGAAATAAAATAAGGTTTGCTTTCAGCTTTGATTAATCGCGGGGTTGAAAAACAAAGTAGGGATGTAGGCTTTTTATTTTTCAATTGTAGTTGCTGCACGATGCTCCCGACCAACAAGATTGCGTAGACCGAAGCGAAGCAGCGGGATATCGATTGATTGGCTTGTTTATGGGGGCAACGATGAACACGTCCTTTATATAACCTCCCCTTAGTGGCATCTGAAGTGAAGAGTTTTCATCTGCATGCCCGGACAATCGGCGGACATCTATGTCTAGGACTCCAACTAGCGGCTAGGGAGAGGGTTAAACTGGTAGATAGCAACGCCGCTTTTTTTCGTTCCGGACTAGTGCCACCACTAGTGCTTGCGGGTCCCCGTTTCCTTGAATTCTACTCGGTCCGGTCGTCTAATTTTGTGGTGGGTTCTTTGTTTTTTTGCTCGTAACGGGGGGGAGGAGAGTTACAGCCAAATATTGATGCAATTGTCTCGAGAAAGTCGTTCTTTGCTTCTCTGTGGGATCGATCGAATGTTCTCGAGATGGGTGGATCATTGTGAGAAATCGAGGGGGTGAGTGATTGGTGGTGATGAAGGGGAGTTCCCGGGGGGTTATGGGAATTGTGTAGGGGAATATTCGGCCAGATTTTGGCCTAGGCCGAGACCTTGGGTCGAGTAATGTTTGATTGGCCGGGCCCAAGACTGGATTTTCTTTCCAGGTCAAACTCTTGCTTAACCTTGAGGAAAAGGTTTTCACTAAACTACTATTAGAGCATGACATTATTCCTCCCCCTTATCTTTGCAGATCTCCATTTGATACATAAATGATTAAGGATTAATAAAAGTTTACATCTAGATCCGGGCGTGTTCTCTGATTCCAAATCCAAAACCTAGAACTTTAAGTTCTTTTTTTTAGACTTTGTTCTTTCAAGTCCGGACTTGTGATACAATCCTAATTTAATTCGGGCGCTCCGGACAGCGCCTCGATGATTGGCGGTTTCGGTGGCATTGCACGCCATATCACTCGGTACTTTTCGCAGTTCGTAGCAAACAGAGTGTTGTAGAGAGGACGAAAGGGGGATGTTGGCCGTGTACTGGGCGCTCAGTAGTGTATTTTTTTGGGGCGAAGGAAAGAGGCAAGGGACAGGAGCTGTGATATATGGAAAGAAAGCAAGGAGAAGAATACGGAGGGGTCGGAAGGATGATAGCATGAGTCTAGAAATGGTGAGGGATGGTATATCATAGTTGAATCAAATGCGATCCTGGATTTGAGAGAATGGTAGGTGATGGATAAGAAAGAGTCAAGAGAGAACTAAATAACGAAAAGAGCAACGGCGAGAAGAGTAGTGATAAAAGGTATAAGTGACGCAGAGAACTGGGTAATTCTATATTTAAGCACTGAAATCAACAACGCCCTTCTCAAGGAGCCGCTAGTGGCGGACATGTCGAGGCAATTTAGCTAGTCTCTTTAGATAGATGCCCCATGGCTCTAATTGTTCAGTACCTGCTATACAGTACCTTTTTGGGGCGTCCTGAACTTTCACGTATCATACATAAGTGACATAACCTTCATGAGAGCCAGTCGATCATCCAGAGACAGAAAAAAACGACCGTGCCTTCAAGACACTAAACTTCTGGAAGAAGATACTGTACCAGCACCTCGAATCCCATCTCTAACTAGTACATCAGTTTGTTTCACTAGTGTTTCGCGCCATCTCTGTCAGAAATGGAAGTTCAAACGTCTTGGCAAAGAGTACAGTCTAGGGTAGAGTATTAGGCTATATTATCATTACAAAGGATGAACAGGAAAGGATTATTGCTCGAGAGCGTGTCGCCGTCGTAACGATCTAAAGTTACCGGGACGCAATACCGTATTACCCCCGGAATTCTGTACGGACCTTTGATCCTACCTTCTAGATGTATTAGGAATTGAGAAGAGCGTAGATCCCTTCGGGCTAAGGCCTGAGCACTTTGAATCACAATTAGATCTTATGAGGTGGCAAGAGATAATGAAGGCAGCAGGCCGTTTTTATCATATGACTGCCAGTTCTCGTTGAGCTAAGCTATGAAATTCGGCCTCCTACTTACGGTATCTGCCTTAACCTACTGCAGAAAAACAGAACAAATCGAACCGCCCGCCGCGTCTTTGGGAACTCCCTGCTCTGATGAGATCTGACGCCATTTTAGCTATCCCTTGTTTCCAGAGCAGGGATATTCGACCCCCTAACATGGACTTCCTACCACTCGAGTTTCCAAAACACAGACGAGAAATACTACAGTATGTAATAGCACCAGCGCATACCGCGCATCCAATTACATATATCCGACGGTTGTGCCGGCAGCTCAGCAAAAACAAATGACACCAAATGACCACCGAGATATCCGCCACCCTCACTTCCGATGTCATAGATCACCGGGGAGCAAACTAAGTTAAGTAAAATTACCATTACCTCACAATTAGAAACAACGCCAGAGCCATCAAAGAAGAAATATCATAGAAACTTCAGGAGAGACAGCGCCCTGTGGCAAATTACCGTCAAAACCTAACCCTACGGGGCAACTTTCCTGTAAATCTCACTCATAAATTGATCTATTATACCGGTACGTTACCGGTATTTGACAGTCAGGGAAGTGTTGTGGATTAGTCATCACCCGAAGAAGAAGAGAGCAGATAAACAGAAGCAGGTACTATGGTGGCTTAGGTTCTCTAATAATGCTTGCAAATGTTTGACCTTTACAGTACGGTACCGGTACCGGTAGTATCATAGCCAGCATAGCCTACTTACTACGCGTACAATAGCTCTCGTTATACCTCTACTACGGGTGCTCCGGGAGTGCGTAATGCTGCGCGGAAGGAAGGCCGGGTCCCGGGAACGTGGGAATGGGTAAAAATCTTGTATTACATAATCACTAAGTTAGTTATGATACTTTAGTACGGTAAACCAGGGCACTGTAGATCAGTTGTAAGTTTGAGTGGCTGAGTTTTTTATCTCCGGCACGTGGTGGGTATTTTTTTGCTCGCATAGCCCGTCGATCCGAAGGTACTGTACCTTTTTGGAGAGTCAAAGTTTTCGACAGCACTCATATTGCCTCCTAAGTACTTCTATCTCCCCCCCGGATTTCTTTATCAGTTGTTGGTAGAGGAGAAGCTTGGGGGAATTCAGCACCACTAGTAGAGCTCTATTTTACGACAATAATATCATATCCAGGGATACTCTCGGGTGTGGCAGGAATATCACCAAGGAGAAAAGCTCTTCCCGGAGCTCACATAGGTCATATCGCACAGCCTTCCAGCAGTTTATTTCACAAGATCGCCACTTCCATACAAGTAGGATTACGACGCTTACCCTCCTCCTCCTCCAGATCTCAAGAGACATCCATCAGATCTGATATGCCAGCTAGAACTAGCTCCGATCCATTGTTCTAAGGAAAGCCATGATGCCCACCTACCAAACCTCGACGCGTGTATCTGTTCGGGAACATACCCGCTCATCGCGTTACGAATTCATCACCCATCTTGAAGTTGTTTGCTCTTAGATCTTAGATCAGGAAAAGAATGTGATATTGGAGGGGGCATAAACCCTCCACCTTCTCGCCCCAAACGTTCACAGAACCTTTCGTATCAGGCTGTGATCTGCCTCTCAACTGAGGATGTTGTGTATGGAATTGGTGCGGTGCAGCTAGCCGGCCGCGTGGCTGCTTGCTCTCTGGGTTCAATTGTTGCACTGTGCGCTGCGATGCTTGTGGGGGAGTATGTTAGGCATAGCGTAGTATATATTAGCTAGGAATTCTTTGGGGTTGCGGAGATCTAGTAATGATGTCCATGCGACGGAATTAGCCATAGCCATAGCACTTTTCTACAAGGGGTATGAAATTGAAATATCGCCATGCTGAATCCTTCACCAAAGTCCGTCAGGCGAGCTCCTGCCGGACCAAGGGTATTAAAGTACATCTTACGTCTGAAATCATTGCAACCGCTTTACCAAGACTTAGCTATACTGTATTAGCCCATCCCCCTCCCCTCCCAGCACACCGAAAGTTGGCGGTGACCATTCATGGGATATCAATTGCCATTCCATGGTAGGCGCTGGGGCGAAATATTTGAGAGCGGGGGTGGATACAAGGAGGCCATCTTTGTAGCTGCAATCCCACCATTATGTCGGACATAGTAAAGCTTAAGGCTGAGAAGAGAAATGTATATTTTATCTGCCGGAGAATATACCAGCTCATATTTTTTTACTCTTGACCATTTTATCATGTTCTATCTTATCCCAGCCTAGTTGAAACAATTAAGCCCTCATACGTATGAACCAAAGACGGCCCCCTGCGCCACAAGCCAAGGAGCGTTTGTGGTTGTTGATAAAGATGGGTTCCTTCTTATCAATGTGCCAGTTATTTGCAATAGAGAAAGGATGATTTGCGAGAATTGTGGCCTTGCAGATCAGAGAAATAAGCATGCTAAGACGTACCAGATCGTCTCAGCTAAAGTGATTATTGAAAGATAGTAGAGCATTCAACGGAGGATACCGCCATCATCCTAGCTCCAAACTCGAAATACGACACCTAACGTCCCCTGCCAGGGCTCTAGTAGTTGCACTCTACAAGATATCATTCCCTCTGCGCCCCACGTATTGATACTTACCACTCCTTCCCGAAATTCCGGTTCTTGCCCTAGCCGGAAGCACCCGTGTTCCGGTCTAAGATGAATTGTACCCGTTTGCATTTAGCACAACCATTTCCCGAAGATGCTTGGAGATTGCCACTGTATAGAAAACCAGAAGAGCGAAAACCCATCGAATAAGAAGCCTGGAGCCAGAGGCCAGTGCGCAATGATCTACACACTGTGTGTCAGTCAGTGTTCCGGACGCCAACGGAAACAACAGCACAAAGAAACCAAAAAAAACCTATCAAGGCCCCCAAATCCTCTGCCTGGCTACAGCGGCTATACTCCAAATTGACTCGGAGCACTACCTACCTATATGTAGCGCCGGATCAGATCGGTGTGTCCGGCTACACGCACAATTGGTCTATTGTCAGAGAAGCGCAGATTTATGAGAACCGGTTTGACCACCTATTTCATTTCCTCATTCGCTCCTGCTGTTGCTAGCCAGCTAGAGGAGCAATTACGCCTAAGTGCTTCTACAAAGGCGGATATGCTTAGATTGGTAGATGTAGGTTCAAACCAATGCTGAACGTGCCACCTTGGCACGGCAAGTTCTGCAAAATCCCTTATCTCCCGCTGTTTTTCCTTTCCAAGCAGGTATCGTGCCCACCATATTGAAGTGATGATTGCAAATCACTAGAAAATACGTGGCAATTGAGATCGCGGTGGGTAGGCTAATCATATAGTCAGCTAAGTTAGCTAGCGGGTGAGCGAGCATGCCACGACTATTTGCCATACTAGAAGAGGCGTGTCCGTGAGGTTCAAGAATGGAGTCGGATCCACGGAGCCTACCATTGCCAGAGCACTTGGTATCATAGAAGTGGCCCCAGGGGCAGACAGGGAAGGAACCTCACCACTAATTCCGTCTAACATCGTTCTAACCCCCAATACCCAAGCTATCTTACCACCACCACCACATAGCAAAGGCCCCCTCAAACCCTCTTCCTTCCTTTCTTTCAAAGAGGAAAATTTCGCCCTTTGACCACGAGAGGGAGGGAGGGAGGGGACAACCTCCGCCCAAACCCTCTTTCCCCTCACTCCCGAGCTAACCCGGTAGTGCCTTGGGAAAGGTCATCTCCCGGCACAAATGCTGCATGAATATAAAACACCCTGATAGACAGACATGCAGGTATGTAGCAAAAGCACACAGCACATGATAGTATAGCACAGCATCACCCGGAGATGTGGCCTAAGCGGCAAGATATCATAGAAAGCAAGCAGGAGAGAATGTGCCTCAGGAGAGCGCAATTGAGTGTTCCGGGATCAATTACGAGGGATGAAATAGGATATCTCGACCCCTCTCTCTCTTTCTCTCTCAGTGTATCGCAGTTAGCGTATTTCTCATTGCCCGCAAATCAACGAATTGATGAACTAAGGCAAAAAAGTAGGTCGCGTAGACAGACGAGGGGGGGAGGGGGAAAGAGAGTAAATCAGTTAGGAAGATATAGGTCATGGTATATGATATACACGCATGCCAAACAAACTGTGCTCGAGATTACCGCCGGTGGCAGGGGGCTAGTCCTATTACACTCTAGACTCTTCCCCTAGCTTAATCCAATACCGGTAAAACGGGGCTGGTATAAAGCGGGGGGGTGGCGCCAGGAAGATCTAATCAAGCACAGAACCAGCAAATCCCCCCACCGAGCACATCTTCCTCCACCGCCGGAGAGCAGTCACGAGCATCCATCCATACATACAAAACGGTTGAATGAACGGAACTCAACCCTCAGCACGCACCGCACATACCATACCGGATTAGTAAGAAACGAAAAAGTAAACAAAAAAAACACCCCCCATGAAAAACCAACCTCCAACAACCACGACCCAGTATCACCATTACTATTACCTACCGTTCAACAGATGCAGTCCCCTAGCCAAGCCCACGCCACCGCAGTGCCATACAGTACCGGTACGGTACTCGAGCGCTCGTACTGGTATCATACTTACCGCAGATCTATCACCCACACACATGCCCAACCAACCAATTAACCATACAACTCACACCACTTTCCACCCCCGCACCGCATAGCACAATACAGCAAGCAAGCAAGCAAGCAAGCAAGCACCATGCCAAACCATGCACCCACTCGCACCCACCACACGGTCCGATATTAACGTTGACTCACTGACTCACTCACCCACACCTACCCACGAGCCCAAAACGGGAAGGGTAAGCATATGCCATGATCAATGACTCATTTCTCAAAACTGCACGCACCCTTGCCGCGGTGAAAAAAGTGGTAAGTTCCCCCGCTCTGGCAAAAGAGGTAGATCCCAATCGCACTGTACGGTGGAGCTGAGAACTCTAGATTGTGGGGGCATTTTTCAAACTTAGTTCATGTTACCGTTGTTTTTCCTATGACGAGACTCCCGGTAACTGCACGAGTGATCGGTTGTGACGCGGCGATGGGGGTTAGGGCAGAAAGGAACGAAATGTTTGTACAACGAGGCAACAACCGCTATCATGTCCGGGTTAGATTTGATTGGCTTGGCTTGGGCCGGGTTTTTTATCTGCCTATGTGTGTAACGCGGATATAAAAGGTGACGGGTAAAAATCACACCAGGGTCAATCAGTTACTCGATATTGAGGGGAGGGGGGGCTAGTTGGTTGTTTCGACTGTCGTCGTCCGAGGGGAAGGGGATTAGCAAGACCCAGATTTAGACAAACCCACCGTTTCCAAAAAAAAAGAAAAAAAAGCAATTCGCCCGACGAGAGAGGGGAAGATGCGAAAATGAGCATACTTAGCAAAAAATCTACCAATATCAATCACTCAGTTGATCAGTCACAAGGTCTGAATACCAGGTCCCGGAATGCTTGAATACTGTCCCTCGTTTTGTTGGAGCATATAGCAAATAAATGTCCATACAAAATCAACCTCCTTCTCCTTTCCCGCACCTCTCTTTTGCTTGCTAGAAAGACTTTGAACGCAGATGTTATATAAAAGGAAATCTGCTTGATCTCGCTGGTCAGAAATAATAAGCGATTGACTAGTTATCTGTTGTGTAAAAAACGCAGTGGGATAAGGAAAGTATTGAACAGAGCCTGACAGAAACAAAAAGTGGGAAAAGTGTAAAAAAAAAAGACCAGAACACCGTATTTTGTCTGTCTTGACAAAAAGTTTCGAAAGGGAACAAAAGCAACGTCCATAAAATCAGAATACCCCCATAGCGGATAACCAGAGAATTCAAACGATAAGAAAAAAAGGCCGCACACAATGAAGATGTTTACATGAAAGTGAACTGAATACCCTTTTGCGCCTATCGCACATTCTGTGCCACCGACATTCCTTCTATCATACTCATTCCTCCCACTCCCCTCTCCGGGGCGCACCTCAGCCTCTTGCCTTTCCTATCCAGTGCAGGGCTTCTGGTTGGAGATCCATATGTTAGGCACGGTGACCGAAATCCACTAAGTGATTTGAACTTTGGAGTGACGCTGGTAGTTCCGTCTGCCACGTACCCATGAACGGTGGCCTCTATTCTGAGGGCGCTTGCTGGACGACCTTCCATCGCACTTTCAGGGTAGCTCCTCTTCCTCGACAATCCTGTAGGAGTAGTTGAACCACTTGAGCACGGAGAATAAGTTTCTTTGAGCATGTTCAAACTCAGCGCCGCTTCTCTTGATTTAGGCGATACACATGTAGCCATATGATGATCGCCAGTTTTCCAGGGACTAGCGCAAATAGTTTTGACCGATGACACAGCAGAGCTAGGCGAAGGAGGGGCAAAGGTAGTGAACACTAGCTTGCTTAATTCGCAATTCTGCTTAGTCTTCGTGAATGCGGGCGAACTTGAGGGACCAGGCTTTGACATCGAAGTTGACAAGGATGATTTGCGGATACAGCCACCCTGAGAGTGAGGAAGGACTGGTGGAAGCGGCGCATCTGATCCTCTTCTTGGCGCGAATGGGAACTTTTCCATTGTAGCTCCTGATATGCAAGTATTTTCGACAACACTAGCTACGGAAGCCATGGCAGAACACTGGGGCGCAAATGCCACTTCTGGACGACTGGAACAGATTCCCGCTGCAGGGGTCACCATTCCAGAGAGCAGTTGCGATGATGAGGACGAACGGCAGAAAGTGGGCGGCTTTGGGAGAGGTTGGTGGAGTGCTCTAAACGCATGCGGGTGCGACGTTTGAAGGCGCTCAAGAGCTCGGGGTGCAGGTGTAGCAACGGGCTGGGCGGCTGTGGGTGCTGCCGGAGTCTGTTGGACAGGAGCTACAGGTACGAAGGGTTCAATAGCAAGTGGCGAAATGGACGCGACTATGTCTGCATCTACCGCACATGGTGTTAATCCCCCAGACGCTAATAGTTCTGCCTCGTTCAAATCCGGCGAAAGCTTTAACACCAAATCACACCATTCCCTCTTCCGTTCTTCCTCATCAACCCATGGATTGGCCCGTGCCGAAGATACTGACGATGGGTTGTGATCCGATGTGTACTTTAATACTAGGTCAGTCCACTTCTGGAAATTGGTTTCCGATATATGAAGCCGCCAGTTGACAGCGTCTAGGAACGCCATTTCATTGACGTTGATCTCCTGAGTGTTTAGCCCTGAAATCTTGCTCCAAGCCCTCGCGGAATAATTACGATCTTGCAAGTACTTTGATGCCAGGATCAAAGCAGCCAAGAACATCCTCCTACCACATTGCTTGGCACGAGTCATCTGCGCCTCTTCAGCGGGTAAACCACTGATGTCGCAATCCCGGGGGGGAAGATGAGGCCTAATTACAATTAGGTAGTATAGGGCCACTTGGAGTGTGGAATAACTAGTCCGAGACCTTCGGAGAGTTTCCTGAATAAATGTCCGTAGTGGAAGAACCTTATCCTTTGGGGTTGCACAGATAAGCATCTTCGGGGGTGGCCATATTGTCTCAACGATCTGAGCTGCTGAGTCTTTACCGTAGCAAAATATGAATCTTAGCACCTGCGTATAAACTTTCATCGAAAAGGATCCTCGGCCGAGTGCTTAACATACCAACGAGATTGTCAACGAAGTTAACCTTCCGATCAACCTGCCTTTGCAAGGTAGGGACAGGAGGTAATGGGCAGCCTTCAGATACGGGACATCCGGCATTGGCTCCTTCAACCAAACGATTAGTTCTCCGGGTGTTCCGACGCTGTTCTATGGGCACCGGTTCCTGAGCAACTGTAACCGGAGGTGGGTGAGGGTGTTGAACTGAATCACGAGCCAGAAGGCTAGAGGCCGATACTTTCTTTCGGAGAAGCCAACCATCTTGCCCCGAGCCTGCAACCTGACGTTGAAGGTTTAACGAGGGGATAATATTCGTTGCTGGAGCCGAGGTACCGCCGGTGGCAGCACACGAGGCAACGAAAGTGGCGCTCGATGCTACCGATGCCACAGACCAAACAGCAGAGGATTGAGATGAGGCTGATGAGCCTATTGAGGGTGCAGGCGAATAGGAGTAGCTGGAGCGCGTAGTTGTTGCCGTGGGCGGTGTATGAGCCAGGGTCATATTGCGGGAGAAAATTGGGATTCTAAAAATAAAAGTATAAAAAAAAGTAAAAGTATAAAAATGATTGAGTGGAGATGTGTTATGTAATATTAGTTGTTGCTTAAAGGCTACCCTTCAAGAAACACCGGGATATATAATGTCTGAATCCTTATTCCGTCTTCAAGGTCGTATATGTATGTATACTGACAATCTCAGGAAAATAGGTCGATCCCGGTAAGAGTACTAGATGAGCTTGAGGTCTTCTCAAGCTGTACTTAAAGAAAGTACTGAAATGGTGACAAGATACAGGACAGCCCGAAAGATAAATCGAACGACGTCAGGCGGGTGGCGGCAACGAGAGAATACCAGCTGGAGTGGCTGGTGTTCGCGATATATCGTTGCAGGAGACGTGAGCCAGGTGACAACTGTGACACTTAGCGAGGCGTAGTAGGAAAATCCAGTAAGTTGAGACAATGAAAACCCCTAAAAGTAAAATCCCCCTGCTCCTTCAAAGGCGAAATCCCAAATCCCTCCGAATATTGAAATACCACTGTGACCAAAGGCGCCAACCAAAAACCGAAACCCCCTGATGCCCAATGAAGACGCGTAGCCGAAAATAAAATAAAATAACCCGAAAAAATTCCAGTAGAAAAAACCGAATTAAAATAACGAAAGCAAGTCGTTTCTTTTCCGAACAGAATTCCAGTCACCGTCTATATCCCAAGGCGTTTTTTTTTTCTTTTTTTTCTCCTTTTGTTGCGTTGTTTTCCCAAGTTGTTGGCGAATATATCGACAAAGAGGTAATTCTGTCTTTTAAAAAATTTAGGACAGAGTACTTCGAAACTCATCAACAGCAGCAACAGTAGTGAAAGCAATTGGGGTGGCGGTGACTGAAAATTCAAGTTCGGCGATAGTGATTTTCGCAGGATACATTGTGATGTCCCAAACCTGGGAAGGGAAGGTTTCCGGCGATTATAATGGAAGGCGTTTTTGTAAATGGCGACTCAGAGAATTAGAGGCCGCTGTGACTTTGCCTCAGCGCCTCGTGATGGTCTAATCGAGTGAGAAAGAATGAGTCTTAACTGGGGTGGGGAGACGTGTAGTGTTGGCTGTGGGGCCCCTGGGGGGGGGGGGCTGTTGAGTCGATCAGGGGCGGGGAGGCGTTTAGGCACTAGGGCCACCCGGGCTGGGTCGTGGCACGGCGGCTCCAAGCTGAGCACTACAACCGAGCCGGTTGTCCGCAAAGAGATTGACAGAGAGAACAAGTATGTTGTCGCAACGGAGAATGGCTAAGGAAAGTGATGAGGAATAGTGTAGTCAAAAAGCCAGTGATGGCAGATGAAGATGAATATGTATGGATGGTTGTAGCTGCTGAGAGCAGCAAGTAGATGCGATAGCTGAATATTTAAAACAGGTACAGAGGGCAAGGGGACAAAGAGAATGAGTAATGACCCAGGCGCGCCAGTGAGAGTGAAACCTGCGCTTGCTTGCTTGAGGCGGCGAGGGGGGGTGAAGGGGAAGGATGTGTAGGTAGCAGGAATGGTGTTTAGAGTGAGTGCGAAATTTTGGGAGGGGTCCAGTGGCGAAAAAGCGGCCAAATGACGGATGACAGTTTTCGGTGGACAAGGGAGAGTTGGATTATGAGTCCGTTGGGCAAACTGTCTCGGTCGGGCGCAGGCAACGACAGTTTGTCAAGGTTAGGATAGAGAAGGCCAGCAAGGTCACAGAAAAGAATAGCAAGTGGAAAAACAAATTAAGATAGAATAAAAAATAAATAAAAATAATAAAATAAAATAAAAGGTACCGTATTCTTCGTACCCCGTACAATAGACAAGAGCAGGAGATGGAGAAAACAGGGAAGAAGAGAGCGGGGAGTGGAGTAGTGCGGCCCAAGATGGACTTGCAAGAAAGCGGAGTGGAGAGTGGAGTGACGGATAGGAACCGTATCGTCAATCTAACGGATGAGCTGTAGCCTGTTCATTGTGTGATTCTTTACACGAGAGGAATAGAAAAAAGTGTTAGTCCTGGGAGGGGAGGAAGGAAAGCAGTTTTGTTGTTTTGGGTGGAGGGGGGCTATTCCAACACTAAATGTTGGATGAGTAACCCTTCCTCCTTCCCCATGCAATCCTGCCACTGTCCCGCCGCCTCTCACTCCCTCCTTCATCCCTATCCCCCCAGACACACATTCTCACCCTATTCTTTGCTGCTGCCCTCCCCCATCCATCCTCCTCCATTAGCATACTGGTATGGCTCACCATTAAACTAACCCAAGATCTCCCAACACCATCCCACCCTCCCACAAAATCCCTATCATCCTCACCCACACATCCTAAGCCCACCTCTACCCTTGCTCACAATCTCATTCACCCATCCTCACTCACTCTCTTACTATCCTTGGGCAAATCTAATGCTCCACCTACCGGTACTCGAGCACGAGTCCACCCATTGTTCTTTCCATATTGCTAAAGTGCATGGTAGGCGATGAAATTTACAGCCTAGATTCTGCCATTCCCGTTCCTCAAAGTTCTCTAAAAACGTTCTCTCTCGGCTCATCTTCCGGGGCTCATCTTCAACCTCCTTCCATTCATCTTTCTCCTATTTGATCTTACATCCTGAGACAGGGGTTTCCAGCAATCTATACTGTACCTTTGTATTCCCCTCGCCGTCATATTCGTACAAAGAAGTTTCATTTGCAGGCCGCTGCTACAGTACTGACTGCGGACTTTCTGTTTTGTGGACTTTGCCGGCTTGCTGCTTCCTCAAGAACTGGGGCTGCACCATCATCCCTGTGCACCGAATCAGCGATCCGTGTAACCCTGCAGGTCGCTGTGACCAATCGTGCTCCTGCTCCACTCTGACTCTTCAAGAGAAAAAAACCTCGAGATGGATGATGCCGTACCTCTTCCTTGTTCGGAAAAGAGGGGAAGAGAAAGGGTATGGCACTGTACTCGAGTGCGGTACATAATACGGTGTTGTGGAGGGAAGGAAAAAAAGGAAAGGCTGTGCTTGTTGCGTCAACTCCCTTACCGTACTCGAGCGCCCGAGTACGGTACCATTCATTTCATGCCCTTCGTCTAACCTTCTCTGGCCTTGACCTCCCAGAATTCCGCAGGAGCTTCCGTGCTTGTCCTGCCTCATTCATTGACGAGTTTGTACGAATAAACCTCATATCTCTTTCGACTACGGCAGTCTCAAATCTTGGCTCAGCAATAGACTTAATAAAAATGGAAAAATGGAAAGAAAAACAAAGGGTGGCAATACCACAACAATAAGCAAGAGCCTCAATGTTCGTATTGTTGTTTTACCGTCAAAAGATATTTGTTTCATTGAGGAGGGCCGGGGGTCATGGACCATGAGTCGTTTCTACTCAGTAGCCTGTTCACTTTGGCGGGTTGTGAAACCTCACCCGTGATAAATTCCTCAACCTGTGCAGGAGGGAACGGAATGGGAAAACAAATAAAAATGTCTTATTCATTCAATGACTCGCTAATAAGGCGCAATACTATCGGTTGACTCACTGAATCAAATCAATAAAACCTAAACCCAGAACGTGCTCAGTTGCCACTTTTTTATTATATTTTGTGGCGCCTGTTTCTTCTCTCCGAGATTCTCTTGATCAACCAGAGGCAGCCACCCCGGACACCCCTTGCCCGGACAGCTAGACCCAAATAAGGAACTTTCCAGTGGAGTGTGATCACCGCCAGTCTCCTTACCAATCAGCATCGCTCCGGTGGGAAGGGTCAGGGCGCCTGTAAGATTGTCTGGCAATGACGTGAAAAAACTCTTACGGTGCTGGGAGTCTGGAATCGGTCCCACGACGACCGAATCCGACAATGAATGGGCCCCAACAACAAACTTTTTGGAGAAAAAATCTTCATAAGACTACTTAAAACCGACCCCTCTTTAATTATATGAGCTCTATTTTTTAACGGAGTGAGTATTGGTTGAGTGGGGAAGCGGGGTATTTTCAAAGGAGTGAACTGACATACAAGTTCATGACAAGGCGCTACTTGGGGGGTTTTTGGTGTCGGGACTATCGAATGACCAATCCCAGAGTCCGAAATGATGATAAGTACGGTACTTATTACCATGATACCGGTCCATCTTAATACCGGTGTCAATAGCCCGAAATTTGTTTCCTGCCAATTTGGTGCTGTGTTTTTGCTAAACAGCGTACCATCCATCTGGCCTGGAACCTATGCACTCAATAAATCAAAGGGCTTATGGCATAGCACCCACGGTATCTGGGGCGATAGCGGGGATACTTCGTACTGTTACCTAAAGCGGCGTACTGTCCGTGGAATACTTGAGCATCCTATAAGGGCCTTTCACTATAATCGGCGTATCAAGCTGGAGTTGTTCTCTGTTTCTTAGGACTACTCAAAGATCAGTTTTCGGGTACCTCCGTACCATCTGGAAGAAATTTCCTGTGGCTTAGTCCCACCTTCCCGTTGTCCGTTTCCGATGACTACCATATTGCTCTCAAGAGCTCCTCTCTGTTTGGATGCTGGTACCGTAAAAACTGGAATGCGGTAATTGAGGATCCCGCGTGGCCGTTGGAGTTGCCTCTCCTAGTAAGGTCTGCCGCATTTTTCTTTCTATTTGTCTCAACTGAGGGCTGAAAAGGGGATCCTTTCGCTGTGTTTTCTCTCCTTAGTCCAAAGCGGGAAAATCTGGACGTCCTCGCGTCATTCTCAATTATTCCAGTTTTTACGGTATGTGATGATGGGGCCTAGTGTGTGACCTTTGGCAGTGCCATAGTAGGCTTTCGATGTCTTGCCGGCCTTGTGTCCCGAAATCTTACTACTTCTCCCCGAATCGTCATTTCGCTCTCGACAAATCTTTAACATTACGATATTGCCACCATTCTATTCATAATTAGAATCTATACACAAGACTGGAGCCAGAGGAGAACAGATATTAACATTTGTATCATGAGAAACCACTTGGACTTTCCTCCTTCAGTGGGTTCTTCAGCTGTAAAATTTAGCTGGGAGATGCGTCGGCGGTTACACGGTCAAAAGCTGCCACCAAAGGTCGACACAAGTCATACGGCATCTGCAAATTCTGCAAAAAAGAAATGACCGAAACCCATCGCTGTGGGTTTGGGAGCCATGACGAGCTGTTGGTTACCGTATTTAGGATTAGGGTATTCGTCCGTCCGTCCGAGTCGAGCTCCTGTGCTTGTGTTTTGTGGACATCGCAGCGTGAAGGAGATTGAGAGGTACGACTTTGCAAAAGGTCCCGCCGCAAAAATCACCGCATCCAGGGTAAATGATCACGAGTTTGGTTGTGTGGGGATCGGGCACTTGGAGGAAAGAAAACGATAACTCCCTTGGTTAGCGCGGTGGGACGTCGAGAGTGGCCTGTCCGGGACACCCCGGCTGCCTCCTAATCTTTCCGGTACTCGAGTAGGAACTGAGCAGCGTATCGCCTCCGACAGCAAGTCCGATGACTGTGATTGATGTTTATCGGTAAAATCACCGTTCCTAGATACCGTGGGGACACGAGTGAAGCTCACTATCAGATTATCAGTGGAAATCAGCCTGTTAGCTCACCGTAGGTTTAGTTTGACAGGTTAAGGGAGTTGCGAGTACCGGTTGACGAGATTAAGCACATCCAGTGGGCTATCATATACGGTACCGTGTCAGGAAAACGCTAATTCTTTCTTAGGAGCTTTTGTTTCCAAATTCAGAGATTACTGGGCTGGCGGCGATAGTGGATTTCAAGAGCTGTCGCGATATCACACCGTACCAAGGATTTTCGGGAGGTAGGATCCCATCGTCATGCCGGGCCAAGTACCGGCATCGTGAAATGCATTTCCAAGTGCACTTAGGGCTCCATTTTCACCTTCCAGAGATATCGGCCAACGCATAAGGCTAAATTTTTCATAATATTATCTAAATATTCCTAGGGCGGTTTTTTCTTAATATACTCGGGAAAAAACTGTGAATCCCAATGGACGAGTCCCGGTAAATCCAGGACCGCCAACCAGTACAGGCTATGGCCTCGGCTGCATATCTTTGCTATTGCGCCCCTTACAGATCAGGAACGAAGCTGTAGACAGGGCATCTAATCCTGCTTCAGATATGGCAAATACATTGAATTGAGATTCCTGGTTCGCTTGAGACGTAGATGACTTGCCATAGCCCTTCGTTATTCTATAGAGAAAAGTGACGTGGAGGTATATAAAAGGCTATGAAATGTTCGCTTCGCACTATTACCCTAACACTCTACTCGAGAAGGGAAATACCGTATATTGATATCCTTCCTTGGGCACTCGTAATTTGAGGAAGCGGACAGTTTTCTCTCCTGGACTCCTGACTCTGGGCAAGAGTAATATGGTTGAAACCGAAAGGTCGATCTCGTGTTGGGCATGAGTGAATGAACCCTGAACTTTATTCTATCTGACACTTCATTTATCATACTTTCCAGCCCCGCGTCCATTTTTGGAAGCTTTCTTTTACCATATGATAAAACTGCCTTCAACCTCCCCCCATTCATGCCTCGCCTGCTCGCTATCTCCCCGTGACTTCTCCATATCAATAGGCTGGTTTTCCCCTATCGATGCGTCAGGGTAGAATCTTTCTCAACCTTCCTAGCATCCGCCTTGCTTTTTGAATTTCAGCCGCACATTTTTAGCGACCCCTTCGTGTCAGCAACTAACCCATAAAATTTGTGATCACTGGTACGGTACGGTACATTCCTTCCCCCCTTCCCCCTAACGCGGCTGGGCTGAAGTTGGATACTTTGCATCGGAATTGATATCTTAGGTGCCCGACACGACCGCGCGGGTATTAATTTTGCGAGGGTTCGGGGTGGGTTAGCAGTACTGGTGGGGCAATATTGGATTGGATATGCGTTCTGTTACGGTATTATCTATCCTCCTGGGGGGAACTACCGGTATCAGGCGTACTCGAGTATCTTCCACGGTTCTACAGCAGTCTCCTGCCCCTAAGACACTGGCATGTAACGTCCAGGAATTGGCCACCCCGTTGGGATTATATTTGCCTAGATTGAGCTGTGGTATGAGTGCTTGTGCCCTTTTCAGCAATGGGGCTAGTCATTGACGCGTTGTAATCACAGACAGGTGTGCTCAAAGTAACATATTTGTACCCTGTTATCAATGTGCTTCATCGAGGGCATAATCTTTCGGGGAGCCTCTGTCATCGAATACGCTAAACGAATGGTTACACCGCCCAGAAGGAGGCTCCATTCCTTCCTCCAGTGTTACTGGAATATTTGGGGGGCGGTCGGCCAGAGCTGTCGGGTTCTTTGGCCTGCGTTCGCTTCTGATCTCCCCCCGCTGTAACCTGGGAAGCTGGCTTCAGTGTAAGCACAGGGCTGATGATTGGCGCATTGAGTGATGCTACGGGACCATTGTGAGATGATTGCTTGGTCCCATCGACGATTTGACGATCTAGATATCGGTAATCCACATCCAATTTCCAGGCGTGAGTCAAGAGATGAGCGACTAGCAATGCTTAGGAGCACGAGTAACTAGCTAAGTGCGCAGTCCTAAAGTTATTGAAGGTGCTAACTCGTGTGGTAAATTGCTACTCAAAGGGTGGTGATGGGCAAACGTTCGTTTACAGGGGATCCTGCAACAGGTATCGTTGGTGATGATGCAGCCCGCGCAAGGTGCATCCTTCCCTTTCGATATGATAAATTTTGACTGTTTCTTTCTTTCTTGGCTGTGATGGCACCTGCTTGGTTGCGCTTGCTACCCACGCATGTAGCTTTCTGACGGCGATGGGACAGTGGTTTTGCCAAACTCGACTCCACCGGCAAAGTCCATTCCCGGGGTCAGACTGATTCGCGGTGAGCGACCAGTGGTCATGCCGCATCGTGAGATGCGGGGAAGTTGTCCTTGGCGTTTAACTATGATGATGATGCCGTAAAAAGCTCGTGAGATCCACCGTCTCCGTCAGCCTTGTAATCTCTGGATTCTGAGACAAAAGCTCTTGGGAAGGACTAGCGTTTTCCTGATATAGTATAAGATGAAGTCCTAGGACCTATTTGATCTCATTAATTCTGTTAATTTGGCGAACTAAACCTATCCTGGGCTGACTAGCTGATTTCCGCTGATAATCTGAGACAAGCAGTGGATTTCAAGAGCCTTTACGATACTGCACCACAATAAATCCAGGAGCATTTATTATATTGCACTAGTGCCATGCGATAACCTAGCACTCGATCGTGGCAGCCTGGTAAACATACGCTTGACCATAGATCGTGCCTCTGCCTGCTGAGGCTAACTTGTCTTCTGAAAGGCACAACAACCCATTACATCATTTGGGGAGGGGGCTCAGTCGGAATAATGTTACAAGTACCCAAGAGATGTTTTCGTACATGACAGGGATAGTTTACCAGCAAAATAATCCCTGTCTCGTACGAAAACATCTCCCCCGGTACCCGTACTGTCCTATTAACCCATATCAACGGGGTTACTTAGAATAGGGCACTCTTGTCATTGTTGCGGTTGCGCAGTTGCTGTTAAGGGCTTTCCGGTGGCAGAGAAGGCTCAGTGATCGCACCCTCTGGCTTCCTTCGCATCGGGTCGTAATCCCCTCGATTGGCTGCTAACTATCCCTCAGCCTCTTGGTCACCTAATCCATACGGTTGCCAAGTTTAGCCCGCCCACCCACGACTCGTGTATAAAATTGACTGGTAAGAAATCTCATTCTCCCGCCTGCCGCAGGGCACAGTCATTCCAACCTTTATATTTTTATTTTTTCTCGCATTGAGACGGGGTCTCGAGAACTATCAACAACGTGCAAATGCAGTTATAAAGTGTTTGTTGGGGTGCCGTAACTTTGCTTAGGTACGAGGATTAGATGGAGGTATTGGGCTCTGACCCCCACCAGCAGATCTAAGCTTTGGTTGAATGGCACATCAACTTGCGAAGACGCACCACACATGGAATCTAACGGTGCCGTACCGTATTTCACACAGTACAGACTTTTGAGCGCCCTCATATGAGCGCGTCTAAAAAGCATGGTAGTCAGCCGCCGCGCTACGGAAGATGCAATATATTACCGCCAGTGGGGCGGTAATCCGGTAGCGTACGGAACGGGGCTCATCCACTCATGATCCACCCATCTCCGGATCGCAATTCAAGACCGCTGTTTCACAGGAGATCTTCCCCTCCTCGGGGTGAAAGACTGGTACCGGTAAAGGAAGGTTGAGTATTGCTTATCAAGGGAAGGTGGGAGGGGGTTGGTTGGGATTTGTTTTTTTTCTTTTCTTGAAGCGTCATTGTTCAGCTGTAATTTAGTACTACTACCATAATATTATGATACCTAGTTGCCTGGGCTGGGTTACTGGCTGTTGTTATTAGGGCTTTGCTGAGGGATTTGCGTTTGCGTGCATCTGTGGTCTCTTCGACTTGGAAATTTTTAGGCCTCCGCAGTGTTTCGTCTGGAAGTTTATGCCATTTAGTGCCGGCATGATGGTGATATATATAGTAGCCATCTGAGGGAGAGAAGGAAAAAAAAAGTAAATAGTGGTTTCTGGATCGGAGAGTGAAGAAGGAATTAGAAGAAGGGGGAGGGGGATCAACTGTAAACTGTATCCTGCAAACCCCACTTGAGGGCTCGCTTCCAGCCTTCAGCCCCTCATAGGCGAGAGATAGGGTTAGGTGTTTCACTCTGGAGAAAAAACCCACCGCTTCGCTTCTTTCTTCTTCTGCTTCTTCTGCCCTCGGATCCAATCAAATCGAGTATTCGCTCGCTCGGGCAGGCGGCGAGGCTCCAGCCCCCCCACTGCAGGAATCTACCGATCCAACCACGTCATTTGCACCGTACGGCACTCGACGAGTGTTTTTTTTCTTTCTTTTTTTTCTTTTCACATCTGGAAAAGTGTTTCGTGTATGTTAGCCTATCATCCTTGGGTGACCGTTTATTCTCGATGCCAAATCGTAGGCGGCTACTAAACTCTGCTCTCCTCCACCTCTTAGGAATCTACGGTGGCGGCGGTAAGCTTCCTCCCTCTGCGAACATTCATTATTTATTTCGTGCTCAAAGGGCTAGGGTGATTTCTGCTGTGAGGCGAGAAAAGTGTTGCTTTCTGATTCTCTTTTTGCACCTAGGGTTGCATGGATAGATCGAGACCGTCTCACGTGGTGATGAATTGTGAGTTGGGTGCACTCGAGCACATGGGATAATGAGGGGAAGAGGAGGAGGAGGAGGAGGAGGAGGGATACAAGGATTGACTTCAGAAGTGAGCAGAGTGCAGGGCACACAGGGACGAAGGGAAAGTACCGTGCTCAATGCGATCTCACGATCTTTTTGGGGATGGAGTGGGTGTATGTTTGTTCTGATAGGTTCTTTAACATTGCGGCATGTTGTTGCTTTTTTGTATGGTCGTGTTGTTTCGCTTTCTTGTAAGCAGACATATAACGGACACACACCTGGTGCTCTAGATATTGTGAAATTATCACGGGGATGAATATCTATGGATCATGAGGTCAGCGAGCGGATAAGTAAACGCCCGAAAAAAAAACTCTAACCGGCGAGTGATTCTCCATGAATATATGAAACAAAAAAAGCTGGTAGCCTAAAACAGGGATTTTTTTTCATCTTTTTCTGTCCGCCCATTTCCACCAATCAGATACGCAGTATTACCATACATATCGGTTTCCCACCCATCGGTCTGACTGGGACGAGATGGTTTCGTGGTGTGTGCGATATGATCATACCGCCTTGCCAAATATCTTTCACACGGTAGCCGAAACATACCGGTATCCGAAGAATGAAAAAAGCTTATTTTTCCCCACCTCCTTCCCAGTACCGGTATTTCCTTCCCCTCGCCCTTAAATTATCTTTTTCGGCCTTTAGCGGTCTCTTTCGGGTATGTAGACGGTCGGAGTGTAGTTTAAGTCGTCACCTCCTCCCCGCCACTTCTTGTATCGACTACTATGCCTGAAGGTGTTACAACCTTTGAGGCACGGGGGGATGAGTGGGGCAGAGTACGGTGTACGTGGGGGCGGGCCTGACCTCGCCACCTCGAGTGCAGGACACTTGCAGGTTTTTTCATGCTCGAGTACTCGAGTTGTCGATTGTGAAAGGTGCCAAGGGATGGATTAGCCCCATGTGAAACCTTGTTGGAAAAAGAAAAGAAGATGTGTTCGCAGTGAGTGGATGAGTGAGAGGTGGATGTGTGGGGAAGGAAAGGAAAGTCGAAAGGGAGTGGGAATGAAAGGAAGAAAAGGAAGGAAAAAAAAAAACAAAAACAAAGTGCGAATATGGTGATCGGACGTGAGATCACCCTGGTTGGGAGAGATGTACCGTATAGTGGCGGTGCAAGGGGTTTGCTTTAACCGGTGTTAAACGTTCGGTAGGCTAAGAGTATCAATATCGACTCGCAGAATAACAGCAGCAGCGGTCTTTACTCGTATCATAGAAAAATGTGCTACCGGCAATGAGAGGCGGCCCGTGGAAAAACCTTCTTTGAACTTCCAACCTTCTGATCAGCCTACCGGTACGGTATGAACCCACTTGTTGGCTTTCGCCTATCACAATGTTTTCTTTTTTTTCCTCTCATCTCGTTCCTGCGCCTGGCCCTCTCCAAGGCTCCCATCACGGCTGGGTACCGTCCTTGGGATTTGTGCTTGAGTCAATCGGTTGGAGAAGTTGCGAGAAGGCATCCCGAGTTCCTGGTCGAATAGCCATGCGAGAAGAAATTCGGCGCCTTTGGTGCCTTAAAGCTGTGGAATTGGTTGCTCTATAGGTATTGGTTCGTTTTTTTTTTGAACAGCTTAGTTGTGGTTCCATCGCGGGGATTCGAAAAATTGGAAAACAACGAGTGAGCTCAACTTGACTGTTCCCTGCGGCAGTGATAGCCTCCGGGTTTCCATGCCGATGCGTTTTTCTAGGCTTTTAGTTAGAAGTGCTAGTGTCAACCTATATTATGCCAGGTAGTATTGTATTGCCCAATCTGGTACCTCACCTGGTAGCGGGACTCTGCGTGCTCGAGTATGCTGGTATTTGTTTGTATGATAGTGTGTTTTTTTGTCTTCCAAACGTACCTGCTGTTTTGCTGCACTATACGTGGTAATGCGTTGCATCTTTGAATTTTCTGAGTTGGGGACAGTACTGTGGGCTGGTGTTTAGTGTGATGTATGGGGATTCAGCATTTAGGCTGTCACTACTGTAGAGTATAATTGAAGCTGGAATCTGATTGGAGTTAGTAATTAAGGTAGATCTTATAGGAACGCCCTGAGGCTGAAGGCCAGTGTGGTATCTTAGAGTGCTGGGGGAGTGTTGGCGGAAGATAGAATGACTTGTTGCTATCGAACAGTAGTGTAGGGAAAGTCCGCCTTAAAGCACTACTGATCTTAGAGCTTTCTCACCTGTAAATATACCTTAGCTTTCGAGATCTTCAACTCCTAAGAAATAGTATCAATATTGGAACCTGTATTTCTGAAATCCCCGTTTGATCATTTCCCTCGACCGTAATTCTATAGATATGATACTTTGCACATTTTTCGAGCAAAGATTTGGTGAGACTGGGCAATCGATGGCTTTTGTCGGCCTTCGATAATATTGAAGTATTTTTCCCTTATTGTATCTATGTTGAATGTGTTGGTGTAGTTTGGTTTCAATGGCTTCAGGCAGCGCCCGAACACCAGGGTGGGATTATTACTAAATACTTTAGAAAGGAACTTACCGCTCAGCCAATGAAACCTATTAGTATGTCAAGCTTAACCAATAGTCTGATACTGCCTGCTCAGACCGCATATCTGACTACCAATTAACCCTCGTTGTGGAAAAAAAATAGACTACGAGTAGGGAATTTCGGGCAATAGTACTAAGAGTCAGTGATTAGAAATGAAATATTGCATACGATGGGGAGGGGCGAGGGAGCGAAACTTAGTTGTGCGACAGGAGTGAGGAAGTTTTCTTTCTCCGTCGGGTTATATGAGCGATTCACCGACGAGGAGTAGAAGAAAGCCAATAATGAGCCTGATCTCAATATGGCACGTTTTAAACCTCGACTGTTCTGCTTGCATCGCCTAAGCAAAACCTATCCTGAAAAAAAAGTTAGTTCCAATCGTTCGAGGTGATACGCATGTTTTTTTTTTCCACACAGGATCATTCCTGGTCACTCGGATATTTGTTTCGAAATTTCTTTGTCTGTTTCGATTCAACTGATTTGTCCCGAACTGTGAAATCTCGCCCCTAATAGACTAACCTAGCCCTAGTTCACAAGGGCAAGTGATAGGAAGGGAAGCTAGACAGTCATTTGTGAACGTGTCACGGGGATTCTCTGGGCTTGCCATCAGCTGGTTGATACGCATGTGCTGAAGGGGCGTTAAGAGAAACCCGTCGGAGGTATATGGATGAGCTAACGAGCGGGGCCATCAGTGGCATACGGACTGGTGAAGAGGGTGAAGGGTAAAAAGACCCCCCCATGCTAGGAGATTTGTTATTGATCCTCAGTGAGGGGAGCCGTAACGGGGCACCTCAGAGAATCAAGAAGTCTTCATACATACTGGGGAGGTGAAGATGGGCGTAATTATACATGTCTAGAGAAGAAAGTGGACAACATGAGAAAGAAGGAAGACGGGAAAAAAAGAGAAAAGAAAGAGAGTAGGAAAAGGGATAGAGAAGGAACGAGAGCGAAATAAGGTAGGCTCAATCTACCTAGCAAGAAGCGTGAGAAGAATTTCCAACATGGGAAGAAAAAGAAGTAGGATAGTTTTTTTTTGGGGGGGAGGGAGGAGACAGAACCCTTCCTCCTCCTCCTGGACTGGAACAAGGAAATAACGCGATTTGATACAATAAACTAATAAGGGGGGCCGGCTAGCGCGGTGGTACCACCACTACCGCCACCGACTCTGGTTGATAGGAACTCTTTTGGCGCTTTCAAATGCTTTATTCAAGTCCTTTATTTATTTTCCCCTTGAAGCACTAGTTGGGACTGGTCGATGTTCTTGTAGTTCCCACGCCCCCAATCCTCATTGTCTTCCTTCTTGTTCATCTCGTTTCCTCTGTTCGTTACTTCGTACGTCTTTGTCTGGAGTGACGGGGAGGAGAGGTCGGGGTGTGCTCGTGCGTGTGTGAATTGCGGGCTTGGGAAGATCTGCTCGATGTGCATAAATAGCTGACTCTGTCCCCTTAGTCAAGGGCGCTGTCTGGGTGGCCGTGGTTGGGTACAGGATGAAGGTCCGTTCGAGCCTTGTTCTTCAAATGGGATTTCCAACTTTGGGTGGGCCCGGCAATGAGGTTTATATACAGCGCCGAGTGGGCAGGTTCTCGTCTCCGCTTGGGCTGTCCATCGGGTGGACACGCTGGATGGACTTTTTGTTAGTATGGGTGGGGCTGAGAGTCTAAAGCACACTCCGATAGGTGCGTACTTTCTAGGCTTCAAGCGGTATATGGCTATGGTTTCAATTCTCAATATATCAGGAATCCTCTTAGCTGATCAGTGAGAAAAACCAAATCATCCGGCCAGTTCGGATCTCATCCGGAAGTTTTAGTAGCTACTAAGGTGCATAAGAAATTGAGATTTTCTAGCTGATTTCACTGTTTACTTATTCTCGGAAGGTAATTAACCGTTTGCTGTAAAATTATCATTGCTATCTATCTCGTTTGTATCGCTAGCCCTATTTGACACTAGGTAACGGACTCAACAGATACCTCCAGAAGACATAAAAGCAAGCGGCAGCATTAACCAAATATAGATGAAAACTCCAGTTTCATTTTTATAGTCCAAGAACAAGTATTATGCGGGGCCATAGAAGAAAGTAAGTAAGTGAAGGAAACCTAGCCGTTAGTGAAGGGTCCGACACGCTCTAGCTCCTTAAGCTTTTCTTCCTTGATGCGGCGCCCACCACTCTCATCATCCTCGCCACGATCCTCGCCGCGAGCACGTTTTCTCGGCCTATTAGTGTCTGCCTCAGTACGACCCTGCCTCTGATCCGCGGAGGAGGAAGCGGTGGGAAATGGTAACTGTGACCTTGCTGGGCGGGGAGGAGGAAGGCCTTTTGTCCCAGGGGAGGATGAAGCCTGTCCGGGTCCAAGATTACCGAGATGAGACATACCAACCAGAGATCTCATCGAAGGAGTAGCCGGATTTGTGACGTTTCTTGGTTGAGCCAAAATTGTGTTGCTCATATCAGCTACTGGGGCCGAAACAGGCTCTGCGGCAGGCTCCGCAACCTGACGTGAAACTCGACCTGCAACTCGGCTCGCAACTGGACTGGTAATTGGACTGGTGACTGGGCTCGCAACTCGACGCCTGGCTCGAACTGTATTGAATCCTCCACGATAACGCTCAATATTGCTGATCCAATCCATGAAAACAAGCCAGGTAGCGCTATTACTGCGCAAGTCTTGACGGGATTGTCTGACGAACGACCTTAATGCGAGAATATCACCACTTAAGAGAGCTATGTTTTGCCTCTCTGGATGAATATAAATTAAAAGAGCCATTGCAACAAATTCGATCGGCGAATATTTGGCAGCGATTTTGTACTCATGATTTTTAAAGGTATCCGGAAACTGTTCATAAACCTCGGCGTATGTGTTGAAAACACGCGAAACTTCTTTTCTAAATTCAGATGTCAAAAGCGATGTGTTCTCGCAGAACTTCTTCAACGCGGCGGGCCCGGAATTAAACGTGGCGGGTTTTCCTTCCTCATAGTAAGTCATCTGCTTGAATATTTGGAGTATGAGTTGGAAACTCCGAGCACGCTTGTTGTCGACAGCTATGTTGAATAATATTAGTACTGATGTTTTTGACGGATTTGGGTAGAGACTCCTACAGTTCATGAGATTTGCATAAGTGCTTTCAACTTCCGCAGCGAATGTCTGCCAATCACCCGTACTAGCCTTAAGCTTTTCTGCTGGTGTTAGAGGCACACCTAATTGAACTCTGGAAAAGAGGTCTTCTTCTTGCTCCGGACCAAGTGAATCGTACTCCACACAGAGTATTTCTGTTTGGAGAAAGCGGGCTTTAGTGGTAGAAGGTAAGACCCTCTTTGGAGTTTTTCCAGCACCGGCATCAACAAAAAACCTACCAGCCAATACAAGGATTAGTGCTAGTTATACGTGCATATGAATACACATATATATAGAGAGAGAATTTAATTGCGAGTATGAAGACTTACCACTTTTGGCCCTGGCCATCAAGTACAGGGATTTCACCGTCAACGAAACGCTTGATAGATGTAAGTCGTTGCTTTCCATCAATACAGACACGTTTGTATCTGCGTTGGCCATTTTGGATAAACTTGATAACGTTGAAAATTATTGGTGGAACGTAAAAGTTTGCTGCGAGAGAGAACAGGGTTCAGTAAATATTTGAAATAAATATACTTATTTGGTTGAGTGTTGGGTATCCGTCAATTTATTTTTTTTGGAAAGGGATTGCATACCCAATATTGATTGAATGAGCTTACTCATACGCTCATGAGTCCAAACAACATCACGTTGATAACTTGGATTGATGTCAAGATAGTCGGTTCCAATCAAACCTAAAAGGAACAATATTAGTACGAAAGCGAACCGAAGCGAGAAGGAAAGTATAGCATACGACAAAGATCACTGATAGTTCTCCTCTGCCAATCTGCTTCATTAAGTATATCCCCTGGGGAATAACTAGGAGCGGGATCTTCTGCGGTCTCATAGAAAGAATCATCGGAGAAGAAATCGCGATCATCGGATTCAAGTTCTCCTCCTGTGGCAGGTTCAAGCGCAGGCGACATTGTCGATAGCTAAGCTTGTGGTAACGGTTGTTGGTTACACAAGTGCAGTACTTAGTTGAAGGTGAAATGCAAGTGGGTTGAAAATGAATTAAATTTAGAAGGTAGAAAAATAGAGAGTGGAACCAGTGGAAACTGGGGATAAGTAGGATGGAGGGATAGGAAGGTGAAGTGGGGGTGGTGAATTAAGAGCTAGAGAAGTTGAGGTGTGAAAGAAAAAAAATAAAGGAAATATGAGTGTGGAAGATTAATCTTCCTTGAAGTGTGGGTGAGGAGTGAAAGGAAAAGGTTGGCTTAAATAGGTGAATAGCCAGAAAGGGAAAGAAGCTTTTTGCTAAAAATGGAAAGCAGTGGTGGGTGGGGTAGGGTAGGGTGTGACAAGCTGAATAAGATTTGGTTTTTTGTTTTTGGCACCATTCTTCTTGCTGTCAACACTTCTAAGTTGAGTCAGAGGTGTAATGGAATTTATTCCTAATGTATTTTGAGGGAAAGAAAAAAACACAAAAAAACAAAAAACAATAATAATAATAATAATAAACTGAAAATTGGCCTAGGGCAGCTCAGAGGTAAAAGCCAATAGGAAGATCCAAAATCCACTTCATATCATGTTACTTAAATTCTTAAAACTTGAGCTACTAGATAAATGGCAAACTATATTCTTCCACCATTTTTTGTGGCTCTCAGTTATTACTCCTCTCGTCTTCCTTAACTTTCATCATGCCCCCATACATAAAAGTACTGGGACACGGTAACAGCATTCTCCACTGCTGGAACTTGCTGTAGGTAGGCAGCGGAAGATAATGTACTCGCGAGCGCTCTCATAGCCAGAACGTGAATTGTTATTTTGTTTAAATACAGTAGTAAATTGTCCTCTCCATGCGATTTTTTTACCTATCATAAGATTATCACAAAACGTGTATTAACGGTCGCGCTCTAAGCCGTAATGTCCCGGGCATTCAAGCAAACAACACCGCCAATACACTAGGCTCTTGGCTCTCACCGTGTTAACTCCACCTTCGCCTTTGTCAACTTTCTCAGCCCGAATGCTCGAGCACCTCGAGCCTTCTCCTCCATCTCCTAAGTACTTATTTTCGTCCATCATACTCGAGGCTGTATAAAGGGAAAAAAAAATCACCCAACAAATCACCCATTCGGTATACCTCTCTCCTAGAAAAAAACAATGGCAACCTCTCTTTTCTCCAAGGATCTCATCTCCCCATCGGTAGCATCAGAGCTGCCGGAGGGCTACACTCTCCGCCCACTCCAAAGGTCCGATCATGCAGATTTCCTCTCGGTCCTGACAGTTCTCACAAAGGTCGGCGATATATCCTTCGAGGCCTGGTCAGCTCGCTACGACTGGATGGCCGCCAGAAACGATGAGTATTTCATTGTCGTTATAGAGAATGATCAGAAGAAGGTCGTTGCCGTAGGAAGCTTGATTATCGAGAAGAAATTGTTATTACCCCCTTCTTCTTCTGATTTCTCTTTATTCGCGCGCTCGAATTCTTGCTGACGGAGGTGATGTGGATAGCATAAGGAATTGTGCTGCTGTGGGCCATATTGAAGACATTGCCGTGGCGGCTGACCAGCAAGGGAAAAAGCTCGGGCTGAGAATTATTCAAGCATTAGATGCTATCGCTCAACAGGTCGGCTGTTACAAATCTATCCTTGATTGCTCAGAAAAGAATCAGGGCTTCTATGAGAAGTGTGGCTTCAAGCTTGCGGGGGTTCAGATGGTACGTCGTTATCGAAGAGGTCGCTCTTGCTTTGATTTTGTCTTTCTAGCTTCTGGGACTGATTTTGATAGGCGCACTACTATGAAGGCAAATAAGTTGTTTGGGAGTGGGGTTTGCGCTGTTCGCTGTTGGCGTTATCCTCTGGTTTGTTCCGTATTACACATGGAGGAAGCGGTTTTGGCACTACTTGTTTTTTGTAATAGAGGGCTTGAAAGTCATAAGATATCCCGCAGAGGTTCGGGAAGGGTTTTATGAGCACTGGTGTACGCACATCGAGAACTGTTTCCCGCCGACACAACCAAACGTCGCATATTTATAGGGCGGTCACGCCGGGCCGTAATAGCCGAAGGGGAAAAGTCATGAGAAAATCGGGTGCCGGAAATCACCTCTAATATACCTGAAATCCCCCGTCCAATTTTCCATTTGAATGCCCAACGTCAAAGCACAAATCCCGTTTTTAATGAGAAAAAAAAAGAAAAGTAATACACCAGCTACCGACGATGGAACAAAGTGAAAACGAAACCCGAACCGAAAAAAGCCCCATGGATTTATTTAGATTTAGCGGGTTCTAGCCTGGACCTTTGGGGCAGCCCCCTTAGCACCTTGTTTAGATACCTTCTGTGCGGTTCCACGAGCGGCACCCGCAGCAGACTTTGCCTTCTCTGCCTTCTTCTTGGACTCGGCCGCTGCCTTCTTTTCTTTCCCTTCCTTGATAGCCTGGGCACGGGCGGCCTGGCGGGCCTCGGGGCGCATAGCACGGCGTTCCTTAATGACATCGAGAGAAGCGCCAACAATGGCACGCTGGTGCTTCACGGTCTTACGAGACCTCTTCTTGGCGACTTCCTATAAATCCCCCCAACAAATATCAATACCCAGCTCCCACAGAACCCGTAGAGTATATATGCGGGGAAAGAAAAAAGCGTACCTCAGAGATACCCTTCTTATGCATACGTCTGAACAGAACAGTCCAGGCGATTCTGCGCGGGTTCTTGCGCTGGAGGAACAACGACTCGGATTTGCCATTGACGAAACGGAAGACTTTGCTGTCGCCACGAACGTATAGCTTCCCCTTGCTAGGGAAGATTTTGGCTCCGCTGAAAGAATCAAGTTCGACCTAGTGGACGGGAGGAAGAAAGAAAAAAAAAAGCATAGGTCAGCGTTTCTCCTTCAACTCCCTCCACGCCGGAAGGGTTCCGTCTTGCTTCCCCCTTTCACCCTCTCGATCTCTTCCCGCCTTTCCACGCCCGGAAGTGGTTCGCGGAAATCCATGCTTAGGGGGGATTTATAACACACCTTCATTTTGCTGATTATTGCTGGTTAGTTGGTGATGGGGGTGGGGCTATCGTTGTCGTTGTCGTTGTCGTTGTGTAGCTCTTGCGCTAGCATCGTGGATGATGAGTCTTGTGTGCGCTTTGCACTCTGAGGAAAACGAAGTCACATCACGTGATCTGGAGATTAGGTAATAGCACAGGGAGAGGCGTACTACCAGAGAATTATGGAGGGGAGGTGAGAAATTGCGAGGGAGAAGGGGGTCTTTTAGGGAATACTTGAGCATCGTGCCGGGGGTGATTTATCTATCTTCTCCGGGGAGCTATTTTCGGCGGAGATGTGCCAGGCAACTCAAGCGTGGGAATATATAATATACTTATTGAGATGAAAGTCTAAATACAGTTGCCTCGCTAGCTCAATCGGTAGAGCGTGAGACTCTTAATCTCAAGGTTGCGGGTTCGACCCCCGCGTGGGGCTGCTTTTGGCCTTTTTTATTTCTTTATTACTTAACCTCTGTTTTAATGCTTTGTCCTTCGCAACCTTCTATCACCGGATTTGCAGTAACGTACCGGTTCCTGAGGGCACACCGAACGAAATATACGGCACAACGAGAAAATCTGGTGCTCGTGGGGCATGTCTGAGAGAAGCAACTACGGAGGAAAATCTTGGTTGCCATCAAAAAAACTTCGGCAAAGAGGAAGGGCAGGCTGCAGGGCATGTAGAAAATATAGATTCTGATTTTGGAGTCTGATGCTTCTCTTGGTAGTAGCTCCCTTTAACTATTTGATAGTTAATTTACTTACAACATTATCCCCTACCGTACGGCCATTTTGTTGTGTAGTCGTAGTGCCGCTCACTAGGTTTTTCGTTGTGCTATATATTTCGGTATGCCCTCAGATACATGTCATACCGTATAAATTGGGAAAACCCAGAATACGCTAGCAAGGATAAAGAAGGTGTGGCAAACCGTTACCCCCTTTAGAGGAAATCGAACTGCTGAAAGA
>Ga0307507_10002036_pt1 | contig 43842 bp, 13 predicted proteins | sample 7_EM_MG_FD_207223 | JGI IMG/M metagenome (GOLD analysis project Ga0307507, IMG submission 207223) | Populus trichocarpa ectomycorrhiza microbial communities from riparian zone in the Pacific Northwest, United States - 7_EM | ecosystem: Host-associated > Plants > Roots > Unclassified | place... | reverse complement strand
CCATTATATTTTCTGCCTTTGTTAGGCCTTTTTAGAGCCCTTAAGTGTTTACCCCCTATAGCGTTAACTATGCTACGGCTTAGGTTCCTCTTGCCTAAGTTAGCCTCTGTACCTTTAACTCCCATACGCCTCTCCAGCGTTAGTCTAACCAGTATTATATTACGGTGGATGGTTTCCTAGCATTTCTTTATGCTTTACTTTGGCTCCTTTCTCTCTTTTGCTGTTATCTTTGCTGGCCTCTTGCGCGTCTCCCTTCCTCCTCTATATGGGCCTGGGCCCTAAAGCAGCACTATTTTTCTTCTGCTTTCTTCGCCTGTTTCTCCAATATATCTTCCCTACTTTGGGGTTGTTGGTTTATTCTCCTATGGGGCACCCTTGGGTCCCTCCATAGTTTATTTAGGCGTGTCTTAATATACTTTATAACATTAGAGTTGCGTTCATTTTGCGCCCTTTGCATTGCAGCGGCTTTTAGGTAATTATATCTAATTAATCCGTCTTCGTCCTTTTATAATATTGCCCTTAATAGCTTTTTATTATTTTATAGTTCTATCTTTTTACTTAACGTATCTACCCTTGCGTTTTTAGTACACTTAGTATACTAAATTTTAAAATAGTATTCTGCAAGTTTTCTACCTACCTAATTTATCTTTAATTAAGTTCCTTTATTATTAGAAACCCCATTAAGTTTTTATAGTCAATCTTAACTTTAAATGGTTTTTCTATACGTTATAAAAATGCTCTTTATTCCTTAAATGCTATAACTATATCTAATAACTTATTTATTAGAATTTTGTTAGCGATAGTAATTTGCTTTAACTACTAGTAAAATGCGCAGTTGGCTAGCCGTTGGTGGATTTTACCAATTCGCTTAATAAGCCTATATCGAAATCTTTTAATAAGCATCTATGCGTAACCTATGCGCAACCTACGCAATTAACAAGTTACCTGCACAGCTTAAAATAAATTTTTTTTATAAAAACAATTCTAAAGTCCTTACTACTAGTAGTTTAGTGTTATAATATACGTAACGTAGGTAACGGTCGGCATAGGTATCAGAGGTCGGGGTTAGGCTTGGCGTAACCTTGGGTTACGTACGACCCCCCAAGGTCCGCGACATATCGTCCAAATATCACCCCCCCCCTTGGGTGGTGGCCCCTACTTTTCAGACGCGTTTTTGAGGCCTAGGTTAGTACTGGGTTAGTATAGAGGTCCTTGTCGCGCGCCTTCAACCTTATTGTCGCCTTAACAATCCCATTTTCCAACCCTCTGCTGTTCTCGTGCCCGCGCTGGCTCCTGGCTCGCGCGGGGCTTCTGATTTTATATAGAAAGGCCTGCTATAGTTCTAATTCTATAATATAGAGCCCTCTTCTTCTCCTTCTCCATTGATATTTACGCGTTTGGTAGCTTTATTTACCCATACCGCGCTCACGCGTCTGCCCCCTTACCTCTTGCGGATATGGAGTCTCTTAGGAATCTTCTTACCCTATGGTCTACTACGGAAGCCCCCCCAGCCTCCTCCCCTTATAGCCTCTAGAACGAATTTAAGGCCCAAATAGCACAGCTGCAGGATATTTATAAGGCCTAGCGCTCAAAGAATACTACAAGGGCGTACAAGCCAAAGTAGAAAGAGTGGGAGGACTAGTGTACAAGACTAAAAGGTAATACGGACGGCGCCTAGGTAACAGAAGATAAGCTTTGCTTATTTTTAGAGTAGTAAGTTATTAATTGAGAATTGCGGGCCGCTGGCTATTAAAAACGGAAGTTAAAACGGAAAGAGATGTGGAAAGATGGCGAGCGGGCGAAGAAGAGGTAGAAGACGACCGCAGGAGGGCCGCTAAGGGGAAAGGCAGCCGCAGGGGTAGCCGCAGCCGCAGGGGAGGAAGCTATAAAGGAGGAAGAGATATGGGATAAGGAGGCCCTAAACGCCCTATTTAACGAGACCGTTTAATACTCAGTTATAAATAGCTACGTCTCCGCTATTACTAAGCTCTATACGTGGCAGTTGGAAGGCAAGACCTTATAGCCGCTATGGGGGGCGAAGCTCTTGGCAGTACTAGACAGCGTCTACCGTAATAAGAACTAGATTTAACGCGTTAACTTTATTAATTAAGGCCTATTTATAATTACTAGCGGCTATAACGTTAAAGGGCTTAAAAAGGCGATTACTTAGTACTAGGAGACGGGCTCTAAGATACTAGGTTTAGTTAAGTCTTACCTTTAAACTGCAGCTGAGTATTTATTAGGTTTGTATATTATGGTCTATATAGAGTATTTACGGCTACCGTTTTCTAACCCGTTCCTTAGGCCATACTACCGTTACCTAGGGTAAGAGTAGATGGGACATTTAGCTTACTAACCTTGTCCTTATTAAATTAGAGAATAAAGGGCCTAAACTAGATAAGCCAGCGCTATATATAATTATGTTAATAATATAGGGGAAGCAGAATTAACACGGCAAGGTTGAGTATATAGGCTATATACGCAATACTGACCCTATCCTCTACCCTCTCTCTACAATAGCCTTCTACTTCTTTAACCGCTGGGGTAAGGATGGCGCTAAAAGCTTCCCATCCTTTTAATAGCTAGAGGACTACTATAACCTATATGTCTTCCCTGGTAGCATTAAAGTACCATAACAGCTGTTAAGCTATTATACGCAATTTAAATAGAATAAGAAGATATTCTAGGGGATAGAAATTTACTTAAAGGAGAAGACCTATAGCGCCTATAAGCAGAGCGTCCGGCACGCCAAGCTTAGCGGTGTTAAGGAGACCTAAATTAGACGGGCTAGACGCTGGAATATAGACGCGATAATAGGAGCCTACCTTAGCTATCTACCTCGCGCGTTTATATGGTCAATCGCTAGCTTCCCAAAGAAAGAAAAGGGCTACTTTCTTCCCTACACGCAAGAGGTGCCAGAGGAGGCCCTCTACTTAAAGATATAGCCTAAGACCAATATCTGGCTAAAACACATAGAGACCTACCACCCAGAGAAGGCCGATAATAAGGTTATATGGCTTAACCTTACAGGCTTAGGATTTTTACGCCTCCTCCGTATACTTAGGGTAATTCTATTACAGGACTTAGTAATCCTACGCAAGTAGTTCCCGCTCTACCCCCTATAGAAGGACTCCCTCTTTAGCTATAAGGAGTACCAGAGGTTTGCCACGCGGGTAAAAGGCTCGCTGGCTAGCGTAGTTACGCTAGATGAGATAATAATGCGGAAATACTAGCCTGCCTATAAGGCCGTAGCTAGGCTAAGATATAAGGCCGCGATCTTAGAGATAAAGGGGGTTTAATTACGCGTATAGACGATCTTAAAACGCCTTAATAAGATAAAAAGGTCATCAGTATTATTCGCACCTATATAGATCTAGTAAGGGAAGACAGGTATCTAAATAGGGCCTATAAAGTCTATATATCCGTCTTTAGACGGCCCCGTACCCGTACCTATATCCGTACCTATACCTATACCTATACCCACGTCCGTTCCTAAACGCGTTAACGGCTAGATTCTATCTTTAGATAAACCCTCTCCCGTATATCCGACCCCTAGAGAGATACTAAGAGGTCCTTAACTATCTACTACCGCAGAGCCTGCTTAACCGTCTACCATAACGTCTACTATAACGTCTACTATACCCCCGCAGTAGCTGCCGTAAGCTTCTACTATACCCCCACCGTAGCTGCCGTAAGCTAACGCTTAACCTCTCCTATTTATTCTTGACCCATAGGCGCCGCCAAGGAAATATAAAATGCTTTAGGGCGGTAATTTAGTATTCCAGCTCTGGGCCGAGTAGACTTTAGGGCTAGTAGGTAGGCCATTAATTAAAGCTCTTAATTGCTGCTAGGGGGCACACTAGCGGGTTAACGGTAAGGCTATATTCTATAGCCGTTGCTGTAGGATAATTAAGGATATAAGACAGCGCGTAGAAGACGGTACGGCAAGAGACAAGAGATAGGCTATTAACTAGCTAGAACAGCTATAAGGCCGGCGTTCTTTAGATTAGCTTTATAAAAATATCTAACTACTAGGCGGGGGAGGGAAAGGGAGGGAAAGGCTCTATATTAAGCAGTATATATATATATATAATACTATTTTACTATAGGACTACTGCAGTAACCAAGACGCCTTAATATAGGACTCTACTAGTAACCGAGACGTCTTAATATAGGACTGCACTGCAGTAACCGAGACGCCTTAATATAGGACTATATACTTTAGTGACCAAGACGTCTTAATATAGGGCTGCACCGCAGCGACCAAGACGCCTTAATATAGGACTATACTCTAGTAACCGAGACGTCTTAATATAGGACTGCACTATAGTAACTAAGACGCCTTAATGTAGGAATAGAGCCCGTTTAGGTGTTGTAAATTTAGAGCAACATTACGCGACCGTCCAGAAGTACCAATTTAACACAAATTATGTACCTTTTCGCCCAAAATCGCGTGCGAAAGTACTTAGGGGCGGTCACTGCGCGACCTCGTGTGGGGTTCGGGCGCGTTATTAGCAGGGGTAGCCCTAACCTCGTATTAACCCGGGTCGTAACCGCGCCAAATTAGCCCCCCCGATATGTGATAGTTAGAGTAACTATATAGTAAAAGGTACTAGGTTATTAGAGTATAATAAAGCGGATATAAGTATATTATATATAACCAAAAAGTGTTTAATTAGGCACTTCGCTTTATTATAACAACGTATACTAAATTTGTAAGGACGCCAAGCATGGCGTAAGCTATTAGCTATAGGAGCTAGAGTTATAAGAACTTAAAGAAACTAAAAAGTTAGATAATAAAAAAGATCGACTCTATAAGTTAGATTAAGATATTACAGTAATATATAAATAAAGATTAGCAGAACTAATAATAGAGTTAGAGTACTTATTAATTAATAGCGATAAGGATAAAAAAGCAGCTAACTAGGGGCATATAAATCTTAAATATGTAATAAAGGTAGAGACTAAAACCACTATAGAATGCGGTTTAGTAATGGGTATTATAATACTATTAGATACGGCATCCATTACTTTATAAAATAGAAGGAGAAATATCTAAAAAGGATTAAGTAAGTAGATAACTACTAGTGCTAACTTACTACTTAATAAAGGTAAAAGGCCACAGGCTTAAGATTCTTAAAAAGAAATAAAAGAGGACCTAGGACCTATAACGGACGAAAACTAATAGGGAAGGGCAGTAGCTTAGTTTAAAGTATTTTATATAAGCAGAGGATAAAGATTTCCAGAAAATTAAGATTTTTTTTAAAAAAAAAAAATAAGGTCTATAGATATTCTAAGGAAGCGTAGTACTTAGCCTAAAGGTTAAAAGGTATAACAATATTAAAAATCTATTTATAAGATATAATAGAATAGAAACCATAGAGGAGTTTAGGCAAATAATCCTTATGTAGTAGAAATAGAAGTTAGACTAAAGGTTAACTTTATTAGGTTATTTAAGGGACAGAGTACCTATATAAAAAGTTACTAATAGGCTAAGGGTAGGTATACTAAGAGCTAAGTGGCTTAGTAATTTAGAATAAGAGGAGAGTCTAAAAATTCTAGCTAGATTTATAAAACGATATATAAAAGGTTATAATAATATAGCAATAAAAAAAACTTCCTTATAGATAGATCATATACACTTATAGAGCTATATTAAAAATAGTATAGGCAGCGACATAATAATAAGTAGGAAGATTTCTATATATAGCTAGACGAAAAAGCCGTACTAGATAAGTTATATTAAAGAAGCCTTAATTATAATATTAAATAATCTAAAAGAATAAGCCATAGACTAGAGGGAGATATTATAGATATTAGTACTAGCAAATAATATAGTAGTACCTAGATTGGCATAATAAAGGTTTAAACTTAAGAATAAAAATAAACTAAAAGTTAACCTAAGCCACCTAGTATATTATATATTGGTATAGATTGCGTATATAGATAACGCGTATAGTATATACCAAGTACCTAATAAGGATATATTAGGCACTAGATAAGAAAAGGTTTAGGAATACTAAATATATATATAGCTAGCATCTAGTAGAAGTCTAGGAGTTAGAAGACTTAATACTTTAACTAAAAAGGTTCCTTACGGAAAAATACTTAAACGGATAATAGTAGTAGAAGTGCCCAGAAAATACATATCTATAGTATATTAAAGAAAAGAAACGAACTAAGTATTAGCCAAAGGCGGACTAAGTATAATTAGAATCTAATAGCCAATAGTTAGGAAAAGAGAAGGCCTATAGAACTAAAGGGAGCTAATAGTAGAGCCTTAGACCCTTAAAGGAATTTAAGAATAACACTTAAATTTAATAAGAATAAAGTGGCAAGATTAAAAATTTAAAGTATTAGGAGATAGTAGAGCGATAAGGAACTATATATTACTAATAGCAGTTAAGAAAATAGATCTACTATATAGATAAAAGGAATATCTATACCTATTAACTATAATTTTAGGAAATCCAATAGCCTATAAATGAGGTATTATTAATCTTAAAATAGGACCTATTTAGATAACCATTAAGGGAAGATAAATTAAGATATCTTTTAATATCCTACTATTAAGAAAGAATAAGGCAGTATTAGAAATGCCTTAGTTATAGAAATATAATCTAAAGATTAATTAGGTTATAGGTTAGGTTAATATTAGAGATACTTAACGCTATAAGATATAATAAATAACTAAGATAGTATAGTACTAAGTTAGAGCGACGTATAAAGAAACTAAGAGATGCTATAATTATAGTAAGAAACTATAGAGCCCAGAAAGTAAAAAGCCATTAAAATATATAGCATAGGACTATAAGATAGAATTAGAACTAGAAATAAGTCTAAAGTTCTTTCCAATCTATAAGTTAACTAAAGTAGAATTATAGGCGTTAAAGAATTTATCCAGAAAAACTTATAAAAGGGATATATTTAACCGTTATAGTTATTAATAGGATATCCAGTACTACTTATATTAAAGAAAAACGGAAAACTTAAGATATATATTAACTATAGATAGTTAAACAGTATTACTAAAAAGGATAGATATCCTTTACCCTTAATTAGCAAGATCTAAAATAGGATTAGTAATGCCTAAATCTTTATAAAGATAGATCTAAGGTGGGCATACTATTAGATTAGGATTAGGAAAGATAACAAATAAAAGGTAGCCTTTAGGTTAAAGAAAGGACTATATAAACTATTAGTTATACAATTTAGACTTATAAATACACCAGCAACGTTTTAAAAATAAATTAATAGTATATTAGAAGAACACTTTAGATAAATTTATTATAGTATACCTTAATATTATTATTATCTCCTCTATAAGTAAGGAAGAATATAAAGAATATATTAAATAGGTCTTAAAGAGACTATAGGAAGAAAAGATACTAGTAGCAATTAAGAAATACAAGTTGTTTATAAAAAAGACCAATTTTATTAAATTTATTATTAAACTAGATAAAATTAGTATAGACCTAAAGAAAGTTAAAGCTATAGTAAATTAGTAAGAAGTAGAGAATGCTATATAGTTAAGATTATTCCTAATGTTTTGCAATTACTATAGGAAGTTTATAGTATAATAGTTAAAGAGTATTAAGCCATTTATAAGGTTAATAAGAAAGGAGGAACTATAGATATAGAGTAGCAAATAAAGAAAACTATTTAAAAAACTTAAGAAATTATTTACCTAAGATCCAATTCTTAAAATCTATTAACTATAATTAGATATGGTTATAGAAATAGATATATTAAACTTTATACTAGGAGCATATTTGCTATAGAAGTACCCAGATATATAGCATCTAGTAACATACTATAGTTAAAAAAAATACCACTAGAGTTAAACTACAATATTTATAATAAGGAGTTATTAGTGATAGTAATAGTACTTAAGAAATAGAGAGCATTCTTATAAGGCATAGAGAAACTATTTATAGTTAAGATAGATTATAAAAACTTAATAGGGTTTCTAATAACAAAGGAGCTTAATTATAGATAAGTTAGATGGATAAAGATGCTTATAAAATATTACTTTAACATTTAGTATACTAAGGGCACTAAAAACGCAAAAATAGATATACTTAGTAAAAGAGTAAAACTATTAGGAGTAATATTACGTAAAGATAAAAATGGATTAATTAGGTATAATTATCTAAAATTAATAGTAATAGTTAAAAAAAGATCTATAAGTTATTAGAGAGTATAAAGTTATATAGGATCTAAGAGGTATAATAAGAGGATCTAAGATACGAGAACTACGCAAATAGGGAGGTAATATATATTTTAAAGTTAGTAGCAAAAGAGTTTGTTAAAGAATTTCATAAGGGAATAACTTAAGGATATAATAGAGCTATAGGCTTAGTATTAAGACTCTAAAAAAAGTATATTATTAATAGAATTTAAGGGTTAGCTAGGTAAACTATAAAGAAATATTTAAATTGTTAAAGAAATAAACTAATAAGGCATAAGCTGTATAGAGGGTTATAACTTATTAAAATACTAGAAAGACTATAGGAGGTTATATTATAGGACTTTATTATAAAGTTACTAAAGTTAAAGGACCCTATTACTGGATAAGAGTATAATATAATCCTTATAATAGTGGACAAACTAACTAATTTGGGCTACTTTATAGTATATATAAAGGAAATCTTAGCAGAGGATATAGCCAGAATTTATATTAAAGAAGTATTTATAAGACACATAGTATTAACTAAAATTATATTAGATAGAGATCTAAGATTTATAGCAGTATTCTAAAAGGTATTTTTAGCAAAATAAGGAGTTTGTATTACGGACCTTATATCGGCAGTAGTACGGCTACTAAGAGAGGACATAAATGGACTAGTAGTAGAAGCGCGGGAGGTACTAGAACTTGTTAAACTATAAAATAAGGGGTAACTGTTGGTCACACAGGGTGACTCACCAATAACGACTACTCGAGTAGGGTTACAGTGATGTTGGTTGATAAAGCTTGTTCATTGGAATAGGGGAGGGCGAGGAGCTTAAGGCTCCTCGCCACGCTAGTGCCGCGGCTACACGTGACCACACGTAATATATTCCCAACACTAGCAACTCTTCTTTTGTGGTTGCTATCTACATATGAAATACCGCTTGACTAGCGTAACAAGTATCAATTCTCCTTACTTACTATTGCCACTGCAATATGTGACGGCTTGCATAAATGCTTTTGAACTAAAACTTGCGGATTGTTATCTAATGAAGATACTAAGCTAAGGAAAAGAAGAAGAAGAATAATCATTAGGGAGTGGTAGGTAGACATGTCGCGAGGGCCGCTAAGGCGCTAGTGGTAAGCGAACCAATGGCGATTTTCCATCCCGGGGATGGAAAATCCTAATTAGTTGTTTGGAGTCAGGGTGGATATCGTGTCAAGGGCGCCAAGGCGCTAAGCGTAAGCGAGCCAATAGCGATTTTCCATGCCGGGCATGGAAAATCCTGATTGGCTGGCTGAAACCAGTATCCGCAGATTGCAGTAGAACTTGGTGGACAGTTGCGGTGGAACTCGGTGGACAGTTGCGGTAGAATTCTACTCCCTTTTAACCCAACCTTCAACTCGCACACAGAGAACGTTCGTGTTAACAAACGTTTCTAGAGCCTTGTTTGGGTTTGCCTTTGTCATTGCATCTGCCGGGTTGTCTTGGCCATTAATCCATCGAATCTCAAAGAGTTCTCGTCGTTCGTAAGATTGCCAAAGTGCCATAATGTCGATCATAAGGCGCTTCTCCTTTGTGGTACCAAGCTTGACTAAACACTCATAGAGGGAATATGAGTCGGTATACACGATTATAGGGATAGCGGGAAGTTCAAGTTGATCTATAATCATTTTTAGGGTAGTTCCAATTGCAATTGCCATGTTAACTCCGCCAACCATTCCATATATCTCTGACGCTAGAACGCTTCGAGTGACGCGCTTGCTCTTGGTTGAGCTTCAATGGATAAGATTGCCGTAGATCGTGAAGTCATTCTCTCCGGTAGATTCGTTCGCGATAATAATCTTATATCCTAGCTGGGAGCTAAAATCTTTATTATTTGCGAACGATCCATCGACAAATACAAAGAGCTTAGCGGTGGGAAGATTAACAGGCACGTAGAGTAGTCCCCGATCGAGATGGTTTATTTGCCAGGAAAGACGTTTATTTAGGGCAAGAACGTTATCCTTAGTTAGTTCCTGGTGTTAGGCGGCAACAGAGAGATTAAATAAAGCCTTGGGTTAACAGATAGAAGCAACGTAAGCTCCACAAGCGCGTTGCTCCACGTATCCTTGTTTCGGAGAGTTGACGTTAATAACGTCAATCTTCTTGCCTTGACCCTTCTGGCACAAAGCAATAGAATCCTCGTTTAGGGAGAGGATGCATCCATTAAAAAGTAATGGTGTTGTTAAATTAAGCTTTTCCTTTGGCTTTGCCATAAGATTTGCCTTTACTAGCTTATCTTCTTCAAGAGCTGAGAATTGGTCATCTCCTACGATAATTATATCATCAGTTTACATGCCGACGATTCCAAATAGGGTTCCCGTGGTTGTGATAAGGAAGCATGGATTGAATATAGAAGTAGTTATTAAAAGTTTCTCTTTGTGGTGCTTGCTGTAGGTAGCCCACCAATGAGTTCCTGCCTCTGCGATTCTATATAATGGCTTGAGCACAACCATAATCGTATCTTCGGGATATTGGTGGCGAATTTGCTCTGGAAGGTATGCCAGTATTAAGCGCTAAAGGCGCGTCTCTGATTGGGTATAGGCCTAAGTGATATCTCTTAAATAAACCGCCATTCCATTCTTTATTAGGGAGGGAGCTAGCGCAACAATAACTCGCTAACTAGCTCGTTAAATCGTAGGGGATTGCGTAAGAATTACTTCCTTGCCGTCATCGTTATAACCTTAAATGACCAGTCTCGACTTCTTGAATAGGGTGTTAGTGGCTTTGCCTTTGATCTTGTTAACTATTCTTGACTTAAAGATGCGAATTCCATCAAACTTAGCAGGGTCATATTTCTCGAATTTGAAGACTCCTCTCGCAATGAGACCGTCGATCTCCTGCTTGTTAGATGCTTAGAAAGGGGCTCCTGGAGTTGTGATACGGCCTTCCTTTCGGAGTTGTTTTGCGAGCTCGAAGTCCGCCTTCTCTTTAGCTGTCATGAAGGCCATTGACAACTCAACTCTACTCTTGATGGCGGCAACGAATTGCTCTTCGAAATTAACAAGATGTTAGCGATTTCGTGATCCTTTTAGGCGACCTCTACCGCGTCGTGGTTGCGGCGTATCTGCTACAATTATATTAGAATCGTAGTCGCCTTCTAGAGCTCGTTGATCGTGGCTCTCCTCCAGGGCATCTTCTGTGGCATCCTGCAAAGGTTCAGAACTGTTATCTTTATAGTAAGGCTTAATAACAGTTAAACGGAATTAAGTGGGTCCGTGAGGCATCTAAATAGTGCAAGTTTGACCATTAATTGCAATAAGTTAATGTGGGCCTAACCACCCTCCCTTTTCACGCCATACGCGTACCTTAGACTGGAGTGGCAGATTGAGCGTAGTTAAGGTGTTTGGGCCATTTCTCATTCCTAGTGCGTCGTTGACCTGACGTGTGGCGTAGAGACGTCGGACCTCCTTCGTTGCCTTGCGAATAGCCTCAGCTCGTTGCACAACGGAGGGAGATGGTGGAGAATTGTTAGTCATTTGAGGGTAGGCGCCGAAGACTAGCAGCGTGGGTACGAGTCTATCCGGGCCAGCGGAATCGTTAATAGCTTTAACAGCTATTTGCAAGGTAAGTTCTTTACTAGCGTCCTCTAGTTCCGAAGAGATAATCTTATATGCGCGGCGTAATAGCGCGTGATATCGTTCCACTTTTCCGACGCTATTATATGCCTTAATAGGGACTTCCTTGACCTTAATTGCTATTGCCTTTGTCTGTTGTCGAAACTCTGCAGATAAAAAGTTCTTTCCTGCATTATGGACGATTTAATCAGGGGGTCCTAGGTAGATATTAATCTAGCACAATTAAAGGGTATCCTATGCGTTTCTAGCTGACATATCCTTTAAGAAGCGTGCGGCTTGGAAGGAGGTTGAGAAGTCAACAACTTGGAGTACTGGCTTGCCGCTAAGATATATAACGTCAACGATAATACAAAAGTTGAAGTCATAGTCATCTTTAAGGGTGAACTTAAATCGGCCAGGGGACTTCTGGTTCATTTGGCAGTAATGGCAGTACTTTATAAGATGCTCAATTGCCTTAACCTCGACTTTATGGCCTGCCCGCTGAAGAACCCTAAGCAATTGGTGAACGGATGGGTGGCCAAAACAACAGTGTAGTTGACGTAACTCTGACTTAGTTAAATGGCTCCAAGCAACACTCTTTTCTAGTTAATAAAGGAGCAACCAGGGGTAACCCTACTTGCACACAATAGGCACCCGATTATCTCCCTAAACGAGTACATTCTCGAGGTTATTAAGCTTGACGCCTAATTTGTCCATATCTCCAATGCAAAATAGAAATGGGGTATTCATGGGAACAACGTGGAAAGTGATGCACCCCAAGGGGGTTCGGACCCTAATTGTGCCAAGAGAGATCGCAGTACCCTTGCCAAAACGAATCATGTGTTGGCCTGCCGTTGAATGGTCGATCTGAACAGAGCTATCAAGCTGCTAAAGAGCTCGAACTTAAGGTTCTCCTGCTGTAGATACTCCTACGGCTCCAGTATCTGGCATAATACTATGGAAGACGTTCGCCGAGTATCTATCATTAAAGGAGAATATAGAACTCTCCTTTGGCTCATTAAAGATGTCTAACTTCGTGATAGCATAGAGCGTAGATTGGTCATTAAGAATAGCAACAGTTTGTGTGCCATCTACCTCACCATACTCAGTGAAGTATTAGTCGGGAGAGTAGTCCTCAATTTCCATATCCATAAGAAGCTGTTCGGCCTCGTTAACCTCACCCTTAAGATCTTCTTCGCCTTTATATTAAACCAGGAAGCTTTGGAAGTAGGCTGTAGTAACCTCACGATTTCCGACATTTCGTGCGCTCTGGCGAAACTTATTGTATGCCTCCTTTCGTCTGTCAAGAGGGTGCCTAGTTGACCAGTAATTTGGCTTCTTACAAACATAGCATTTCTTCTGTTAATTGTTTTGAGATAAACCTCCACGAGGACCTCCACGGTTGCTTTGTGGTCGACGTTGATCGTACCCTCTGCCGTATCCCCTACCCCGGCCACCATATGTTCGATCAGTCCAGTTATGATCGTGTTGGTCGGTCGGGTCGATCGAAGTAGGTTGGGGTTGGGCGTTGAATTGCTGTACTTCTTGAGAGCGCAGAGCGGTGCCAATAGAGGATCTTAATTGAGCACATACTCCTTCGTAAGTATTTGCAGGATTAAAGAGAGCAAGATTGCATTCTTTAACGCCTCGGCATGCGCTAATGACTTAATCGCGTAGGCTGAAATCCTCTTGATATGATTCAGATAAACCACGCTGAATCGTCTAAAGTCGGTCAAAGAGCTTTTGAAGACAATCAAGCCGAGGGACACCTGGGTTTGTAGTAATGATCCTTAGGAAGGTAGTCTCTCTCCATTCTAACATATACTGCTGCTTGTTCTCTTCTGTTTCGAAGTGGCATCTTGACTCATATATCATGCGGTTAAAATCATATCCTTTTCCTGCCAAACGATCATAATAGAAGGTACTAGCTCGACCCTTAAGCATAACGGAATAGGCATTATGGTATTGATCAGACTCTATTCCTACCTTCTAGCAACAGTCATAGAAGATACGTAGTTTCGAATTAAGAACATCATATAATTCCCCTCCAAACTTCTTCTCCTGATCCGAATAGAGCTTCGCAAGCTCTGTAAGCAATTTTAAACTGCCTCCGATTTGAGATTGAGATGGAGGAGGTGGGGGTTGCATTGCAGGCTGCAGTGGGGACGTAGGTCTGGTCGGTGGAGTCCGAAGGTCGTTGAATCGCGAAGCAATGGGATCCTGTGCCTGCTCTCGTTGGGGTGTAGTATCCAACGTCGAGGTTACGGGTTGAATTGGATACAGAGAAGTTGAAGGTGGAGGTAGGTTCGTCTCTAGAGGTGTATTACTTGGGTTCCATCATGAGTTGAGCTTCCTCATAGTGCGTAGTTGGTGCTTAATCTCTTATGGAGTCCATTCGTGTTCTTCTTTTGCGTCAATAACCTGCTCCTAAATGTTGTCTCTAATAGTACCCCCGTCCTTAGGGACAAATACTCCATTCTCCCAAAGGAAGTTACGGAAGTCCCATACAATATCCTTGTTCACGGGGGCCTATATTTCCTTTGTCCATCCAACAAAGTCCTCCTTCATACATTCCCATAGCGCGGTATCGTTGTATTCACTGTCCTTATAATATGCTATACGGTGTAATAAAAATCCATTTAAGTCTTATTCATTAGCGTTTGCAAGGTCAATTATGGCTTTGTTCCATATCTTTGGGTTAATGTCTTCCTCATACTTCTTCGGGTAGGTTAACGCCATGGTAGGTGTAGAATCAACGGGGTGTCGTACGTCGAAGGTAGGTAGGATTTTCGGTTTTATAGGATCTCGTAGGTTTGCTGTCAAGAGGTAGGCAATTTGAGATGTCGTCGACGCGTTTCGGACGTTGACTTGGGACCTTAGGTTCAGTGACACTTCTGACCTAAAGTACTCGACCAAATCTTCGTAAACGTGGTTGTTCTGCGTGATGGACGCAACTTGGTATCTCCTAGTACTCAGTGACACTTCTATTACTAGTTTTCCGCAAGTCTAAGGTAGCACCGTATCGCCGGGATCTATTCCATATGAGCGCATATAGCACCCCTGCACGAGACTGTCTCTTCTGTTCGAAAACCTAGCTGCTCTGTGGTTGACTGTGTATTCAACCACTGATTAGTGTTGGTCACACAGGGTGACTCACCAATAACGACTACTCGAGTAGGGTTACAGTGATGTTGGTTGATAAAGCTTGTTTATTGGAATAGGGGAGGGCGAGGAGCTTAAGGCTCCTCGCCACGCTAGTGCCGCGGCTACACGTGACCACACGTGATATATTCCTAACAGTAACTAAGTTATATAATAAGTTACGAAGTATAATCTATGTGATTTGTATAATCTATATAATTTATAATAGAGCAGATAGAGCAGATAGAGTAATAGAGTAATAACTTTTATAGGAGTTATATTTATTTAAAGGACTATAGTCCCTATCTAGATAGTTCCTTTTTTTTATAGTTAATCTATTAGGTTACTACTCTATCAGTTATTATTATATTATTAACTTCTTGTTTACCTATATACCTAGCCTATTAGCAAGTCTACTATAGTATTTCCTATAAGGCTTTATTATATATCTACTACCTAGTTATAGTATTAACAAAGTTAAACAATATGCCACTAAAAGCACTAGTTATAACACTATTAACGGTAGTAACTACCTTAGGTACAGTAGGGATACTAGTATAAGGGACACTAACTCATAACTAGTTATAGTTGGATAGTTATAGGAAATAGTTAATTAGTTAACGGATAATAATTAAATACTTAAAGACAGAATTAATGGAATTGGAGCAGTAAAGGTTAAGTTACTATTAGTTAAACAATTCTTAGGGAAGAAGTTAAAGCTTAAAGAGTTTCTTATATAAATGCGCTTTAAAGTAATATAAAAGGGTATAAAGCTTGCTATACTAATAGATTAAGTAGTCTATGCAGGACTATTTCTAATAGGTAGGGCACCTAAGTAGTTTAAATTCTACCTTACTAAGATATAGGAATATAGAGATATAACTACTAACTAAAAGGTTAAGTATATATTTTTAAGCTAGTAAAGATTTATAAACTAGCTTATATAAATATTTAGAGATTTAAAAGTAATAATAATAGTAGAATGGAAGCTTTAAAACCTAGTCTAATAAACTTTAATAATAGAGTATATAATATAGTTTTAGAAGCTTATTATATAGGTTAAATAGAATAATAAGGCGCTTATAGTATAGTATAAATAGAGATTTAAAGTAAAAGTCTAGGATATAATTATCCTAATAGAAGATATGGATATCCTAAGGGAACTAATTAATTAAGTAATTAAGATTAATAATAGGATCTACTAAAGGGAATAAGCTAAGAAGGGCTAGGATAGAGTTTTATAATTATATAAGACGTAGAGTATATAATAATAGATATAGAGTTAAAACCTATAAAATGGTGGACTAGAGCTAATAGACCTAAGTAGTACTAAAGAATCTAAAGGATAGAGTAAGAAACTATAGAAACCTAGAGGCTAAGAATTAAGTAATTATAGAACTAAGGAGTAAAGGCTAAATTAGGGATCTTAATAGCAGAAGATATTTAGGTAAACTCTATATTAAGAAGAATAGTTTAAAAAAGGAGCTTATATAAATTATAGAAAATAAGGTTATTTTGCTAAAGACTATAAAGGTGGTTAGAGTAACTATATAGTAAAGGGCACTAGGTTATTAGAATATAATAATGCGGATATAAGTATATTATATGGGACTAAGGAGTATTTAATTAAATACTTTACATTTTATTATAATAACGCATGCCAAATTTATAAAGACGATAAGTATAGCGTAAGCTATTGGCTATAGGAGCCAAAGTTATAAAAACTTAAATAAACTAAAGAGTTAGATAAAGAATAAGATTAATTCTATAAGCTAGATTAAAATATTATAGCAATATATAGATAAAGATTAGTAGAAATAACAATAGAGTTAAAGTACTTATTAATTAATAGTAATAAGGAAGAAAAGGCAGCTAACTAAAAGTATATAAACCTTAAGTATATAATAGAAGTAGAGACTAAAACTGCTATAGAGCAAGGTTTAGTAACGGGTATTATAACATCGTTAAATATAGTATTTATCACTTTATAAGACGGAAGGAGTAATATTTAAAGACGATTACGCAAGTAGACAACTGCTAATGCTAGCTTACTACTTAATAAAGGTAAAGAGCTATAGGCTTAAGATTCTTAGGATAAGATAAAAGAGACCTAAGAACCTATAATAGATAAAAACCAATAGGGAAGGGTAGTAGCTTAGTTTAAAGATAAATTAATAAGTATAAGATAACAATTTCTAGGGAACTAAGAATTTAAAAAAACAAATAATGTAACGGAACCTTGTAGCAGTAACTACAGTAGGTTTGTCAATGGGCTAGGTATATAGGTAAACGAGAAGTCAACAACATAACAACAACTAGTGGAGTGGTTGCCCAACAGACTAACTCTAATTATATTCTGAGATTCACTACAAGGAGAGAACTCTCTATAGTAGGGACTAAGGTCCTTTAAATATACAGCCATACTCCTATAAAATCCTCTCTTATATATAAAGTACGTGTTATACGTGTTATATATAGACGTATATTGCGTACACTGCATACACCGCGTATAACATTATATAACTTACTTACCACTCCTTATTATATGGTTCCACCGGCTCTATCCTAAACTATACCTATATTAACTAACTAGCTTCTTCTAACTCTTCCCTAAGTAGTTATAATATTATACTTAAGCTGTCTATAACACTATCTCCCTCCTCTTTATCTTTATCTTTAAAGATTCCTAACATCTCCAGGTTATCTACTAGAGGTATAATGTCCGTTTAATTAATCTGGTTAATATCTTTACTTATTATACCTAAAGCATCTTCTTCTTTATAAGCGCAATATTAGGCTCGCACTATTACTGCTATACTGTCGCTTAGTGAAACTATGTCGTCTCCATATTCTTATTATGTGAAGGCGGGGTTAGTTTATATTACGTTAACAAGTCCTTTATCTTAATAACCCTCTTCCTATTTAGAGTGCACTAAAGCAAACGTTTAATTATCCTGTAATATTTACTCTGTTTCTAATACTAAGTATACGCATCCTATAACTCTTAATAGTCTTTAAGTTCCATAAGTAACTTATTATAGGGTCTTATATTCAATCTACCGCTGCAAAACTTAAGTCTAAGTTGGCCGCAGCGCGCGCCAAACTCTACTATTCCTCTAAGGAGACAGCTTAGGCCCTTAAGGCTTAGCGCTGCTCCTTTAAGTCTTAGTAAGTTACGTTTGCTTAACTAACCCGTCTTAAGAAGGGTTGTAAGAAGGGTTGTTTTAAGGAGTAGAAACTTATAGAACAAGGTCTAGCTAAGCTAGGTAATAAGAGAGTGGAATTTCTAGAGAAGGAAATAACTCCGAGTAACGTAGTAGTTGCTCCTCTTAGGTCCCTCTCAGGTAACTTATCCTTTAGCAATCCTTTTTTAATGCTCCCTAACTTACTTTCTTTTAATACTCCTATACCCTTCCTATAGCGTTCTCTAGGTTGCTTAGTGGTTCCTAGGTAGTCTCACTATAGCCTATCCACTTTACTTTATACCATATTTCATTATTAACGTCCTTGTGACTAATAATCTTAGAAACTTGCCATTTATCTTCTTCCTATCCTCTATACATATCCGCCTTATAGACTGGTGGCTTAACATTCCTATATACTGGCTCTAGCATTACAATATGCTATATAGGGTAAATCTTCATTTTAGCTAGTAGATTTAACTTAAACGTAACCAATAAAACTCTCTACGTGATTTTAAAAGGTCCTAGTCTAACGTAGTCCAACTTTTTACTTAGTTATTAACTCTTAAAGTTTTTATATAGTAGCCACACTTTATCCCCCTCCTTAAGATCTAGTCCCTCAGATCTCTTAGTATTATAGTACCTTTTTATTCGTTTTTATACTAGTTTGGCTGTTTCTTTAAGGTCTGCATAAAGATTTATTAAAGTCTCCATTCTTTGCTTGGCTGTGCTACCTATCTTTTTTACTTAACGTGGCAATAACAATATTCTTAGCTTATACCCGTAATTTACCTTAAATGGTAATATCCCCATTCCTTCCTGTGGTGTTATATTATATACAAACTATGTAACTGGTAATAACAACACCTAATTATTCTGCGCATAATTAACATAGTGCCTTAGATACTGTTCTAGTGTCTAGTTTAACCTTTCTATTTATCCGTCTGTCTGCGGATAGTATGCTATTGATGTTGCTGCTTAAACCCCTTGTTTAGCTAAGAATACTTCCTAGAATACTGCTATAAATCTTAGATCTCTGTCCAATATAACTTTTAATGGTGCTCCGTGTCTTACAAACACTTCTTTAACATAGATTCTAGCCATATCTTCTACGGATATTTCTTCTATACATGCTATAAAGTATCCCCACTTTATTAGCTTATCCACTATTACTAAAATCGCGTTGTGCTCTTGCCCTGTAATAGGATCTTTTAACTTTAGTAACTTAATAATAAAGTCCCATAATATAACTTCCTATAGTCTGTTTGGTGTTTTAACAGGTTATAGCCCTCCATACGGCTTATACCTTATTAGTTTATTTCTTTAACAATCTAGATATTCTTTTATAACTTATCTTACTAGTCCCCAGATTCCTTAAATAATATACTCCTTTTAAAGTCTTAACACTAAGCCTATAGCTCCGTTGTGTCCTTATATCATTCCCTTATAAAATTCTTTTACAAACTCCTCTGCAATCGCCCTTAGAACATAAGTAGCTTCTCTATTCTCATATTGCTCTAAATCTGGATCCTCTACCTATGCTTCCTAGATCTTCTGCGTCCAATCACTTTCTAATAATTTGTAGATCTGGCTAGTTTCTCTTATTGCTGCTATTTTTAGATAATTATACCTAATTAATCCGTTTTTGTCTTTTTGTAATATAGCCCCTAATAGCTTCTTATTGTTCTATAGTTTAGCCTTTTTGCTTAAAGCGTCTGCTCGTGCATTGTCTGTACCCTTAATATACTAAACTTTAAAATGGTATTCTGTAAGCATTTCCGCCCATCTAACCTGTCTTTAGTTGAGTTCCTTTGTTGTTAGGAATCCCATAAGGTTCTTATAGTCCATCTTAATCACAAATAGTTTCTCTATGCCTTGTAAGAATGCTCTCTATTTCTTTAGTACTGTAACTATACCTAATAATTCCTTGTTATATATGTCGTAGTTTAGTTCTAGTAGTGTTATCTTTTAACTATAGTACGCTACTGGATGCTATGTGTCCCGATGCTTCTATAGCAAATATACTCCTAGTGCGAAGTCTAATATATCTATCTTAACAACCGTTTCTAACTTTAGTTGATAGATCTTAAGGACTGGTTCCTAGGTAAACAACTCCTTAAGTTCTTTAAATACCTTTTTTTACTTATTGGCCTATACCCACGGTTCCTCTTTCTTTATAAGCCTTATAAATAGCTTAATATTCTTTAACCACTGTGCAATAAACCTCCTATAGTAGTTATAGAACCCTAGGAACAATTTTAACTACATAATGTTCTCTAGTTCTTGCTAACTAACTATAGCTTTAACTTTCTTTAGGTCTATGCTAATCTTTCCTAGTTTAATAACAAACCCTATAAAATTAGTCTTCCTGGTAAAGAACTCGCATTTCTTAATTGCTACTAGCATCTATTTTTCTTATAGTCTCTTTAAGACCTACTTAACATATTCTCTATGTTCTTTCTTACTCTCTAAGTAGATAATAATGTTATTAAGGTATACCATAATAAACTTATTAAGGTGTTCTCCTAATATACTATTAATTCACTTCTGGAATATTACTAGTATATTTATAAGTCCGAATTACATAACTAACGGTTTATATAGTCCTTCCTTTAACCTAAAGGCTGCCTTCTATTTATTACCTTCCTTGATCCTAATCTAATAGTACGCCTATCTCAGATCTATCTTTGTAAAGATCTTTGCGTTACCTATTCTATCTTAGATTTTGCTAATTAAGGGTAAAAGATACATATCCTTCCTAGTGATGCTATTTAACTGTTTATAGTCTATACACATCCTAAGTCTTCTATTTTTCTTTAGGATAAATAGTACTAGATATCCTACTAATAACTATAACGGTCTAATGTATCCCTTTTATAAGTTCTCCTAGACAAACTCTTTAAGTGCCACTAACTCGGTTTTAGTGAGCTTATAGATTAGAAAGAACCTTAGACTTATTCCTGGTTCCAATTCTATTTTATGGTCCCATACTATATATTCTAACAGCTTTTCACTCTCTAGCGACTATAGCTTTTTGCCATACTTATAGTATCTCTTTAGTATATAACTTAAGCACCACTTAGTCTCTTTATATATCGCTCCGACTTAGTACTATACTAACTTAGTTTGCTGTCGCATTTTATATTATTAAGTATCTCTAATATTAACCTGACCTATAACCCAATTAATCTTTAGATTGTATTTTTGTAACCAAGGTATTTCTAGTATCACCTTATCCTATCCTAATAGTAGGATATTAAAAGACATTCTAACTTGTCTCCCCTTAATAGTTAACTAAATAGGTCCTGTTTTAAGATTAATAATGCCTCCTCTATAGGCTATCTAATCTTCTAAGATTATTATAAGTAGATATAGGTGTTTCTTTTATCTATGTAGTAACTCCATCCTTTCTACTGCTATTAGTGATATATAGTTCCTTATTGCTCCGCTATCTACTAACGCTTTAAACTGTTAATCTTGCTACTTAACTTATAAGTTTAAATATTATTCTTAAATTCCTTTAAGGGTCTAAGGCTCTACCACTGGTTCCCTCTGGTCCTATAGGCCTCCCCTTTTTCTAACTATTGGCTACTAGATCCTATTTATACTTAGTCCAACTTAGGCTAATACTTAGTTTACTTTTTGTCCTCTATATGCTATAGATAAGTATTCTTAGGGCAATCCCACCACTGTTATCCCTCTAGGCATTCTTCCGTAAGGAATCTTCCTGGTTAAAGTATTAGGTCCCCTTAACTCTGTACTTCTACTAGGTGCCATCTATATATATACTTAGCGTCCCTAAACCGTTTCTCTTCTAGTGCCTAATATATCCTTACTAGGTACTTTTAGTTCTTATCTTTTAGTACCCTATGTATGTTATATATATCATCTATATAAGCTATCCACGAGAGTATATAATGCGCTAAGTGACTTAGGTTAACTCTTGGTTTGTTTTTATCCTTAAGTTTAAACCTCTGTCTTACTAACCTAACTATTAGTCTTTTACTTGCGAGTACTAAGATTTGTCTCTTGCTTCTCTAATCCCTAGATCCTTCTTCTAGGTTCCTTAACATTATAATTAATGCTCCTTTAATATGACTTATGCGTTTCTCCATAATAGGTTAGTCTTAGATAACTTTTTTATTTAGCAATATATAAAGGTCTTCCTATTTGTTATTATACCGTTACCTATACCACTTTCTATATAGCTGGTTAAGTGTATATAGTTTATCTATAAGAAAGTACCTTATTATTGCTGCATCGTGATATTCTTTAGTGTGTCTTTCTTTAAATCTAGTTAAAATCCCTAGATCCTTTTCTTGTTCCAGTTTATTTAACTACTTTACTCTTAGTATGCCCATCTTAGGCCTACTGGTAACTCTTTATACGGGTGCTCTGTCCCTTATATAACCTGGCATAGCTAATCTCCTGTCTAGCTTTTGCTCCTGCTATGCGATAATTCTTTATCTAAACTTATCCATACTTTCTTACTTTCTGCGTCTCGCAGCTAGATCTATGAAGTTGTCTTACTTCTTAATCTTAGTATTAACTTTTTAATCTTTAGGCTAAATACTGTGTTTACCTGGAATTTCTAACGTTCTTATTTGTTCCCTAAATTTATAGTTCTTGAACTTGCGTCCTATACTTATTCGTTTGTTTATAAACTAAGTTATTGCCCTTTCCTATCGGTTTTCGTCCGTTGTGGGTTCCTAAGCTATCCTTATTATATCTTGTAAGTTTAAAGTCTTCCTTATCTCTTCTTAAGTGTCACGGAACCCCACCGCAGGGGCCTCTATAGGAGAGCCCCGTGCTCTCGCGTACACCTCGCGTACAGCTTATGTCAGCTACGCGTAGGTATATCACCTCCTTACGCCCTCGACCCTTACGATCGATCGCGCAACGTCTTGTAGACTCCTCGAATACATACGCTTTGTAGCCACTGCCCCCGTCCCGTGACATTACGTTGCGCCTTTTTTTTTACCACCGACGCTCAGCCTACGACCAATTCTACGTCCCTGCAATACTGCAGGCGCTGCCAGAAGTAGCGTGTCTACGAATTACCTCACTTTATACTTCCAAGGAACCCATGATAGTAAGACAATATCCCTTACTAGCTACTATGTCAAACCTAAAGAACAATCCAATATCTATACTTAACCTACGACGCCAATTAATCCCAGGAGAATTTGATTTATTAGCCCTAGCCTTAACCCCTAAAGAGACGGACACCGATAATGTCTTATCTTTTATTGACCACATAACTACGGACAAGCAAACAGAAGGGCTACTACCCATTGAAATCGAAATACGAGACGCCGAGACGTTTGCAAAAATGGTAGCACGAGACCCCAATAAATACTACCGCCTTCTACAGAACTACCACCTAAAGCTTATATAAGCCGAGATGCGTGCTGCCTAAGATCGCGATATCATCCAAGACCTACAAGCTCGTGAGGCGCTCGCCGATAACACATGTTAAGAAACCGAAGACGACCTCCACGTGTCTGAACGCAACGTCCAACAGTTAAAGAAGGCTGAGATTGCACTAATCGCTATAGTTACTAAAAGAGAAGGCACAATCAAATACCTATAATCTCAGCTTAACGAGCACATTTGTAACAACGCCAGACACCTCTTTACTACATATAACGCCACCCAAGTCTCTACGCCCCCGGCAACTTCACCTACTCGATGCTCGATAGAGGGCCAGCACCAAGCAGCTTTACCTAACAGGAACCCCTACTAAAGCAGTAACGACGAAAGCCACAATGATTAGACCTAAACTGCCACCGTAGGGTCTAATACACGCTACCCTGATCCCCCAGTCTTCTAGGGAGACCGCAAGGAATACAGCCACTAGAAGATGCAAATCCGCGAGAAACTAACTTAGAGCGCCTGCCTTTTTCCTACGGAAGATACTAAGATTGGCTACATCATCGGGCGAATAAAGGGTACACCGTTCAACAGACTCTTCGCCTGATGGGAGACTAGTGGCCCCCAGAAGTGGCAGTCCCACTAAGAAGTCCTCGATGATCTCGACCTAATGTACCGCAACCACAACCTACTGGCCACCAACCGAGCTAAACTACGTGCCCTAAAGATAAGCCCTACCGAATTATTTGATGAATTCTATGTTAAATTCTAGGAATACACCGGAGCCCTCGCCCAAGACGATACTGAAGACCAGGAGGACCTCCTTGAAAAAGTTACTTATCGCCTTAGTCACGCAGCCGCCAGCCATAACTACAACGATGTTTATGATATGGTAGCAGCTCTACGGAAGATCGAACAACGACTGAATTAGATTGCTACTGCTAACCCTCGCCCAAAGACCTCTCCACAGAAGCCCTCTGGGCCTACTAAACCCACACATATTAAGCCACTGACGCCCACTACCTTAAGTACTACCGGAACTAATATCGATTTCTCTATACCAACCTTCCCACAAAAACTCCTAGATGGAGAGCGCGAGCTACTCCGGAAACTAGGACGCTGCTATAGATGCCGTTAAGAAGGCTGTTATCGCGATAACCTAAACTGCCCAATGGCTAGGTTTGGTAGCTGCCGCCCAACACCTAACCTAATACCCCGAACACCAAATACGTTGCTATGTGCCACTACCGTACAAGACGAAGACGCAGTAATAGCGGTAGAGTTGGATACGGAAGCGGAAAACGCCAAGTCCCAGCCCTAAGTCGCGGGTTAGGACGCCCTGACAACAGAGGGATCTACATATTAGCTTGCTTAATAGATAACTCTATAAAGATAAATGGACGGAAATAGATAGTTTTACCCGTAATAGGAACTACTGCTAAAAAATAATATAAAAGCCGTTTTATAATTAATTGCGGAGCTACTGATAAATTTGTAGATACCTAATTTGTGCGCACTTATAACCTACCTACCTTACCCCTTACCAAAGCCCGCGCCCTATAACTTGCTGACGGTAATTGTACCGCATAAAAGATTACCTATATGGCACAACTCCACCTAGACATAAATGGGCACCAGGAAGAACTCTGGGCCTATATTATACCACTTGCCAACTACCCTATTATCCTCAGAATGAACTGGCTTGAATAATACAACCCCGCCATTAACTGGAAGAAGAGAGAAGTAACCTTTAACTCTAAATACTGTAGAGAGACTTGCCTAGGGCATGGCCTAGCCGCCTCTATTTACTCCCCAGGATATTAACCCAAGGAACCCCTTATTACCCCACCTATAACCAACTGCCACTATGTAAGTGCCCCGGCCTTCTACCGCATAGCATGTAAGAAAGGCTGGACTGTTGCTATAGCTTCCCGATTACAACTATATAAGCTTAATAAAGAACAGGACCATGTCCTCTATAGTAATAGGATAGACATAGTCAACCTTCTAGAAGATAACGCCCCTATGGAACTCTATAGACTTTCACCTTTAGACTTCAAGAAGTTTATAAAGCTTAAAAAAGGACTTACTAATAAAGAACTCCGCAAGCTCCTCCCTAAGAGGTACCACGACTTTACTAATATGTGCTTACAAAAGAGCGCAGATATACTCCCCCCATATTAACCTAATAACTATACCATTAATATTAAATAAGGAAAAATGCTACCTTATAAGAGACCCTACCTAATGTCAAAAGACGAACTACTAGTTATAAAAAAGTATATCGACGAGCACCTTAACAAAGGATTTATTTGTCCTAGCATATTACCAGCAGCTGCCCCTATCCTTCTCGCTAAGAAGCCAGGAGGAGGTATCCGATTCTGCGTTAACTATAGAGGACTTAACGCTATTACGATTAAAAACCGATACCTAGTACCGCTTATACGTGAGACCCTTGAGCGGCTTAGTTAAGCCAAAATCTATACTAAGCTCGATATTATTGCCGCCTTTAACTATCTTTAAATACGGGAAGGTGATGAATGGAAAACCGTATTCGCATCGCGCTTTAGCCAATTTAAATATACCGTTATGCCCTTTAGCGTATGTAACGGCCCAGGCACCTTCTAAAGCTATATTAATAACGCCTTATGGGACTACCTTAATGACTTCTGCTCTGCGTACCTAGACGACATACTTATTTATAGCAATAACCCCTCTAAGCATACCAAACACGTTTAAAAGGTCCTATAGCGCCTTAGGGACGCAGGATTTTATATTAATTTAAAGAAATGCAAATTCTTAGTTATAGAAGTAAAATACCTTGGACTAATTATTATTACTAAGGGTGTCCGTATGGACCCTAAGAAGGTACGTATAATTACCAAATGGCAAGCCCCTAACTGCATTAAGGACGTATAAGCCTTCCTTGGTTTCGCTAACTTCTATTAGAAATTTATATACAACTTCTTAGGCGTAGTAGCACCACTTACAGCAATAATATAAACAAAGGGCCTTTCTGTAAAAGGAAGAAAAACGCACCTACGCTTTACCTAGACGCCTAAATGCAAGAAGGCGTTCCAAGACCTTAAAAATGCCTTTACTAAAGCACCTATCCTAGCTCACTTTACACCAGGACAACAACTCTACCTTAAAACCAACTCCTTAGACCACGTCAACGCAGGCGTCCTCTTCTAAATAGGTAATAACGGTCTCCTTTACCTAGTCGCATTCTACTCGTCTAAGCTTACGCTATAAGAGTGTAACTATAAGATCTATAATAAAGAACTCCTTACAATTATATAAGCGTTTGAAGAATTCCGACCAGAACTCTCCTTAATAGAGCCTAACTAGCCAACTAAAGTCCTTACGGACTATTATAACCTTGAGTACTTTATAACCACGAAGTAGCTAAACTGACACTAAGCACGTTGGAACAAGTTCCTCTCTGGTTTCAACTTTAAAATTATATATAGACTAGGAGTACAAGGTACTAAGCCTAATAGCCTAATACACCACTCGCAAGACCTTCCTTAGTTTAAAGATAACCCCTATAATTAGTTCCAACAACAGACAATCCTAAAAGCACGAAATTTGGCCCCAGGCATACTACCTACAATAGAGCCAACTGTACCCCAGCTTTATACTATAGAACTAGAGTCACCTCCCAAAATTAACAAGCTTATTACTACGGCATATAACGCCTCTGTTGACCCATTACTACATTAACTTATTGCCGCAAAGACCGCCGGCGCCCGTACGCTGCCTACTAACCTCCGAAGCTTAGGCTAGATTAATATGGCAGCCTTAGAAGTAAAAGAGAATAGGCTTTATTATAGAGGCCGCCTATTTATCCCTAACTTAGAAAATCTATAACGGTAACTAATCCAAATGGCCCATAACCTCCGATTAAGCGGCCACCTAGGTAGAGGAGGAACCTACGAGCTTTTTAGCCGATACTACTTCTAGCCAAAAATGATAGACTTAGTTAAACGCTTTATAGGCGCCTGCTATAGTTGTAAGCGCGCTAAGGCCTTTAATATAAAGTACCAAGGACTACTGCACCCTCTACCAGTACCTATATGACGATGGGCAGATATCGCCATAGATTTCGTTGTTAACCTACCACCCTGCAAACGATATGGCTGTACCTACAAGAACATCCTCATGATAATATGCCGACTTATAAAAGAGCGCCACTACGTCCCAACCGAAGGCGTAGCCGTTAGCGACGTTACTGACGCCTTCCTCCGCGAAGTCTACTGACTATATGGGTTACCTGACTTGATTACGTCCGACTGAGGCATATAATTTAACTCTAATATATGGAGACGAATCTGCTAACGCCTTGGCATCTCTGTTAAGATGTTTACATCCTTCCACTATAAAACTGCTGGGTAACCGGAAAACGCTAATGCCAGCATAAAAGCGTACCTACGACAGGTAGTTGCCTATAGTTAAGATAACTGGGTGGATCACCTCCTACTAGGTGAATTTGCAGCGAATAACCACGTCTTAACCACTATAGGACTTACCCCGTTCTTTGCGAATAAGGGTTATCACCCCTAATCTGGCATAGAGCCACCAGAACCTATTAATAAGAAACTGCTATATGGAAAACGCCTTAAGATGCTACTTGCCGACCAGTATGCAGACCGCATAAAAAATCTACTTAACTACTGTAAGGGAGAAATGGCCTGGGCTTAAGTAAAGTAGGCCTACTTCGCCGACCGTCATAGAACGCCACCACCGGAGATGTGTGTTGGCGACTGGGTATGGCTAGATGTACGCAATATCTCTACGCAGAGGCCTATGAAGTTACTTAATTATAAGAACCTCGGCCCCTATCCGATCAAACGAGTTATTGATAGGGGAGCCGCATATAAGCTAGGACTCCCGCCTGCCCTAGCCACCCGTGGGATATGGCCTGTATTTTACCTATAGCTACTATACCTCTATTAGCCCAACCCCTTACCGGGGCAGATACAGCCTAAACCCCTACTAGTACTAATCCGAGATGAGAACGAAGACGAGAACCACAAGGAGTGGACCGTTGAACGAATTATTGACTCTAAATACTTTGGCAAAGGCAGAGGACGACGGCTTTACTATAGAGCTATATACATAGGATTCAACATAGATCAGCCAGAATGGCAACTATAGGAAGACTTTGAAAATGCAAAGGATCTAATTAGCGACTTTTACTATGCGAACCCACAGAAACCGGGCCTAAGCAGAGACTTTATACCTAATCCTCTATAGGAGCCCTTATAGAGTTAAACCGTTGTACATTGCCATGTAAGGGCAAATTGCCGTTAGATTGCTGTTAGATTGCGGCAAAGTGCGATTATGTGACCGGAATATCGTTGAGATGTCCAGGAACTTTGACCGGCGGTCGAAGTTGTCTAATTGGTCGGATTCTTAGATGCTAAGCCCTATCACATGACGTTGTTTTAAGCCTTTAGCGATACCCCCCTTTTCTTCTTTTCTACACCTTAAGTGTCCCTTCTACATGTACATAGTAACCACAGCGTCGCCGGAGCTCCGCCTCTATAAGAGGGGGGGTAGTGTCACGGAACCCCACCGCAGGGGCCTCTATAGGAGAGCCCCGTGCTCTCGCGTACACCTCGCGTACAGCTTATGTCAGCTACGCGTAGGTATATCACCTCCTTACGCCCTCGACCCTTACGATCGATCGCGCAACGTCTTGTAGACTCCTCGAATATATACGCTTTGTAGCCACTGCCCCTGTCCCGTGACATTAAGAATCTTAGACCTATGGCCTTTTACCTTTATTAAGTAGTGAGCTAGCACTAACAGTTATCTATCTGCCTAATCCTTTATTAACATTACTCCTTCCATTTTATAAAGCGATAGATGCTATATCCAATAGTATTATAATACCCGTTACTGAACCCTGTTTTATAATGGTCTTAGTTTCTACTTCTGTTTTAACTTCTCTAAGGTTTGCACGCTCCTAGTAAGCTACCTTTATTACCTTATTGTCAGTAAATACTTTATCTACGTTAAATTTATTATCCTTAATATCTAATCTATGAGCTAGTTTGTTGGTTCCTCTAAACTTAGATAACTTTGGCTCCTATAGCCAATAGCTTGCGCCATACTTAGCGTCTTTATAAATTTGGCATGCATTATTATAACAAAATGTAAAACTGTTAATTAAACATTCTTTTATTCCTTACAGCGTACCATTATCCCTCTATATGTATATCTTCTGCTAGTCTAGTTCCCTTTACCACATAGTTACTTTAACCACCTTTACAGTCTCTGGCAAAATGACCTTATTTCCCACAATTTATGCAAGCTCCATCTCTAAACCACTAACTTTGCTATAGAGTCCGCCTAAATATCTTCTGCTACTAAGATCTCTGGTTTAGCCTTCGCTCCTAGGTCCTATAATTACTTAATCCTTAACCTCTAGGTTTCTATAGTTTCTTATTCCATCTTTTGGATTCTTTAGTACCGCTTAGGTCCATTAGCTCTGCGCTATTCTATAGTTTTTAACTCTATATCTGCCGATGCGTACTCTGCGCCTTATATAACTATAGAACTCTATCCTAACCTTTCTTAGCCTGCTCCCTTTAATAGATCCTATTATTAATTTTAATTACTTAATTAATTAATTCCCTTAGGGTGTCCGCATCTTCTATTAAGATAATTACGTCCTAGACTTTAGCCTTAAGTCCTTATTTATACTATGCCATAAGCGCCTTATTATTCCATTTAACCTATATGGCTAGCGTCTAAAACTACGTTATATACTCTATTGCTGAAGTTCATTATACTAGGTTTTAAAGCTTTTGTTCTGCTATAGTTAATGCCTCCAGGTCTCCAAATATCTATATTAACCGTTCCACGAACCCGTTTTAACTAGCAAATATATACTATATATATTAGTTAGTAGTTATTATACTATTTATTTATATTTCTGTAAAATATAGTTTAAACCATTTAAGTGCCCTTCCTATTAGGAACAACCCTACGTACGCCACTTGGTCTGACAATGTTGCTAGCTTTACTCCTTCTTGCATAACCTTAAAGTGCATTTACATAAGAAATCCCTTAAGCTTTAACTTCTCTCCTAAGAATTATTTAATTGAAGGTAACTTAACCTTTACCACCCCAATTCCATTAATGCGTTCTTTAAATATCCTATTATTATCTTATAAGTGATTAACCATTTCCTATAACTAACTTCTTGTAATTAACTGCGAATTAGTATCTACTATACTGGTGTCTCCGCCTAAGGTAGTAGCTGCCATTAATGGCGTTATAACTAGTGCTTTAGGTGGCATGTTGTTCAACTTTATTAATACTATAACTAGGTAGTAAATGTGTAGCGGAATCTTGTAACAGTAACTACGGTGGGTTTATTAATAGGCTAGATATATAGGTAAACAAGAAGTTAACAACGTAATAATAACTAGTGGAGTGGTTGCCTAATAAACTAACTCTAATTATATTCTAAGATTCACTATAAGGAGAGAACTCTCTATGGTAGGGACTAAGGTCCTTTAAATACATAGCCGTACTCCTATAAAATCCTCTCTTATACGTAAGGTACGTGTTATATGTATTATACATAGACGTACACTGCGTACACTGTATACACCGCGTATAACATTATGTGACTCGCTTACCACTCCTCGTTATATGGTTCCACCGGCTCTATCCTAGACCGTGCCTGTATTAACCAACTAGCTTCTTCTAACTCTTCCCCAAGTAGTCGTAATATTGTACTTAAGCTGTCCGTAACAAATAAGGTCCACAGCAATCCTAAATAAACGCTGTGTTTAGCTTAAAGGTTAAAAAGTTAATACAATAATTAAGAAGAAAGAGAACTTTAAGAATTTAACTATAAGACGCAGAAAATAAGAAAGTATAGATAAGTTTGGGCAACAAATTATTGCATAGTAAGAATAAAAACTAGACTAGAAATTTAGTATACTAGGATATATAAGGGACAGAGTACTTGTATAAAAAATTATAAATAGGCTAAGGGTAGAAACGCCAAGAGTTAAATAGTTAGAGAACTTAGAATAAGAAGAGGATTTAGAAATCCTAATTAGATTTATAGAACAATATATAAAAGGTTATAATAATATAGTAATAAAGAGATACTTCCTTATAGATAGATCGTATATACTTATAAAGTTGTACTATAGGTAGTATAGGCAGCAAAAGAATAATAAGTAGGAAGATTTCTATATATAGCTAAATAAGAAAGCTATACCGGATTAAGCTATATTAGAAAAATAGATAAGTTATATTAAAGGAGTATTAATTATAACATTAAAGAATTTAGAGGAATAAGTTATAGACTAGAGAGATAATATAAGTATTAGTACTAGTAAGTAAGATAGTAACATTTAGATTAATATAGGAAAGGTTTAAACTTAAAGATAAAGATAAACTAAAAGTTAACCTAAAGCACCTAGCATATTACATATTATTATGGATTATATATGTGGATAATATATATAATATGCATAGAGTACTAAAGGATAAATACCGCAAGTATCTAATAAGAATATATTAGATAATAGAAGAAAAGTAATTTAGGGACACTAAGTATATATATAGATAGCACCTAGTAGAAGTTTAGGAGTTAGGCGACTTAATACTTTAACTATAAAGATTCCTTATAGAAGAATACTTAGACGGATAATAGTAATGTGTAAGGGCGCGAAGAGGCTTTAAGGAAGATTTAAAAAAAAACAAGGTAAATTCTATCTAACCTAAGGGTATATAGCTCTTATAGTAAACAAGACGTTACGTAAAGAAAAGAAAGGAATAATAAAAGAATTATATAATTAAATAGGGATCTTAGTGATTAATGCGTGCATATATACGCACGTGGTCTTTAATAGACTTTAGTAGAATTTAATTAATCTAGCAGAACTTAGCAGAAGTCAATTAAGCTAGCAGAATTTAGCAGAATTTGGTTAAAGCTTTAGAATTTATCTGTTAAGTATTTTACTAAAACATTCTTACTGTAACTGGGCTAGTCCTATTATAGTACCCCCTTCTTTAGCCAAAGGTTTAAAATAATTTAATTTAGTTAAGAATGCACAATTTTATTACGTGTCATATTTTCGCGTTAGGTAGTAGTCTTAGTAAGGCAAACCTAACTAATTAAATAACTTTAACTGGTGGTCGAAGTTTCTTAAAATCTTGCGTGTTATATAACCATATTATAAACGTTATAATATATTTTAAGTTCTTTTCAAATTTAAGCTTCCTATTATTGTATTTTGTGTCTTTATATTAGGTAGCAGTTATTTACCTTTATATTTTATCCATCTAGCCAGAATATGCCGCGAAGGATAGTCCTTATAGAATTCTTTTACCAAGAAAGGCGCGTCAGCCTTAATCTAGTTATAGGTTTCATAGGTTTGTATTTTGTATCCTTTCTACTTAATAAAAAGTTTCTATTATTTAAATTATAGTTTCTATTATATATTATTAATAAAGTTAATAAAGTAAGAACTGTTACTATTGTTAATAATTATAAGAGGTAGTAGCGGAATTTTGCGAGTCATAGGATTATCTTTTAAAGGTTGTAATAAGCTTATGTAAAACATTAGGTGTATTTTTATCTCAGTTAGCAGTTTAAGCTTATAAGCGTATAGGCTTGGTTTCTTCTTAATTTAGTACGGGCTTATAAACTTCCAGTTAAGTTTCTTTAAGGGCCATTAAGTTTATAGGTTTCGCGTATTTAGATAAACTATATTACCTTCCTTAAATTCCTATGCAAGAGCTCGTCCTTTATTTATATGCCATTCCTATGCTATTTAAGTATATATTAATTTACTTTATAATAGTTCCGTTAATTGCTTTATTTAATTAGCAAAGTTATATACGTTAATTAACTGGATCTATTTAATTATGGGTCCTATTATATTAATTTTAGATTATAGTTTTGTTCGTACTAACTTAATAGCACGAGTGAGTCATATCCCGGGGCACGAAATACGTATAGTATTGTATGCTCTTTGGGATGGTGGTGACTGTCTCTTGTATTAAAGCAGACTACGTGGTCTATATACTAATACGACCTCCCCCTGATTAGTCAGTGCTTTAGGGGTGCACTAGACGCGTAAGCGGGTGGTTGGTGCACCGAACGCGTAAACGCGTAGTTGGTGTACCGTACGCGTAAGCACGCGTTTAGTACGACAGGTGCTGTAATTATATACTGGCGGTACTTGAAAAATGAAACCACCTATATATAGCCTCCGTAATTGTTTTAATAGAACCGTAAAACATAAAAGAAATATATAGGAAATCCCTCCCAAGGTGCCTTCTAGGCTGCCTTCTAGATAGTACTTTAAGCTGGCCGTAAGTCCTGCTTAAGGTCCGTAAAGTAAACTATACAGCCTTCTAACGGGCCGTAAAGGAACCGTATAGCCTTCCGACAGGCCGCAAATGAACTATAAGTGCTCCGTTAGTCACGTTCCACCCATTCTATAACCTTTAGATTGAGCTTATTTGTGTTAATTAGGGTTTTTAGAGCTTGACACGGCTTTGCCTTAGTTATAGCGTCCGCTGGGTTGTCTCCGCTGCTAATCTATTTAACCTCCGTGATTTCACGTTATTCGTAGGCCTAATATAAGCATATTAGGTTGACCATAAGCCTTTTCTCTTATATCGTACCTAGTTTAACTAGGCAGTTGTAGAGGGACTTTAAATTGGTGTATAAAACCAGGGGTAACTGCTCCAGTTGTAGAATCTTCTGGACCGTTGATTTGATTGCGGCTGCTATATTAAAGCTATAAGCTAGTGCATATAGTTTAGAAGCTAGTACACTACGGGTTACCTATTTATATTTAATTAAGGACCAGTACAGGATATTTGCGTCCTAATTATGGTCCGTAAGTATAATTATAAAGCTGATTTGCGATAATAGGTCCCTATTATTAGTAAAGGAGGCGTCTGTAAATGCCAGTAAGCTAAGGGAACTTAGGTCTAGTGGTATAAAAGTAAGTCCCCTTACTGCATTATTAATTTGCTACTGAATGCGCTTATTAAGCTGCTTAATATTTTCTTCTTGCGGATCTACTACCTGGGCCGTAAAGGACAAATTGTAGGCAGATTTGGGCTGACAGACTATGGCAATATAGGCGCCTCTTGCACGCTGTGCAACGTATTGGTCCTTCGTATTTATAGTCTTATAGGTCTCTCCGCGGGAGCTGGTAAGGTCCGTAGGCTTTGCTATAATAGGCTTTAGGTTTTAAGCTTGGCGTTCTTAAGTTAGCTTAATTAGGTTGCCCTTTTATATAATTAGGCCTCTATTAAACTTAATTGGATTCTGCTTAGTTAACTACTCTCGCGGCTTTGCTAAGAACTTAGCCTTTTATAGTTTAGTTTCTTTAGTGTCCGCAAAGGTCTAGTCTGCTAAGAATAGGGTATTGTCTATTTGGAGTCTAACAATACCAAGGCCGTTCGATGGGCTGTATAGGAGGCAGGGGTTATAGGTTAACTGTTCCATTTTAAGCTTACTAACGTAATGCTAGTGGTACGTCTTAAACCAATGGTTTCCAGCTTCCAGTACTCTATAAAGAGGTTTTATAACCCGTAAAATTGTTTCTGGTTATAGGTTAAGCTCAAGGGGTGGCTGTATAAAGATGTCCCTACTTAGGTAGGTATTAGACTGCATATAGGCTTATAAGATGTCCCATAAGTAAAGGGCTATGGATTTGGTTTGCTGTAGTCTAGGCATAAGTGCGAGTATAATCCGTTAACTAACCCGTTAAATTGTAGGCGATTATATAAGGACTAGGTCCTTTCCTTAGTTATTATAAGCTTGTATAACGAGCCTTAATTTCTTAAAGGCTTTATTAGTACTAGGGTGCTTAATCTTGTTAATAAAGCGTAAGTTAAATATACGGACGCCTTACGGAACATCTCTCTCTGTTATAACCGTAAAGACACCCTTCTTAAGTAGTCCATTGATCTCTTTATATTGTGAGTCCATAAATAGGGTTTCCTATACTAGAACTGATATATCCGCAGGCGGAGATTGCCTTGCGGTTATTTCTACGGAGGTTAGGTAATTCTCTATTACAGGGTTCTTAGTTATAGGGTGTTTTTAGGGGCGTCCTTGACCACGCTTTATAGTAGGTTTAGTAGATTTAGTGGGTTTCTAGGGGACTTTTAGGGTAGGCAAGGGTGCTTCCAGTTCGTTTAATTCGGCAGTCGCTTTTAGTTTGTCTGGTTCGGCAGTTGCTTCTAGTTCGTCTGGCTTGACGTTATGGGTGTTTTTAGGCCGAAAGTAGGGTTTTACGGACGTACTTCTGAAGCTGGTTGGCCCGCTAGGGAGCTATATACAGCACGTCTTGTTTTCTACGGCTAGTAGACAATAAGGTCTATTTTAGCTACCGCTTTTACGCTATACAAGGACTTTAGAGTTAAGTGGGAGGTCGTATACTAAGGTCATATTAGGTCTGTTATGGTGGTATAGGGCGTTATTAATAGTTTGTTTAGCCCGTAATTTGGCTATTTCGGCCATTACCTTCCGTATTATAGCTGCTTGTTCTATAATAGATGGGGTAGGGGGGCCTAGGTTGCTTATCCTTGGGTAGGCTCTATAAACTAAGAGGGTGGGTACTAGTCCGTTAGGGCTAGCGGTGTTGTTAACGGCTTTTACGGCTATTTATAAAGCCAGTTCCTTTTAAATATCCTTATACTTGTCTGTAATAATCTAATAAGCTCTCTATAGAGCTAGGTAAGCTCGCTTAATAAGCCTAATAGACTAGTACGCCTTAACTAGAACGGCTTTTGTTAAAATAGCCATAGCCATAGCGTACTGTTAGAATTCTTTGCTAATAAAGTTCCTACTAGCGTTATGGGTAATATACTTAGGGGGTCTAATATATGTATTAATCTAGTAGGTCCGTAAAATGTCCTAAGTATATTTTGTGGATATATTTTGCAACTAATGGGCGGCTTAATAGCGGGTTACCTTATTAATTATATATAATACTGGGCTGCCGTTAATATACATAATGTCTATATACACTGAGTGGTTGAAGTCAAGGTCCTTATAAAGGGTGAACTTGAATTGGCCTAGGGAACGTCCGTATTTCTGGCAAAAGAAGTAGTATTTAGTTAGGTGGTTAATTGCCTTCCTATTAACGTTGTTGTGTCTAGAGCGTTTAAGGACTCTATATAGCTTTTCGGCTAACGGGTGGCCGAAACGGTAGTATAGGCGGTGGATTTTGGTACTGGTAAGGTAGTATGGGTTATGGTCAAAAGATTCCTAAATATAGGTCCGTAGGGTCTCTCCCTATATAAGGAACGGGTGTCTAAATCGTCGTATAATTGGTAGGGTAATATGCTTGCTTCCTAGGGTAGTTGTGGGGCCAATTAAGGTGTCTATAACGTTGTTGTAGTAGACCTGTAACTTGTCCATGTCCGCAAGGCAGAGTAGAAAAGGGGTATCCGCTTTTACTATATGGAAGTCAACTGGGCTAATTAGGGTCTTAACTTTAACTGATCTAATTAATGCGGTTAAGCTAATGCCGAATTAGACGTTTACGGCCCCAGTGTGTATAATATTAATGTCTGTATTATTATCTGTGGTGGTTTTATATGCAAGGTATTGTCCGTAGCCTATAGTAGACTTCTTGGAGGCACCTGTGTTAATTATAACACCGTAGAATTCCTTGGGGGTATAGCGTTCTGTAGTAATATATGCAAATGGGTCCTGTTCGCGGTCCGTAATATCTGTAACGGGTCCAACAGGTGTGCTTATAGGCCAGTTTTTAGGTGCAATTGAGTGTGTAAAGGATCGGTCGGCTAATACGGTCATAATATTAAAGGCTTGGCTGTCTGTAAAAGGTCTAAAAGTGGTTAGGAATATCTCTAAGGTCTCTTATTCCTAAGCGTCTAAGTTGAAGTTAATTATAAGGGCTTCTATTAACTTATTAGGGGGCTCTTCTGCTTTCTCTCCTTTGTATTCCAAAATGAACTAGTTAATATGGCTATTAAGTCTCTTCCTGGACTTGTTATGTTCTTCCTAGGTATGCCTTATAGACCAATATCCTTCCTTACTATACACGAAGCACTTCTGGCTGGTTTGTCTGCGGGGGTATGTTTTTGTACGGGGGTTGCTGTGGGGGTTATAGGTAGGACTTAGTTGGTATGGGTGCTGCTAGTAGTAGTAGCGGTCTGTAAAGTAGACGTCTAAGTCTATTTGCGGATATTAAATATCTGTAATAAAGGCTTAAGTGCTGCCTGGTAGGTTTAAGACTTTATATGTTATAATAGAGGAGCGTAGGTTATTAATAAGGCCAGCTAAGGTGTCTGTAGGCTTGTAATAGGCATACTTGTAGGGCTCTACTTCCTGGCAAGCCGTAATAAGTTTGTTATGCAGGAAGTCGTCTATTTGAAGCTTGGCGTTAAGGCTGTGCTGTAGGTGCCGGAGGTCTTTGATAAGAATTTGCAGGCACTCTATAGTCGATTTTTTAGTGTTCTTGTTAATTACGGTCCGTAGCTTAGTTGTATTCCATTGGGTAAGAATATTACGCTTATATTCCGGTCCTTTAAAGTAGTTGCGTGTAGCTTTGTATAGCTTATCAAAGGGAACACCAAGGGGGTTGCTCTTAAGGTTGGTGTAGTAGTGGTTAAGGGCTAGGCCACGCAGTATGGTAGAGTAGGCTTGGCTAAATTCCTGTTTGGGAATATTAGCCTTCTGGCAGAGGTCCGTAAAGATGGTTAGTTTGAAGTCAAAGTTATCATTTTCACCGCTGTACTTGGATTCGTCGGTATAGAGCTTGGCTAGGTTAGCTAGCTCCTTGCTATAGGTCTTTGCTTAGGTGGGTTGTAGATCTATAACTTACAGATCTACGGCTTGCGGATATGGCTTGCGGATCTATAACTTGGATAACGGGGGTAATTTAGTCTGTATTTTGGTTTGCGGGGGTATTGCGGTCCATAATTTGGGTTACGTGGGTATTGTAGTCCGTAACTTGGGTACTGGGTGTACTTTGGCCTATAAGATTAATTCCAAAACTGCTTGGGTTTGTAGGACGAGTTTGGTTAAGTGGGTTAGGTATAAGGCTAGCGATTACATTAAGTTTAGAAGAAGTAAAGAGTTCCTTAGTTTCTTGGAACTGGTCTAGGATTTTCTCTTTAGTCCATTCCGTTTAGTCCTTCTCGTGTATTGTGTTGTATAAGGACTATGTAATAGTAACTTGTTTATTCCTTTTAACCTATACACCTTAGTTACGTAAGAGGGTTCATAGGTTACGGATAGTAGTAGGGTTATATACTTTAAAGATAGCTTCTATAAAGTCCGCGAAGTCTTCCTGGTATTGCTCCCATAGGTTGACATTTATGAGCTTAAAATATTTGTATTCAAGAACTTTAAATTTAATGTAGTTGTTAACGTTAGGTATAGACGTAAGGTTAGCTCCCTACCTCTACTTTTCCTGGCCTTTATTAACTTGCTTCCTTAGGTCTGCCATACTATATAGTGTAGTGTAGTACGTAGTGGGTGGAAGGGGTCTTGTAGTGGTCTATAAAGGCAGTCTATCTCTTCGAACACGTGCATTTTTTTGTCAATTTTTTGATTGGTGGCTGCGGCTCAGGGGCCTGCAAATAGCGGGCTTGTTTTCCAGCTTTTGTAAGCAGTTTTTACTATAAAAAGCAGGAAAAATAGCCCTGAATTTGCAAGCCCATGGTCTAAGGAGAGCGAAGCGTGACCGCAGTTAAATGGGAGAAAAATGTGTGTAGAGAGATGTGTTTTAGGTGTCAGCCTTACACACAAGGCTAAGTTAAAAAGAACGCTAGCGGGGTACCCAGTTGAAACCTTTATGAAAGGCGGAAGGCGTCAGCCTGTAAGGTTAAGCAATAAAGGCGGAAAGCATCTGACGTCTAGCGGCCTAGGCGTTGGACCTCTTTATTAGAAAAGCCGTGGTCTAGGGCATATTAGGCCACGCCCCTACGGAAGCTGTGACCTGTATACTATGCGGCTAAAATGCTATGGAGGTTAAGTCTTAATTTAAGCGTCTTCCGCGCGTATGAGGCGGAAAACGCCGCACCACTAAATGCAGTAAATAGCGGCATAGAGGGAGCCTAGGGGTCTAGGAGAAAAAGCCTTTATAGCGCTACTACAGGGCAAACCGCATTAAAGGTTACGGCTACTATAATTTAAACGCCCTACTTATCCTTATCAGTCTTGCTCCGTTTAAGACGGAAGATAAGGTAATCTCTAGAGGGGCTAAACTATACGTCTAAGCAAGTAGCTTTGGTTGCAGTAAATAATGGTTCGGACCGTTGCTTATTGGTATAGGAGATCTCGCCCATACAGAGGCACCCTACGAAGGCAAGGCAGAAGGCGGCGTTGGTATTTACCCCTAGGATTAAGTTACTGCTAGTCGCGATCTTAGCAAGGATACTATATAAGATTGGCAACTTTGGGGTAGATTCTTTTAGGTTAAGGTTAAGGGAAGTTACCCTATCTAGTATGTAACAAAGTAACGCGTTCTTAAATACTGTAACTAGAAGAATGCGGTTAATATATATAAAGCGGATCGCGGCAAGGTATAAGCGTAAGGTTTTTAAAGCTACCCTACCCATATGCGGAGAACTGTTGCTATATATCCTCTGTGCTACCTATTCCATAAGATTAGGTAACTGGGCTAGGTATGGCGCCACAGCCCTTATAGCGCAGAAGAACTCCCATAACTTTATACCTAAGGCGTATGTCTTGCGGGTATTAGGCTCAATGCTATACCATAAAAGGCTTAAAACTAAGTAAGATTAGCCCAATTGGGTAATAAAAGCAGGCAGCGGGCCTAGTAGGTTAATAAGCGAGCCTAAAGATAAGCCGTTAGCACCAAGAGATTAATCTAAAGATAGAGATTTTTAACTATAGCTCAGTTAAAGCGGGAGAGTATATTAGCTAGTATATTATCTTTGGATAAAATCCAGGAAGATTATAACTAGATATTAAATACGGCAGCCTAGACTAAGATTTATCAGAGAAGCAAATTGGTAGGGCCTTTAAGCACTATATTTTACAGGCCTATAAGGGCAACTGTATTATCCGTATAGATATAAACAGATAAATGTTACTAGGCAGGGCTCCATTTCACAAATACGTTAGTAATAGTGAGTACTTCAAGCACATTAATATAGGCATAGAGGTGCTTAGAGGCAGGAGATACTACAAAGAGGTTATCTTATAGCAGTATAGAGGTATAAGGGCGCCATTAACTATAAGAAGTAGAATGGGTCTCAGCAGAGGTATGGCCTAGGCAGCTATAGAAGAAGCCAGCATAACTATATTTAGATAAGGCATCCATAAAGAGATAGATCTAGGGGTAAGTAATATTCTCCTAAAAGAAGCGAACCCTATTTTAAAGCGCTAGGGCTTCACTCCACTAAGCTAGGTCAGAGATTACCGCCGGCAAGATAAACAAAGTGCGGCAATTTATAAAAGAGAAAGCTATAACAAGGTCCTATAGCAATCTTAAATAAGATCGCCCCAACTAGATAACTTTTATGGCCTAAGCAAGGCTACCTCCAAGTTACTAGCACTGTTTAAGAGAAACTTGGGGCCTAAGGACAAAGGAGGCAAGTAGATTTTGTAGTGCCATCTGCTTAATAGGGCTAAGGGATAAAAAGAAAGTATTAGTGTTAATCTAATAGCCTAGTATATCTAACACCGTGCCATAGGAGTCTTTTATAGTGTTAGGAGGAAAACCAAGTAGTATAATTATAAAGTTATATATATAAACTACTGGTATGTAACTAGTGCCTAGGCATAAGATAAATATAAAGTCATCTAAATAATAAACTAGCGCGAAGAAAGCAATAATTAAATAAAGGCGGCGTTTAAGAATCTAATATAGGGCTTCTACAAAAAGGTTAAAAAGGAAGGGTGTAGTAGCTAGACCAAAGGGAAGATAGTATTTAGTGTATACTATCTTTTCCCACTTAAAACCTAGTAGGCGTTGGTCAGTAATAGCGACTAGGATATTCCAAAAAACGTCTTTAAGATCGTGTTTAAGGATAACGGCTCCTCTCCTAGCAAGGAGGATAAGTGCTAGAATGTCATCTATGGTACTATAGGTAAGAGTAGAGTAGGCCTCTAAAATAACGGCGTTAATAAAAAGACCTCGGCGAGGCTTAGATAAAGAGAGATTATAGATATAGCAGAAGGTTCCATCTAGCTTAAGTATAAGTCCTAAGAGGAAGCAGTAGATCGCTTTAGGCGGACAAATAGCAATACGGCCAATAGGTAAATCAGTAGTAATTTTCACAATAATTACCCCTAGGTTAGTATTAGATGGGAGTTAATTTAAACATATATATACTAGCAATAAGGCAGTAACTCTAATCCGTGCGCCATATATTAGGATACCCTTAATTAAGGGGCCGAGATCTCTAGGGTATAGAAGTAGCTCATCCCTCTAGGCCAGTATATTCAATGGCGACGGCAAAGTATAAAGTGGATACTCTAGGGTAAATACCTTAAATCTCAGTATTGAGTTCGGGCGTGGAGGGGGTATAAATTGTTATAGAGACCCCTTATAGTCTTTCTTAACATAATTCCCTTTACATGCTTTATAGAGATGTTAATAAAAGCATAGCAGTTTAAAGCACGGACGGCCTATATTCTAATTACCGCATACCTAACCCTGTAGGGATAAGGTAGATGTATCTACCTAAGGGCGTTTAGATAACGAACTACTATAGGAGGGTAACAGGGCTAGGCATAGGGTAGCGAAATTACAGTTAGCTGCTTATAGTTTAATAGAAATGGCCTAGTTAGTAGGGTTAGTTTAACCAAGCCTTATAGCTCTCTAGTGGATAACTAGGGCTAAATTAAGGACACTATTCTAGACAAACTGTGCGGAGAAGCCCATAATAGCTTAGTAGAATTTTGCCATTATAATAGCTAAGGGGGTTGATATAGCCCAGAGGGTTTGGATAATAATACTATAGTTAGTAAAGCCCTTAAGCTAAATGCCTATAGAGGAGAAGTCCTTTCTAGAGCCCTTACTAGAGGCAATAACTCTTCCATCTGCCGTTAACTCTATCCGATTGGAGTTAATTCTAGATAGGTTATTACACAACTTTATAAGGTTCTCTAGAATAAATATACCCTTCCAGATTACAGCAACTTCGGAGACTAGGATCCCAGGAAAAAGCAAGTCTAGGCTCTTTACAGTAGGAGGGAGAGAAGACTTACCGGAGTTAGTCTCCACTATATTAATTATAGTAGGGTTCTTCTTAATGGCAGCAAGCTAAGCCTAGTGTATTTCTTCTATGGCCAACTTTACTTGGGCTATAGAAGCAGTAAGTGCTTTAAGGGTAGCCTGGTTTAAAGCTGCCTTATAAGCGCGCTCCTACTTGCGGTCTTTCAGCTCTTGTTTATAAATATCCTATAAGCGCTTTTCAGCTGCAGCTACGGCTGTGGCGGAGGGCGTAGGGGCCATAGTAATGGAAGGGCGACGCGTCTGCGAGCCTTCGCTATCAAGAACACGCGAATAAGAGCGTGTGCTATATATAGAAGCGTCTTCAAAAGAATTTGTTATAAGGAGTAGACGGGGGATAGCGGAGAGGAGCAATGGCCACGGCCTAAATTCAAGGCTTTAAGGGAGGAGATTTAACGGTTAAATAAGATCAGAATAAATAAATTAACAGCAGCTTTAATTAACGAGAACTAGCATATTCGAATTCAATTAGATAATGTTGTTAATGCTTAAAGTTCTTTATGTAGAGACTTTAAGCCGTGCGCTGTGGGACACGTAACTTCCTATAGACCCTATCATTAATGTCCGTAACGGTTTGTAAAAGGGTAGGGGGTTTCCGTAAGGTCTTGTAACAATCCGTAAAATCGATTAATGGGTCCGTAGTAGTTTGCAGGAGGGTAGGGGGTTCCATAAAGGTCTGTATTCGCGTCTATAAACTTCCAGTAAACCGTACTAAGACTTGAATAAGTATACAGAGTTGGTAATAGGTCCGTAATCCCTAACTTCCGACCTTCTAGCAGGTCGTACTAGGAGTCTAAACAGGTGGTCGCTGTCGTATATTGCTTAGTAGGAGGTGTTGAGTGATTGCTAATCTATGCGCACTTACTAATCAGTGTTCGTACTAACTTAATAGCACGAGTGAGTCGTATCCCGGGGCACGAAATACGTATAGTATTGTATGCTCTTTGGGATGGTGGTGACTGTCTCTTGTATTAAAGCAGACTACGTGGTCTATATACTAATACAACCTCCCCCTAATTAGTCAGTGCTTTAGGGGTGCACTAGACGCGTAAGCGGGTGGTTGGTGCACCGAACGCGTAAACGCGTAGTTGGTGTACCGTACGCGTAAGCACGCGTTCGGTACGACAGGTGC